>Ga0307408_100001065_pt1 | contig 21090 bp, 13 predicted proteins | sample 322Cmetagenome_FD_202116 | JGI IMG/M metagenome (GOLD analysis project Ga0307408, IMG submission 202116) | Maize rhizosphere microbial communities from greenhouse at UC Davis, California, United States - 322HYB-C-3 | ecosystem: Host-associated > Plants > Roots > Rhizosphere > Soil | place... | reverse complement strand
TCCACGATCAGCATCTCCCACCCGCTCCCGCAGCAAAGTGCAGGAGCGTGAACCGCAATCGTTCAGGGGGTCAACTTTGGACGCCTATCACCCCAGAACCGGGGTCAACATTGCAGGCTTATTCACAAGCATCGCTGTAACAGCCGCAGAGTCAAAGGCCGATGTGACGATTGGAGCCGTGCTTTTCGCGGTCTATATTTTCCTTGGCACAATATTCTTTTTCCAAGCCCCCGCGATCGCCACCGGCATCGCCGGCGGAGCGGCGGCGGGGGTCGGCGCATTCGCCGGCACCGCCTGGGGGACTATGGCCTCTCCATTTCGCCAACGGCGCGTCATGCGCAACAGCCGCAACCTGGAACGTGCCGCCCGACAGGGCGGCGCGATCGAAGCAGCGTGACGGGAACTTTCTTAATGTCAGGACATGCCTTCCTTCTGCGGTTCGCCTCGCGCCTCGTCACAGCGTTTGGTGTGGTCGCCGCGCTGGCAGGATGCGCCACCGGCCCGAAAAAACTGACGGTCTGCGACGGTCATCATCTCCGGGATGTGAACATCTACGGCAGCGTGTTGCCCGGTTCGCCTGTCCCAGCGACCACTGCGCCGAGGAGCGCACCTCCCATGCCTCCGTTGGTCCATCCGAAGCCCGGTGACCAGCCGCCTCCACCCGCCGTGCCGCAATCTGCCGGACCGGGTGAGGATAAGATTTCTGTCGCCCCAAGGGAGCAGCTTTATGCGAGTTGCTGACGACCAGGCCGAGGCTGTTCCGGCGGCAGGGCTGCAAAGATATTTCGGTGATGCCCGGACTTGGGACCAAGATCGTATCCGCTCGGCGCTGCGCTCAAGCAGGATTGCATGGGGCGTTGCCGGAGTGGCGTCGATCCTTGCCGCCGCCTCCATCTTCGCAGTCGCGGCGCTTACTCCGCTCAAGACTGTCGTCCCTTACGTCATTCGAGTGAACCAGACGACGGGCGCTGTCGATGTCCAGACCGCTCTGACCGAGCGCCCGATGCGGTACGACGAAGCGGTCACCAAATATTTCCTGGCGCAATATGTCCGTACTCGGGAGAGCTGGATTCCTACCGCCGCCGAGGAGAATTTCCGCTCGGTGACGATCCTGTCGCAGCCTGCCGAGCAGCAGCGTTGGGCGCGCTTCTTCAGCAACAATAACGGCTCCAGCCCTCAGAATATCTGGGGCAAGAATACGGTCGTCCAAGCTCGGGTTCGCAACATCGCCTTCATCAACGATCGCGTCGCCAACATTCGCTTCACCCGGCTGATCCAGACGGAAACGGACACGCAAAGCAGCGACTGGATCGCGACCGTCACCTTCACTTACGCCAACGCGCCGATGTCCGAGGGGGACCGATATCGCAATCCGCTGGGCTTCCAGGTCGAGAACTATCGATCCGATCCGGAGGTCACGCGATGAAGGCGCTATTCCCCGCAATCGCGCTCGCGCTGATGCCGGCAATCGCGAGCGCCGTGGAGATTCCGCGCGGCGCCCAGGCAGACCCCCGGGTCAAGTTCGTGGATTATGAGGAAACGCAGGTCTACCGGGTCGTCGGTACGTTCCGAACCGCCACGCAGATCGTCCTGAGTGAAGACGAGACGATCCAGCATGTGGCGCTTGGCGACACGGTCTCATGGGAAGTCGCGGTCGCCGGCCATATTCTGTTTCTCAAACCCCGTGAACGGGCCGGTCCAACCAATTTGATCGTGACAACATCACGCGGGGGCGTGCTCCGAAACTATGCTTTCGAGCTGACCGCCCGCAGCGGCCCTATCACCGGGCGCAACGGACAAGCCTATTTTCAGGTTCGGTTTCGATACCCTCGCGATGAAGCCGCCAAGGCCGAGCGCCTGAGAGCGACGCAAATCGCCATGCAGGCAGCCGCGCTGGAGGCTCAAGCGGTTCGGGGCGCGCTCGATCATGGCGTGATCGAAGGGCCGCGCAATATGAACTACAAGATCCAGGGCTCGAGCGAACTGCAGCCGTCCGAAGTTTCGGACAACGGGCAATTCACAGTGCTGCGTTTTCCGGCCAACCGGGAAGTCCCTGCGATCTACCTTGTACGGCCCGACGGGTCGGAAACGCTGGTGCCATTCGACGTGCGCGCCGAGTTTGTCGTCGTGCATCTGGTCGCCAAGCAACTGCGGCTGCGCCGCGGCCGCGAGGTGCTATGCATCTATAACCAGGCCCTGGAACCCTATGGCGTTGATTACGGCACCAACACAGGCTCGCCCCATGTCGAGCGCACCATCACAAATCCGCAGGAATAGGTCATGGCTGAAGAATCCACCCCCGTAGCGCGATCGCTGCCGACCGGAGATCCCACGCCGGAGCGGGACGAAATCCTGCAGGAGCGGGGCATAGCGCCGATCGGCGGCATGACCTCCGCCAAGCGGAACACCGCGCTCATCGTCGCGGGGACCGCCATGGTCCTCGGCATATTATGGGTGAATTCCGGGACGGGACAACAGTCTGCGCGCCGGGATATGACCGCGCCAGCGGGCGCGGCCCGTGAAAGGCCTGATCTCGTGCCGCGAGAGACCGTCGATTATGCGGCCGTCGCCGCCCGACCACTGGGCACGCCGGGCGTTGATCCCAACGCCCCGGTGCTCAACCCACCACCCGTCGTTGGCCCCGACGGGCAGATCGTGCCAGCCATGCAGCCAGGCGCTGCTCCCACATCCGGTGGCGGCGCATCCAAACCCAACCTTGCCGATCAGGCGCGGCGGTCGACGCTGATTGCCTATGGCGGGCAGGATTCCGGGACTCGCTCTGGCCAGCAGGATATGCAGGGGATTGATGCGGGAAGGCCGTCCGTTGCCTCCGCTGATGGAACAGGGACGCCGCCGGCATCTCCCAATGCCCTGGACCTCCTGCGTCAGAGTTCGGCCGTAGGCGAAGCGCGCGCGTCCATGCTCCCGAACCGTAATTTCCTCATTACCGCCGGCACGCTGATCCCATGCGTCCTCCAGACAGCGATAAATTCCGCCCAACCCGGCTACACGTCCTGCCTCATTCCGCGTGACGTTTACTCGGAGAACGGTCGGGTCGTCCTGATGGAGAAGGGCACGCGTGTGCTGGGCGAATATCGGGGCGGTATCCAGCAAGGTCAGAACCGTCTCTTCGTGCTCTGGACCCGTGCCGTCACGCCGCAGGGCGTCCGGATCGATCTTGCCTCGCCCGGATCCGATGCCTTGGGCCGGGCTGGCCTCGCGGGTGCGGTCGATACCTTCTTCTGGGCGCGGTTTGGTGGGGCGCTCCTGCTCTCGCTTGTCGACGATGCGGCCTATATTGGTGGGCAAGCGGTCTCGAACGGCAATGGCAATTTCAACAACATCACCCGGACGCCCAGCGAGGGCGCTGCTATCGCTTTGCAGAACAACATCAACATCCGACCGGTCCTGAAGAAAAATCAGGGCGAGGAAGTAGGGATCTTCGTCGCGAAAGATTTCAATTTCGCGGATGTCTACAATCTGGAATTGCGGCGGTGAGCGATGCGCGACACGGCCGTTCTCCGACACTATCTCGCGCCGCTGCTTCCCCTGCTTGAGCCGGACGGGGTGACCGAACTGGTCATCAACCGGCCCGGCGAGGCCGGTATCGAAGATCAGGGCGGGTGGACATGGCATGCGCTTCCCGAACTCGATAGTGACTGGCTGAACACGCTTGCGGTTGCCGCGGCGAGTTTCACGCACCAGGACGTCGATGCGCAGTCGCCAATCTGCTCAACGATCTTGCCGGACGGCGAACGCTGCCAGATCGTCATACCCTCGGTTACGCCGAGCGGCTGCCCGTCCTTCACCATCCGCAAGCCCTCGACCGTCACAATGCCGATCGACGATCTTGCCTCCGCCGGTCTCTTCGCGACGACGCGTGCAAGTGCCAAAGGATTTACCGACGTTGATGCGGAACTGGTCGCTTTGCGCGATGCAGGCGACTGGCCGGCTTTCTTCAAAATCGCGGTCGCCGCGCGCAAGAATATTCTGGTCAGCGGCGCTACCGGCTCCGGCAAGACGACGCTGGCCAAGGCGCTCATTCAGCTCATTCCGGCCGGAGAGCGCCTGCTGACGATCGAGGACACGCGCGAATTGATCGTGCCTCACCGCAACGTCGTACACATGGTCTATTCGAGCGAGGGGCAGGGGTTGGCGCAGGTCGGCGCCAAGCAGCTCTTGGAGAGCGCGCTCCGCATGCGACCTGACCGGATTCTGCTTCAGGAACTGCGGGACGGCACCGCCTTCTTCTATCTTCGCAACGTCAATTCCGGGCATCCCGGCTCGATCACGACGGTCCATGCCGGTTCCGCGGCCGGCGCCTTCGAGCAGCTCGCGCTTCTCGTGAAGGAATCCGAAGGCGGTCGCGACCTTGCGCGCGATGATATTCGCGGGCTGCTGCGGATGCTTGTCGATATTGTCGTGCAGACCCGTCGCCATGGCGGCAGGTTCGAGGTGGAAGAGGTCTATTTCAATCCAAGGGCGGGCGATGCTGGCGCGGCATAACGCCTGGGGCCTGGCCGGCTGGACACTGCTGGCGGCGGTCTGCTGGGCGACGGTCACGGTCGCGATCGCGCTGTTCGGCCTGGGCCAGATCGGTCCGCATACCGACCTCCGCGCTCTTCCGGCGTGGCTCTGGTATTATCGTTCGGACCCGCTCCTGATAGACTGGCTCAAGCGGGGCGGGCTCACAGGTCTCGCCGTCGTCGGCCTTGTTGCAATCGCGATCTTGCGCCGTGGTCCGGCGCTTCATGGAACGGCTCGTTTTGCCCGCGAGGCGGAAATCCGCCGCGAAGGTCTAAGATCGCGCACCGGCATCGTTGTCGGTCGACGGGGAGGGCGGTTCCTGATCTTCGGGGGGAACGAGCATGTCCTGCTCGAAGCGCCAACGAGAGCAGGCAAGGGCGTTGGCGTCGTCATCCCTAATCTGCTGACCTGGCCGGATTCCACCGTCGTGCTCGACGTGAAGCGGGAGAATTGGGCGGCCAGCGCGGGTTTCCGCTCGCGCGCAGGGCAGCGGGTATATCTCTTCGACCCGCTCGACCCGGAAGGCCGCAGCGCCCGCTATAATCCGCTCGCCCATATCCGCAGGGCCGACGACACCGATGTGATCAACGAGTTGCAGAAGATCGCCGGCATGCTCTTCCCCGCGCCGGAACGATCCGACCCCTTTTGGGCTGAATCTGCCCGCGCCGCCTTTGTCGGCGTGGGGGCACTGGTGGCCAGCAATCCTGGCCTGCCTTTCACCATCGGCGAGATCTACCGCTGGCTGACCACCGGCGATCCAAAGAATGAGCTTCCGAGGGCCCTTGATGAAGCAGGGAAGGCAGGTCAGCGCCTCAGCCAGCCGTGCGTCTCCGCGATCCAGGATTTTGCGTCTGCGTCGGACAACACCTTTTCAGGCATCAAGCAGACAATCACCGCCCGGCTCAATCTTTGGCTCAATCCCATGGTCGATGCCGCGACGGCGACAAGCGACTTCGACCTGCGCGATGTCCGTCGGCACCGCGTCTCGATCTATCTCGGGGTGTCACCGGACAATATCGACCGGATTTCGCCGGTCTACAGTTTGTTCCTCCAGCAACTGGTGGACCTCAACACCCGTGAACTGCCCGACCCGGCAACAGCGGTCCCGGTGCTGGTGCTCCTCGATGAGTTCGCCCGCCTGGGGAAGGCATCGGTGATCGCCAACGGCTTTTCCTATGTTGCGGGTTATGGGCTGAGACTCTTGCCAGTGGTCCAGAGCAGGGCACAACTTCGTGCAATCTATGGGCCGGATGTCACCGAGGAGATCATCGCGAACTGCGGGCTCGAGATCGTCTTCACGCCCAAGGAGCTCAAGGTCGCCAATGAGCTTTCGGAACGCCTGGGTTCCTTCACCATGAACGTGAAGTCGCGCAGCCGGACCATCCATGGTCTCCTCGCCAACCGCAGCATATCGGAATCGGATCAGCGCCGCGCGCTCCTGCTTCCGCAGGAACTGATGCAGATGCCCAAATCGGAACTCCTGCTTTTGCGCGGCGGCGTCCCACCCGTCCGCGGCAAGAAGATCGCCTATTTTCGGATGTCGCTCTTCACGAAACGTGTCCTGCCGCCGCCCATCTTGCCAGCTCGTCCGGCGGTGTCCGTGACGCGCTCCAACGGCGCCATGGCAGAACATGGTGAGGCCACGGCGTCAGCAGGGAATGGAAGCGAGCCGGACGAAATGGAGGTGCCTGTGCCTGAAATGACCGATGCCGAACTGTCGGGCGCCGTCCGCATCACGGACGACATGTTAGTGCTCGGCGATCTTGCGGAGTTGCCGGCCCCTGGAGATGAGGAAGCCGCGATCCGGTTCGTCGCCGCCATGGTCGAAAGAGCGGTGATCGATCGCAGCGCGGCTGAGTCCTCGCCACTTACTGAGGAAGGATTTGTCCATGGCCGTTGATAAGCCAAAGGCGCGCGCTCCCAAGGCAAACACGGTCGGCATAGACCGCGAAAAGGTGCCGTCAGGCACTGGGAATACCCCCAGTGACGATGGAAAGAAGAACCCGCTGGCTGATGATCATACCCAATCGCCCACCAAAAAAGCCGACAAAGTCCACTCGGTAGAGAGCGGCGACGTCCCCGAGGCCCTGCGCAAACGCTATTTTTCATCGGCCAGCCGCTGGTCCGGCGAGCCGGCATTTTTCACAACCGCCCAGGCGAAGGAGCCCGCTTTCCGCGATCAGGGTCGCCGACTGATCACATCGAGCGAAAGCGAAGAGGTCGTGAAGGATCTCATCGCGATCGCACGACATCGAGGCTGGTCACAAATCCATGTGACGGGAACCGCGCCCTTCCGCCGCGCGGCATGGCTTGAGGCAAGCCGCCAGGGCTTGGAGGTAAGGGGCTATCGTCCCACCGAACGCGATCTTCAGGAGCTGGATCGGATTCGCCGCGACGCGAGCCGTAACAGCGTGTCACCGGCGCTTGAGCGGCGCTCCACCGAACCGAACCGCTCCACGACAGCAACGGGCATCTCGCATCCTAGCACGTCCCCCGACCGCGCGCGCGACGAGCGGGCAGCGCAAAGCCAGCTTCGGGTGATTGAGGCAGTAGTCCGAACGGCACTCTTCGACGATCCTGCGGCGATCGGGCGGGTAATGAAGGTCGCTCAGGCCAAGATGAACGAGAAGCTCAATGCAGGCCGGGAAATTCGGCCAGCGATGATTCGTCATGGGAAGGAAAAACTGAGTCCAGAAGGGAGGGAAAGCGCCGTCAAAGCGAAGGCCACGCCTCAACGAGGACGCGTCCGCTGACGGCATCGGGAACAAAATGGTCGAGGCGCGGGCTCTCATGGGTCGCCAATGCGTTTGGCATATGCTATGAGCATAGGCCAAGGAGTTGTTATGGGTGTCGAGCGTCACGTCAAACTGTTCAAGAACGGCCGTAGTCAGGCTGTCCGGATTCCCCGCGAATTCGAGCTTCCAGGCGAAGATGCTATAATGCGGAAAGAAGGCTCGCGCATTATCCTTGAACCTGCACCGGGCACGTCGTTGCTCGGTTTGCTCTCGATGCTCTCGCCGATCGAGGACGATTTTGGTTCGATTGACGATGCCGTACCTGAACCCGTTGAACTCTGAGGCATGTTCCTGCTCGACACGAACATTCTATCGGATCTAATCCGGCATCCTCAGGGCGTGATTGCAACGCGAATTGCTGCCGTTGGAGAAGCAGCGGTGGCGACAAGCATCATTGTCGCCAGCGAGTTGCGTTATGGCGCGGAACGCCGCGGATCCGAGCGCCTGACCCGACAGCTTGAGGCGGTACTCTCCCTGTTGCCGGTCTTACCGCTGGGCGATGACGCCGACACGCAATATGGGCGGCTGCGAACAGACCTGGAAAAGCGTGGTAAACCTATCGGCGGCAATGATATGCTGATTGCCGCACATGCCCTAAGTCTCGGCGTTACCCTAGTGACGGACAACATTAAAGAGTTTGAGCGGGTAGCCGGCCTGGATATCGAGAACTGGCTACGCCCATCCTGAGGTCATCAGCCTATTTGGTTGCAAACTGAACACCGAATTGGCCCGTCCGTTTACGGCCGGCGTGGGGACTTTCGCGACGGTCGGCTTTGGACGTCACTTCGAAATAAGCTGCCGTTCGCAGCTCTATGTGCGACTTTCGCCTGCTTGTCCGCGTGAAAAAGCGTGGAGGGGGTCTCCATTCCCGTAGACAAAGATCCATAGGCCGAGACTAGAAGACTTACCTGCCGAGCCACCGTCTTAGCCAAAGTTTCACCGATTTGGAGCAATAGGACTCGGATCGGCTGGATATAAGGACAGCACATTGCTAGGCGCAGTGCTTATTAGGGGGCATGGATGATCACAAGTATCAAGAAGATCAAGGGTTTTGGTGTTTTCGACAATTACAGTGCAGCGGCGGATTTGCCGTCCTTCGCTCGCTATAATGTCGTCTATGGCGAGAATGGCGTGGGGAAGACGACATTGTCGCGCCTTCTCGCCTGCCTGGAGAGCGGTGCCCATGCCGATCATCCCAAGCTCGAATATACGATTGAATCAGAGTCAGGACCGTTCACGCACGGTCAGAAATATGGCCGCCATGTCCGGGTGTTTAATAGCGACTATGTCGAGGCCAATATCGGCCGCTTCGATGGCCCGCTTCGCCACATCCTCATTCTGGGTGAGGAGAATAAGCTGCTCGCCAAAGAGCTGAAAACCGAAATTGCGACACGGGACGAGCGTCAACTAGAGATCGCCCGTGTTACAGGTGAGATCGGCAAGCTCGACACGGCAAAAGGCAAGATATTCTCCGCCATAGCCAAAACCATAGGCGAGGCGACCAGCGGCTCGACATTGCGCAGCTACCGAAAGCCAGATGCCGAGGCAGCTTTTGCAAAGCTGGAGCATGCCAGTCCTCTATCGGAAGTGAGCCTTGAAACACACCGCGCCACGGTTCGACAGGATGCCCTCCCGCCCGTCGAAATGCGGTCCATGCCCGCCATCGAGAGTGCCGTCGGAATTTCGGAAAGCCCTCTTGTTGCGGCGGGGGGTGCCGCAGAGCGTGCGCGCTTGCTGGTAGGACGGTCGGCGCAGGCTGCCACTATCGAGCGGCTGACACGCAATCCTGACATTGCGAGATGGGTGGAGGAAGGTATCGCCCTCCATGCCGCGCACGGGGAGGGGCTGTGCGAATATTGTGCGCAACCTCTTCCCAGCCAACGCCTCCAGGCGCTTGCGGACCATTTCAGCGTTGAGGATCAGCGCCTCAAGGATGAGATTGACCAGGAACGGTTCCGGCTTGCGACTATTCGCCGGGCTCTGCCGGAGTTCGTCTTGCCTGACACTCTTGCCCTCTATTCCGAACTGCGCAGTGACTATGATGTCGGCGTTGCCGCTGCGGTTGAAGCCCTCACCCAGCTCATTGGCAAGCTTGAGGGGATCGACGCCGTACTCGCTGACAAGCTCACCCGGCGCACGGATGCTTATCAGGTGGACATGACGAGCGATACCGCGCCACTTGCCGAAGCCTTTGACCATATTATGCGGGTGCTGCGACGCCATAATGACAAGACCCAAGGTTTCGACACAGAAAAGGCCGCAGCCCGCAATGCGCTCGAGACCCATTATCTGCTGTCGGTCAAAGCGCAGGTCGATGAGATTCTCGAACAGGTGGGTACGCTACAGTCAAGGGTCACCCTCCTTGAGAACGGCGGCGAGGGACTGGAGGATCACCGCGGCATTGTCGCACTGTCCGCGTCGATAATCGAGAAACAAGCCAAGGTTTCGAACGAGCATGCAGGGGGTGCCAACCTGACCGAGCATCTCAGGCAATTTCTCGGTCGCACCGATCTCCAGTTCGAATCCGGCGACGAGGGCTATCGCGTGCTTAGGCGTGGAAAGCCTGCCCGGCGCCTAAGCGAAGGCGAGAAAACCGCCATTGCATTCCTCTACTTCCTCGTCCAACTGCGCGACCAGGATTTCGACATAGAAGAAGGCGTTGTCGTGATCGACGACCCGATCTCCAGCCTCGATGCGTCAGCCATTTACCAGGCCTTCTCATTTCTCAAAAATGAAACGCAAAAGGCGCGTCAGCTCTTCATCCTCACTCATAATTTCGAATTTCTTCGACTTCTCATCAATTGGATCAAGAACATTCCTGGCCCTAAGTCCGGTAAATCCTTCAGCATGGTACTCTGCTCAGAAAGCCAGACTGGGCGTTCGTCGCGCATTGCCCCACTTGATAAATTACTGATCGAGCATGCCACGGAATATCATTATCTTTTCAAGACGCTCTACAGCTTCAGATCGGACGGCACGATTCAAAGCTGTTATCACCTGCCCAACATGGCGCGAAAGGTGCTCGAGACCTTCCTTGATTTCCACCTTCCATCCAATAAAAGCATGTATCAAAAGCTAGAGGAAACCCAGTTCGAGGCCCATAAGAAGACCGCTATCTACAAATTCGCCAACGATCTGTCTCACCATACCGGTAAGACCTTCGATCCAGCTCTGGTATCAGAAGCTCAGAAGAATGTGACCTATCTTCTGGAAATGATAGCTGCGGTGGCGCCCTCTCACTATCAGGGTTTGAAGGCTTTGTCGGAGAGTTGAACGGGACTATAGCTTCGTGCGCGCCTGGAAGCTCGTCCTAACCTCTAACTCACTGAAAATTTAGGTGGAAGGAAAGGCAGGGATAAGGGCGGCAACACCTCTAGCGCTAGATCAAGGCTGCCAGTCGGTCATCTGGAGCACGTTGCCGCCGAGACGCTGAAACGCGCGCTGACGGCAGGAGAAGACGATGATCTGCTGATCGCGCGCTTGCCGGTGCAGTGCGTCGAACATGCGCTCGATCCGATCATCGTCCGAATAGACGAGCGCGTCGTCGAGGATTACCGGTGCGGGTCGCCCGTCGCGCGCGAGTAAGCGCGCAAAGGCAAGGCGCGTGAGGACCGACAATTGTTCGCGCATGCCGCCGCTGAGGCGATCGACATCTTCCTGCAGACCCGCGCGCACGATCGTCTGCGGTAGCAGCGTCTTATCGTCGAAAGTGATCGTGACATCGTCGAAGAGCAGACCGAGCAGCGGCCGCAGCTCGTTCATCACCGGCTTGAGATAGAGATCGCGCGCGCCCGAACGCGCCGCTTCTAACGCCTGCGTCAATCGCGTCAGCACGGCGACTTCCCGTTCGAATGCCGAAACGCGTGTCTCGGCGGCGGACAAGGCATCGGCCGTCTCACGCCATGTCTCCTCCACCGCCTCGTCGGATCGCGCGGTAATGCGGGCGTTCAATCCAGCGATGGTCTCACGCAGCTGCTGGATTTCAGTTGCTGCCGCCTGCTCGACGGAGCGTACCCGGCGCAGCGTCGCATCAGCCGCGTCCAGATCGAGCGCTTCGGCGTTTCGCTCTTCGAAATTCCGCTGAGCATCCGCCAGCGCGGCGTCGCGTTCGGCGAGACGCGCCGTCAGATCCTGCCCTCTCGCCTCTCGCTCGTCGACGGGGCCGAGGATCGCGACCACTTGCTCGTCGCGCGTCTGCAGGCGCGCGAGCGCAGTCTCCGCCTTGACGAACGCCTCGTCGGCTTGTGTTCGGGCAGGTTCGGCCGCGCGTATCGCCTGAGCGGCCTCGCGCCGGCGCTGCTCTGCTGCGTCACGGGTGGCGCGTGTTTCGTCGGGATCGGCCTTCAACTCGTCCGGAGACCGATCCACGCCGGCTAGCGCAGCCACCGTTTCGCGCAATGCATCCAGCCCCTCGGGCGCGATGACCTTGAGTTGCGCCCGAGCTTCGTTGGCCTGGGCCTCGATCGACCGGGCAAGAACCTGCTGGGCGCGCGCCGCCGCCAGATCGGCGACCCCCATCGACGCGAGCAAGGTCCTCCGTCGCTTCTCGGCGGCGGCAAGACGGCCGTCATCATCGCCGGAGGTGTGGGAGCGCAGCGTGATCGTACCGATGCCCGGCGCGACGAGCTGGGCGTGGTCGTTATAACCGCGCTCCTCGCCGTCGCCGAGCGTCGCGCCGCCCATCGTTACACGTGCGGAGGCCGAGGCATCATAGGCGACCGTCACGGATGGACGCGCGGCATCCTGCACCGCCCGGATGCGGGCGATCTCGACATCCAGATTGGCAAGCTCGTCGATCGCGCCGTCAGGCAGCCGGACGCCGGCGAGTTGCGCATCGCAGGTTTCGATCGTGCCGCGCATTGCTTCGGCACTCTGCAGCCGCTCCTCCCACTCCGCACGTCGCTCAGCCGCCTCACGCGCCTTGATCGCCGCATCCAGCAGGACCAGCAACTCGCGTGCCGCCGTTACGTCCGCCTCGGCCGCCTCGATCTTTGCCTGCGCCCGGGCGATCGCTTCGCCAGCCGAACGCCGGCGCTCGACCGCCTCGTCGCGGCGGCGATGAGCTTCGAGGCTATCCTCCGCCACCTGCCGCGCTTCAACCAGCGCCTCGTCGAACTGCCGATGCTCGCGCGAGGCGGTGTCGCGCAGTTCGCGCGCCAGACCGAGCTGGGCCTGCGCCGCCTTCAGCCGCTCGGCTTGCGCGCGGGCGGCATCGAAGGCGATTTCGGCGGCGTCCACCGCTTGCTTGCGGGTATCGCGCGCATCGGGGCTTTCCAGCTCGGCAAGCCGACGCTGGGCAGCGCCTCGCCGGTCGAGTTCGTCACGCAGGGTGGTCACTTCACCAGCCAACCGCTGTTCCTCTGCCGCCAGCCGGTCGCGTGCATCGATCGCGGCGGCATAACGGCCGCCAGCCTTTGGGCGACCAGTGGCGGTGACAAGTTGCCCGGCAGCCTCCCCGGCTGCGGCCGTGATCTCGGCCATGCGCCGACCGCCCGTCATCGCCTCCACTTCGCCCTGCACGGATTCGAGCAGGCTGGTTCGGACCTGCCGGTCGCTCTCTTCCTCGGTCCGGCTGCGCGGTTCGATGCCGGTGAGCCCCTGGCGGACCCACAGCAGGCCCGCCGGCCCGCCGACGCCGCCATGGATCAGCGTCGCGATGAAATTCTCCGCCTCGTCTGTCTGCGCGATCAGACGTCCGGACGCGAGATCCACGACCCTGGCGAACTTCCCCGAATAATATTGCTTAGTGATCCTGTAGCGGGCATCGCCGACGATGATGTCAGCCTCGATCAGCGGATTGCCGCCGCTATAGGGGCGCAAGGCACGCACGCCGCCAGCGGTGCTGGAATGCGGCTGGAAGAACAGTCCGTGCAACGCCTCGAAGCTGGTCGATTTGCCGAATTCGTTGGCGGCGCACAGCACGTTGACGCCGTCGCCGATTCCTTCGATCGCCACGCCGCGCCCGGCGAACCGCTTGACATTGTGGAAGCGGAGCGCTGCGACCTTCATTGCGATACCTGCTCGACATAGCCGTAGAGACGGGCCAGCGCGGCGACGGCGATCGCCCGGTCAGCGGACGAGCGACCCGCATCTTCACTCTCGGCGAGCAGAGCGTCGGCCGCATCTCGCAGGGCACCGGCGCGATCGATCCGGTCGAGATCGCCGACGTCGCATTCGGTTGCCAGTCCGGTCTCGTCAAGGTCGAGCCACGCGAAATCGGGGGAGACGCGTTCGATCCCGGCTGTCAGCACGGTGCGAGCGGCAAGCCCGGTGCGGCCGCTGGCAACCACCCGGGCCAGCGTCTGCCGGCGATCCCGCAGATCGGGCAGCAGCGCATCGAGCGCCGCATCCGGATCGTCTTCCGCCAGCATATGAAGGTCCAGCGTGCGCCAGGCAAAGCTCCCGGTGGGGACCGAAGTCACCGCGGGTATCGCGCCGACTCCTGCGATATCGACCAACAACGCCGTGCCGGATCGATCATGCTTGAACCGATCCTGTTCGGGCGAGCCACTATAGTGGGTGCGGGGATCGACCTCGATGGCACCGTGCCAATCGCCCAGCGCGAGATAGTCCAGCCCGGCGCGGCGCGCACGATCCGGGGCGATTACCTCGGCGCTGATGGCATCTTCGGAAAAGCTCTGGATCGCGCCATGGGCAAGGCCGATGCGGATCGCGCCATCGGCGGTGGCCGCGCCATCCATCCATTCGCTGAGATCGCGGCCCGGCCGCCTTGTCGTGCAGGGAGCCGGCAGAAGGACCGCGTCGCCCGTCAGGTCGATCGGCTCTGCCAGTGTCGCCAGCACGACATTGTCCGGCGCCTCGCGGGCCAGCAGCGTCCACAATTCGGTCGCCTGCAGTGAATCGTGATTGCCCGGCAAGATCACCCAGCGGATCGGCGCGTGATGCGCCATCTCGGTCAGCGCCTGACGCCGGACATCGGCAGCGGGCGTTTCGGTATCGAATGTGTCGCCGGCCAGCAGGATCGTGTCCACGCTGTTCAGTCGCGCCTGTTCGGCCAGCTTGCCGAGTACCGCGTGGCGGGCCTCGCGCAGGCGGCCGGGCAGGTCGCCAGAGAAGTTTCCGAAGCGCTTGCCGAGATGCAGGTCACTCGAGTGGATGAAACGCGCCATGCTCATTCCACCTCAGGCATGACGGGATTGATCGACACGGTCGCGCCGTCTCCACGGCTGCGCGCGATCGCTTCGTCGAGGCGGGCGCGCGATCCGGCTGCCAGCCGCTCAACTCCAAGCATGCGCGCCAGCTCGCGCGCAGGATCTGGCTCTTGAAGCAGGTCCGGATTGTCGCGGACGACCGCCGACAGCTCCGCGAGCGGGATATCCGGGATCGCCCGGCGCGCTTCATCGCCATAGGGAGGGCGATACGGGTGGAAGTCGATGTTGGCGCCAGTCTTCCAGATGAACTCGCCACTCGATTCCTGCGTCCGGTCATAGTCGCGCAGGTGCATGTCGATCCGCTCGCGGATCTTGCCGCCGGTGCGCAGCCAGCCATGCGCGCGGGCGACGCGCTGGCATAATATATCGGTGCGAAGTGGGCTCTCGGTTTCGATCACGGCGGCGACCATCGCGCGCAGCGATTCCCGATATGCGAAATCGAAAAACTGGTCCGGATCGGCCGCAAACCCCGTTAGATCGGTGATGCGATAACGGCCGCCCAGATCATCCGATAGGACCGAGACCGGGGCGGGAGCCTGGGTTGCATCGGTGATCCTGACCGGCATGACCGGGGCAGAGACCTCTGCGGACACCAACTCGATCTCGATCGGCACGGGCGCGGGCACCACCTCCTCGGTGCGCGCTGCCGCCTCGTCGTCGCGAATTCCCTCGATCCCCTCGACCTCGTGTCCCATGTCCCAGTGCGCAGTGACACTGCTGTCCGGTTCCGCCGCGCGGCTTGCCTCCAAGAGCGCCTCCAGCGCCATGTGCAGACGATCCGCGCAACCGGCGGCATCGTACCACCAGTCGGTCGACCAGACGCGCAGCATGTTCCAGCCGAGACCCGTCAGCACCTGTTCGCGCACCTTGTCGCGATCACGCGCAGTCGCCGCGCTGTGGTAGGACGCGCCGTCGCATTCGACACCGGCGAGAAAGGCCCCAGGCAGATCCGGGTGCCGGACACCCAGGTCGATGCGAAAGCCCGAGATGCCGACCTGCGGCACGATCTGCCACCCCCGTTGTTCGAGTTGTGCGGCCACCGCCTCCTCGAAGGGAGACTCGAAGCCGCCCACCGAACCCGCGGTCTGGGCCGGCAACGCGACCGCGCCACGCTCCGCATAGTCGAGAAAGGTCTTGAGGTGGTGCACCGCCAGCGCCTTGGTCCGCGTCGGATCGATCTGGTCGGCGGTGAAGCCCGAGAATACAATCAGTTCCTGCCGCGCGCGCGTAACGGCGACGTTCAGCCGCCGCTCGCCGCCGTCGCGGTTGAGCGCGCCGAAGTCCATCGTCAGCTTGCCCGCCGCATCCTTCCAGAAGGTGATCGAGAACAGGATGACGTCGCGCTCGTCACCCTGCACATTCTCCAGATTCTTGACGATGGTCGCCTCAACCCGCTCATCGGCAAAGAACCATTCGAGCGCAGGCTCGTCGCGCCGGGCGACGTCCAGCAGATCGAGGATCAGCGACTGCTGCTGCGCATTGAAAGTGATGATACCCAGCGTCGGCCGGCTCTTTTCGGGGAGGTCCAGCCATCCACGCATGCGGGCGACCGCCTCGTCTGCGACGGCCTGCGCCTCGATCCGGTTAGTCCGGCTCTTGCCGCGATCATAGATGCCGTTCGGCACCTTGCGCAGACGCACCGCCCGGTCGTCAACCTGCGGCGACGGGAAGGTGACGAGCCGGTTCTGATAATAGTGGTTGTTGGAGAAGGCGATCAGTGACTCGCTGCGGCTGCGATAATGCCAGCGCAGGTCGCGCACCGGGATGCCTGACGCCTTTGCCTCGTCGAGGATGCTCTCCATATCCCGCTCATGGTCGGCAACATCTTCGTCATCGTCGTTGCTGCCAAAGAAGTTGGTTGGCGGCAGCTGCTTGGGATCGCCGACGATGATCGTCTGGCGCCCGCGCCCGATCGCGCCGACCGCATCCCAGGTCGTGATCTGCGAGGCCTCGTCGAAGATAACGACGTCGAACAAGGCCTGATTGGGCGGCAGATATTGCGCGATCGAAAGCGGCGACATCAGCATGCAGGGGGCGAGCTTCGAGAAAGTCTCCGGCATCTTGCCGATCATGTCGCGGATCGACTGGCTCGGGCGCTGTAGCTCCATCTGGTAGCGCAGCAGGCCCAATTCGGAGTTGCGCGGCACGCTCTGCACCGCAGGCAGGTTGTGCGCGAGCGCGCCGATCACGCGGCCTGTGGCATGGGTGCGGACCAAATCGTCGATCTCGCGGAATTCAGCAATCGCATTCTCATGCTGGAAGCGCCGGAAATCGCGCAGCACTGGATCGCTGTCCAGCACCATGGGCAGCCACCAGCGCGCATAGCCCAGCCGGAATGCCTTGCGCGCGCCCTCGGCGGACACGACTCCGGCTTCGATCTGCTCGACCAGTGCGATAAGCCCGGAAGCGATCGCCCGGTTGCGAACACGGCACCATGCCGACCAGTCGCGCAGCAGGTGGCGCGCTTCCACAAGCGCCGTCAGCGATACCGAAAGGGTGGTCAGCGCGCTCGGTGCGGCTTCGAGCGTGGCATTGCGTCCCGCCGCCTTGGCGAAGCGGCTCCGCGCGTCGTCGAAGCCCTGTCGCGCCGCCAGCAGCTTGGCGCCGGCCTGCCAGAGGCGATCGCTCTGATCGCGCTCGTGCAATGCGGTGGCGATCCGCCGGGTGGCAGTCTCCACCGCGCCCGCGTCGCGACCCTCCAGACGTAGCGCCGCGCGCAGCCTTTCCGCGTGAGCGAGGATGTCGGCAATGGCGGTCAGATCGGTGTCGAGGCCAGTGAACGGAAGCGACCGGCCGGCCAATGGGCTCTGGTCGATCGCCGCCAAATGCTCCTTCATCCTGCGCAACTGGGGCAGATCACTTTCAGGGTCGGCCGCGCCGCCACTGGCATAGGTCTGGAGCAGGCGCGACACCTTGCGCTTTCCGAGTGCCGAAAGCGGCCAGAGGGACGCGTTCGCCTCGCGCCATTTGCGATCAAGCGTTTCGGTTTCTATCGCCCGCACATTATCCGGGGGGAAGGATGCGGCGAGTTGGGTTTCGGCGTCCCGATAATTGCCGATCGCGGCGGTCAATGCTGCCAGATCGCCCGCCGATCGAGTGAATTCGGGATCGAACGCGATAGAGATGTCGCGGTCGCGCCCCGCCTCCATCGCCGTGGCTAGGTCGGTAAACGTCGCGATTTCGACGCTTACCGGCTCATCGCTGGCACCAAGTCCGATGGCACCGCGCAAGGCGTCGAGAGCGCCGGTCAGCAGATCGGCGGCGTTACCCAGCGACTGGGCGGCAGCGATCAGCTCGTCCTGCCGCGCTGCTCCGGGCTCTTCGATATCGACCAGATCCAGCGCGGGCCGCCGTTCGACCGATGCGAAGACCAGACCCAATTCCCCCGCCAGATCTTCCAGAGCCGTCAATGCCGGCGTGTCGTGCACCTGGCCCCGCGGCCAATCGAACTCCGGGGCCGGGGTATCCGCCTCGCGTAGAGCGATGCCCAGTGCGAGATAAGGCGTCCAGCCACTGGGCGCAGGCCTGTGCAATGCCTCTACATACGCGTTGAGCGTATCGCGGCGCAGCTTCAGCCGCTCGTTGACGGCGATCCATTCCGCAGGATCGACACGTCCACCATGTTCCCACGCAGCCTTGAGCTGCGCCAAGAAATGGCGTCGGTCAGCCTTGCTGGAATGCAGTTCGATACATTGGTCGCCCAGCCCATGTTCGCGCAAGCGGCGATAGACGACGTCGAGGGCAGCCGTTTTTTCCGCCACGAACAGCACCGTCTTCCCGACGCCCAGGCAATTGGCGATCATGTTCGCGATGGTCTGGCTCTTGCCCGTGCCCGGCGGCCCCACGATCACGAAATCGCGGCCCGCGGCCGCCGCCAGGCTGGCGGCGGTCTGCGAGGAGTCGGACGGCAACAGGCTGATAATATCCGCCGGCGCATAGACGCGATCGAGGTCACGCTCGTCACGGATAGCGGGCTGGCCGTCATCCGCCCCAAACGGCTTGTCCGGCGTATCGATCAGGTGGCGGACGACCCGGTTCTCGCGCAATGCCTCGGTTCGCTCGACTAGGTCCTTCCACATCAGGAACTTGGCGAAGCTGAACGTCGACAGAGCAGTGTCGTCAATGACCTCCATGCCTGGAACATCGCGCACCGCCTGCCGCATCATCGCCAGCACGCGCGGCACATCGATGCCGCTGTCGTCGAGCGGCAGATCGCCACCGAACTGGGGCAGCCGAAGATCGAAATCGCGTTCCAGGAACTGAAGGAGTGTAGCGTTAAAGCGCGGCTCATCTTCATGGAAGCGCAGGCGGAAGGGCGCGCTTGCGCTGCGGCGCTCCAGCTTGACGGGAAGCAGCAGTAACGGCGCGCGATAGCTCCGCTCGTCCTCCGGCTTTTTCTTCCAGCGCAGGAAGCCGACCGCCAGAAACAGGGTGTTGGCTCCGCCCTCGGCGAAATCGTTGCGTACCTGCCGATATAGGTCGATCAGTCGCGCTTCGAGTTGGAGTGCTTCCAGTGGCGACGGCAACTCGTCCCGTTGCAAGGCTTCGGCTGCAAAGCCGCGCTGGAGATCGCGGCCATGCACCTCGCGATACAGGACCGCGTCGCGCTCACCTAAAGGGTTTTGCTGGGGCAATGACACGATCTGGATTGCGGCACCGTCCGCCAGCCTGTCCTCGAGATAGGCGACATCGGTGCAAAGGAACGGAATCGTCTTTTTCGATTCCGGGAAGTTCAGCAGCCGGTTGCGGAGCGTCAGGTCAAGCAGCTTCTTTTGCCAGCGATCAATGCGGCCAGCGGCGGTCGTCGGTTTCTCCTCGACCTGCATGTCCGGCAATTCGTTGAACGAGGGGGCAGCGGGCAGCGACAATGCTGCGACCGACGCGCCTTCTTCATCCCCCGACGCATCATGCCGCGATGCCTCGTGGGAGGCGAGCGGGGTGATGCCGCCACTGCGCGCGCGCCGCACATCAATTGCCGCGACGAAGGCGTGCGCCTCCTCCTCGCTCATACGATGGTCGAGAGCCCGCTGCGCCATGTCCAGAGCCATAGCTGGACGATGGGTGACGCCGGTCGTCTCGAACACGATCAATTCGCGCGACGCCAGCGCCTTGCGAATCTCCATCTGGTCGGTTTCAATCGTGTTGCCCAAGGTTCGCTTCGTCAGCCAGACGCCCACCGCCGCATGGCCCTGGAACATCAGGATCACTGGATACAGGCCCGCCCCTTCCAGGGTCGCAGCGATCAGCAGAGTCGTATCCAGGCAGGTGCCAAGCCGCTCTGCTGCAATCGTGGCGGGCCGCCGCACCTTCTGCCCGCGATCTTCGAAGCTGGCCGGCGGCTCGGCGTAATGGATCCCCATCGCGGCAACAGCGGTATAAATCGCCGCCGCGAGCATGTAGCTGCGCTGCGGATCGCCCGACTGATAGCCGTCCAGCCCACTAGGATGGCCATGCTCAGCCAGTCGGTCGGCCGCGCTGCGCAGGATACGGGCGACGGCGGGGTCGTTCGGCATCACGAAGGCGGGCAGTAGTTGCGCCATGTCGGCGACGCCACCCCATTCGTCACGGGCGAGCAGGCGAACAGGAAAGCGTTGTTCGTTGAGCACCGCATTGCCGACCGACAGCCGCAGGGTGATCTCGCCACGCTCGGCTTCGTTCAGTCCAGCGAGATAGCCTGAATCGAGATCGACCTTGCGATCGCCCAGCGGAAGGCTGTCGCCCGGTGCAAGCCGATCGACTGTCCAGGACTTGGCACGCAGAAACGCAGGCGATGAGGTGAGGTCGACGCGGATATTTTCGTGATGTTGTCCGTCGGCATTTTCAATCCGGATGGATCGGATGACGGGTATCGCGTTCTGATAGGAAGCATAGGTGAAGCTACCTGCAATGTCTGCGGCGACTGTCGGATCGTTCACACTCCCGCTGGTAGGATTACCCGCCATGAAATCTTGATCGTTAGAATCGCGCATGAAGCCCCCTGTCCAGAGGAAGGTTAATAAAGCGCGCTCGCTAAAAAAAGATAAAATCACGGTCTATACAGATCGATTGTATAGAGCTGAGCAGGCGAAAGCTCTTTTCGGTTAATTGCGGCCATCCGATTTTCATAAAACAGAAAGCGGCGGGTCATCAACGAACGGCTGTTTTGGGATTTGCGCTCGATCGCCCGCCAGCGGCTGGGATAGCTGCCGGTCCGCACCTGGCAATCGAAAATCGCCTGTTGAATGGCGGCAAAGGGTCGATTGCATCGGGTTCCCATTTTGAGAGCAAAATTCGCGAGTGCTTGTAGGCGCCACACAGAATGTTAGTGCATCTGGACGAGATAATCGACGATAGGACAATATGGCAGTAGCTGCGGGGTCATTAGCCTCTCTAGCGCTCATTGTGGCGGCTGGATCTGCCAATTTCAGAATTGGGCGCGTCCTTAAGCCATTGAACGAATTCTATGGGAAATGGAAAAACAATGGTCGAGTTCTTGTCACCGGCGATGAAGTTGAGCGAACCGAGATAGCGTAACTGCATCGCTTCCGGCCGTTGCCCAAGGATGGTGGCCGCCTCCAGCAGTTGCTGCGCGGCCTGGCGTTCGCCTTCGGCATTGA
>Ga0307408_100001064_pt1 | contig 21094 bp, 12 predicted proteins | sample 322Cmetagenome_FD_202116 | JGI IMG/M metagenome (GOLD analysis project Ga0307408, IMG submission 202116) | Maize rhizosphere microbial communities from greenhouse at UC Davis, California, United States - 322HYB-C-3 | ecosystem: Host-associated > Plants > Roots > Rhizosphere > Soil | place... | reverse complement strand
AGAGTTCTGTGGAATTACAATACCCGCACTGATCTGATAGACAAGATTGAAGATGCCGACGGAGAGTTGATTTTCCAGTCTGATGGTTTGCGGAAGTTCATTTCAAAAAAGCCGGTTCCCTTTTCTGAAGCGCCTCGTAAATCACTACTGGCCAAAAGCGGAGCCCTCACCGTATCAACACATTTACCTAATCCACAGCCAGACAAGCTGCTTGATAAGAAGAACGATATATACACAATTGCAACTTTTATAAACTATTAATCTAACGACAAAAACCTATGGCTACCGTTTACAAAACCCCGGGAGTTTACATTGAGGAAATTCCAAAGTTTCCCCCTTCGGTTGCTCCTGTAGAAACCGCCATTCCTGCATTTGTAGGATACACCGAGATTGCTGATGAGATTGCTCCGGATGATCTCATTAACAAACCTAAACGTATTTCATCTTTGGTGGAATACAATCTTTACTATGGTGGCGGTCCGGCGCTTACAGTAAGCGAAGTTAATATCGATGACGCTAACAATTTTAAATCGGCAAAGATTAACAGCACTTATTATCTCTACGATAGTTTGCGCCTGTTTTATGCTAATGGTGGGGGCGACGCCTATATCGTTTCGGTAGGAAAATATGGTGCAACGGTAACCGATACGCAGCTTAACGGAGGAACCGATGTATTGCTCAAAGTTGATGATCCAACTCTATTGCTGTTCCCTGATGCTGTGGTTTTAAACGATGATCAGCTGGCTAATGTACAAACGCACGGACTTGCCCATTGTGGTGATGAAAGCCGGATGGACAGGTTTGCGATTTTAGACACCCGAGAGAATGATCCGAAAGGCATTACTTTCCGTTCAAAGATTGGGGTGAATTTTTTAAGCTATGGTGCTGCTTATACGCCCTGGCTTAAAACGAATCTTCCTAAAAAAGTAAGCTTTCCTGATGTTGCATCTAAGATAAAACGCAATGGTGCTGCGGTAACTTTACAGGGATTAACTGCTGATGCTGCATTGCAAACTCAGATCACTGAGTTAGGGAAAGCTTATGCGGATAAGGCTAATATTATCTTGAAAACGAATGCTATTGCGCCAAATCTTCGCGATGGTTATGCTGCCCTGATAGCTTCTTATAACACGGGGAAATCACCAGCTACTTTACAAGCGATTATAGAATATGTAGTAAAGATTTTTGTCAAATTAGACGACTTTGTAGAAACAGGTAATGCTGATTTAATTACGAATGCTTCATTGCTTGCTTCGGTTAAAAGTACTATTGAAGGCTCGTTTAAACCAATCTTTACACAGCTGATCGCTTTGGATAAAGCTGCTAAAACAAAATTTGCAGCTGCATACACCATACAGGCGACACAAGCAAAAATAACTGACGCGATTTGGGGAAATACCTTCGTTAGTGATGTTGCCGAGTCGGCCATTTTAGTAGGTGCATCAGATACAGAGAATACTGATTTGGCAGTAAACGCCCTTAATACCACTTTTGATAACCTTGTTAGGGCGTATTTAAAACTGGTGGTTGGCGCTGCAAGTTCGGCTGCTGCCAATGCGGATGCTGCTTTAGAACTGGCCTTTCCCTTATATAAGAATATTCTAAGAGGTGTAAGCACTTTTGTTTCCAGCATTCCGCCAAGTGGTGCAGTGGCAGGAGTTTACGCAACGGTCGATCGCACACGGGGTGTTTGGAAAGCTCCTGCGAATGTAAGCCTTAATAATGTAGTAGAACCAACTGCAATTTTTACAAAATCTGAACTGGACAACCTGAATGTGGATGTCACTGCAGGTAAATCGATAAATGCCATTCGTGCATTCTTTGGTAAGGGAACTTTGATTTACGGAGCCCGCACCTTAGCCGGAAATGATAACGAATGGCGCTATGTGAGCGTTCGTCGCTTGTTCATCTTCGTGGAAGAATCGGTTAAAAAAGCTACCGAACAGTTTGTTTTCGAGCCAAACGATGCCAACACCTGGGTAAAGGTTCAGGCAATGATTGAAAACTTCCTTTACAATATCTGGCGTCAAGGGGCTTTGCAGGGCGCAAAACCAGAGCATGCCTTTTATGTAGCGGTAGGTTTAAATAAAACCATGAACCCAATTGATATCCTGGAAGGAAGACTGATTGTTGAAATTGGTCTGGCAGCGGTTCGTCCGGCAGAGTTTATCATACTGAGGTTCTCGCATAAGTTGGCGGAAAGCTAGGATTTATTGGGATTACACTGATTATAAGATGATTTCACAGATTGGTTTGGGGATTCCACCGATTTGAATTGCGAAGAGATTGATTGATTGATTGATTGATTGATTGATTGATTGATTGATTGAAGCGGTTGAACGGGGGCGGCTGACCATTCTCTCTTTGGGAGAGATGACGAAGGCTGAGAGGGTAGAAGACTATGCTTATGATGCTTTGTAAGAAAGCCCTACTCAAGCACCCCCCCATCAAGCTTAAAGAGAAACATCTATACACCATCTGAACTAAAAACAAAAACGAATGGCAAATTATCCATTACCAAAGTTTCACTTCATTGTAGAATGGGGTGGCAATAAAATAGGATTTACCGAAGTTACCGGACTTGATATGCAGGTTGAGGTTATCGAATACCGCGAAGGAAGTAGTAAGCAATATTCCAAGATGAAGATGCCGGGCATGCACAAGTTCAGCAATATAACTTTGAAACGCGGGACGTTTGAAGGGGATACGGATTACTATAAATGGATCAATAGCATAAACCTGAATACCGCCGAACGCCGGGACATTGTTATCAAATTACTAAATGAAAAACATGAACCGGTTCTTACCTGGAGAGCGGTGAACGCCTTCCCGATTAAGGTGCAGGCAAGTGATTTGAAAGCTGATGGAAATGAAGTAGCTATCGAATCTATTGAAATAGCTCATGAAGGTTTAAGCATTGTATCATAGGGATTTAAAATTTAGCAATGGCTGATAATACGGCTCCTTCTGCCGGTGGGTATTATCCCCCTGTGGGTTTTCATTTTAAGGTTGAGTTTCAGGGGATTGGAAACGACAATGATATGCGTTTTCAATCTGTTGGGGGATTGAATGTAGAGTACGATACCGAGTCCATCAAAGAAGGTGGCGAAAATCGTTTCGAACATAAATTGCCAACCCGAACCAAGTTCTCGGATCTCTCTTTGAAACGAGGAATGCTTACTAATTCGGAAGTCATCAACTGGGTTAAAAAAGCCTTGTTCAATCGCGAATTTAAGCCAGCCTTGATTATTATCACCTTGCTAAATCCAGAACATCAGCCCTTAAAAGTGTGGAAAGTAAATAACGCATGGCCTCGTAAGTGGTCGGTAAGTGACTTAAACGCCAATGAGAATTCCGTTGTGGTAGAGACTTTAGAACTTTGCTACAGCTTTTTCACCATAGAATAAGGATATGCCTATACAGATCACAGAATTAAATATTTCCGTTTCAGTAACACAGCCCGGGCAGGCCAATGCGGTTCCTGCATCAAACCCGGAAAGTCAGCAGCATGAACGCTCTAAACTGGTTGAAGAATGTGTGGATCAGATGATGAAGATCTTACAGGATAAAAACGAACGCTGATGGCAGAAGATAAAGGCGAGGTTAAAAAGATGTGGATTCGCTCCTACAATTCTGCGAAGATGGAGGAGAAGGATTTTGCAGGGGAATTCTATGCTATGGTGAATCCCGAAACCTACACCGTCGACCTCAAAATGGAGGTGAAAGGCGGCCAGGGGCAAGGCACCAGTGGAAAGCAGCAGAAGTTTGCCTTTAAGCAGCCGGAAGAGTTTTCGTTTGAGTTTCTGTTTGATAACACGGGAATCATCAACGGAAAACCAAATCCGAAAGGTATTGGCGATGATCTAAAGAAATTTCAGAATCTGGCTTTTAACCTTGATGGTAAAGTTCATGAGCCTAGGCACGTACATCTTATCTGGGGAAATTTCGATTTTAAGGGTCGGATAACCGGGATGACGATCAACTACAAACTGTTCAATCCAGACGGTTCGCCAATCCGGGCAACGGTTAAAGTAACGATCAAGAAAAGCGAAGAAGAAAAGGCAAGAACTGCCAAAGAACGCAAATCGTCGCCAGATCTGACCCACAAACGCATTCTCAAACAAGGAGAAACATTGCCCTGGTTATGTTATACTATTTATGGAGATCCAAAATTCTACATTCAAGTTGCTCAGGCAAATCATATTTCCAACTTCAGGCAGATTAAACCCGGAACGGAGATTTTCTTTCCGCCTTTTGATAAAAGAGAATGAGTCAGGAACGTATCATACCATCATCCGGACCTAAGTCTGTATGCACATTCACCATATTGAGTGAAGGCACCGCCATTCCTGGTACATACCATGTGCTTAGCATCGTAGTGAACAAGGAGTTAAATCGCATTCCCTCGGCAACTTTAATCTTATTGGATGGTGATGCCGCTGCCGAAACCTTTGAGATAAGTAACGCTGCCGAATTTGAGCATGGTAAAAAGATTGAAATAAAAGCCGGCTGGAGCAGCGACGAAGAAACAATTTTTAAAGGTGTGGTAATTAAGCAGAATATTAAGGTAAAAGATCGGAACTCGGTTTTGATGGTTGAATGCCGGGATGAAAGCGTTCGGATGACTATTGCCCCAAAAAGCAAATATTTCAAGGAGAAAAAGGATTCGGAAATATTCGAGGAACTGATAAATCCTTATAGCCTGAAAAAGGACGTGGAAGCTACCAGTATTAAACACAAAGAAGTAGTGCAATACAACAGCACCGATTGGGATTTTATGCTTTGTCGTGCCGATGTGAACGGCAAGTTTTGTGTGGTTGATGATGGGATGATTTCGATCAAAAAGCCGGATGTAAACGCGGCACCGGAGTTAACGGTACAATATGGCTCAACGGTTCTGGATCTGGAAGCGGAGATTGATGCCCGTTACCAGTTTCCTAAAGTAAAAGCAAGTGCCTGGAACTCTACAGATCAGGAGTTAACTGACAGTATTGAAGCTGCAGAGCCGAGTGTTCCGGCGGCAGGAAATTTATCGCCAGACCAATTATCGAAGGTGTCTTCGCCTGATCCTGTTACGATGATTCATAGCGGAAAAATAACAACACCCGAGCTTCAGCAGTGGGCCGATGCCCGCCTGCAAAAGAATCGGTTGGCGAAAATTCGCGGGAGAGTTAAAGTTGAAGGTTTTGCTAAGATAAAACCAGGTAAGATTTTGCAAATAAATGGAATAGGTGCTCGATTTGAAGGGAAGATTCTCGCTTCTGGCGTGCGGCATCAGATAGAACATGGTGAATGGCATACTCACATCCAGTTCGGTACAAATCCCGATTGGTTTGCAGAAACCTTCAATGTACAGCAGCCTGCGGCAGGTGGAATGTTACCTGCGATCCGGGGTCTGCAAACTGGGGTGGTTACTAAATTGGAGAATGATCCAGAAGGAGAAGACCGCATCATGGTTCGTTTACCCGTTATTCATAAATCCGACGAAGGAATCTGGTGTCGTGTAGCATCGCTGGATGCCGGAAAGGAGCGTGGCATGTTCTTTCGGCCGGAGATAAGCGATGAGGTGATTGTTGGATTTATAGACGAAGATCCGCGTCATGCGGTAATACTGGGGATGTTGAACAGTAGCAAACTTCCTGCACATACGCAGCCGAAGGATACGAATCATATTAAAGGCTATGTATCTCGCGAGAAGATGAAACTGATGTTCGATGACGAGAAAAAGGTTATCAGCATTGAAACTCCGGCGGGAAATAAACTAGTGATCTCTGAAGAAGATAAAGGTATTACGTTGAGCGACCAGAATGGAAATAAGATCGTGATGAACGACAAAGGTATTCAGATAGAAAGCATTAAGGATTTCACAGTTAAGGTAAGTAACGATTTAAAAACAGAAGCCCTTAAAACTGAAATGAAAGCCAGTACCGAAATGAAGATAAAAGGTGAAATGAATGCAGAATACGCCTCGGGTGGAAATACCAATGTAAAAGGTGCAATCGTAAATATTAACTGACGAGGAGTCAAAATTCAAAATCGCAATCGGCCTATAATCAGATTGATAAATATGTGTGGGTTATTATGGCCCGATTGACTTAATACCAAAAAATTATGCCTTTCGCTGCAAGAGTTGGAGATATGCATGTATGCCCGATGGTGCAACCGGGACCCGTGCCGCATGTTGGCGGTCCAGTTATGCCTGCCGGCGTACCAACTGTTCTAATTGCGGGAATGCCCGCGGCTTGTGTTGGTGATATGTGTACCTGTACTGGTCCACCAGATTCGATCATAAAGGGTTCGGCTACAGTGATGATTGGTGGCAAACCAGCAGCAAGAATGGGCGATAGTACTGCGCATGGGGGAAGTATTGTGGCGGGGTGTGCAACGGTGAATATTGGGGGATGAGCGTGGAGGTGAAAGGATAAAGCTGAAAGGTAAAAGGTTACAGGCTAAAGCGATTTGCCAAATGAGGTGAAAGGATAAAGCTGAAAGGCGAAATTGGAGGTGAAAGGTAAAAGGTTACAGGCAAAGCGGTTTGCCAAAGCGGGCTGACTTAGAGGCAAAGGTAAAAGCTGAAAGGTTTGATCGGCTAAAGCGTAATGCAGGCGAGCGTTTGCCTTTCTCTCCCTTTGGGAGAGATGCCGAAGGCAGAGAGGGTATAAGACTATTTCTGCTCTTCGGGATTTGCAATCCCGAAGCATCTATCGTAGGTTCTGTGAACCGATAATACACCATACCAAAGTCGGATTGCAAATCCGACGATACGGCTTCGGATTTATAAAATCCGAAGAGCAAAATTAAAAAAGAAAAACACTACCATGCAAAACGAACAAAACCCAGACAGGAACTTCATTGGCAGAGGCTGGGGCTTTCCGCCTCAGTTCGACATTAGTTCCAAAACGGTGGTGATGACCGGAGAGGAAGAAGATATTAATAACAGTCTTCATATCCTGCTTTCTACCATCGTGGGCGAGCGGGTGATGAACATGAGTTACGGCTGCAACCTGGATGCGTTGGTGTTCGAGAGTTTGGATACATCTACAATCACCTTTATCAAATCAAAGATTGAAACCGCTATACTATTTTATGAAGCCCGGATAGAACTGCAGCGAATAGAAATCAATACACAAAATATACTCGAAGGGGTGGTTCTGATCGAAGTCGATTACATCATTAGCCTTACCAATAACCGGTTCAACTTTGTGTTCCCTTTTTATAGAGAAGAAGGAACAGAATTGCAATCTATTGTACCAATACCTTGAAAAGTTAAGATTCAAATTGAGAACTCAAAAAGTTGGATTGATAATCAAGAAACACAAGTATCTCTTAATTAGATCGGAACTAGTGATAAGTTAAAATTAGAAAACGCAGATAACCTATAGTCAGGAATAATTGAACTTATACAGACATCCTATGATTCACTCAACGCTAGAATACAGCTTACCTAACATCAGTTTGAATGACAGCTTGCGCAGAAAATATTAATCCTTTACAACGTAGCGGAACCAATCGCCGGGAACGGATGTTGGACGCACTTGATCCAAATTTTGCACTTCCTGATACACGGGATTTCGAACATTGGATGGTATACGCACGCGATCTTGCAAAGCATATCAAATACTTCAACAGCGCCAATCAAAATGTAAATGCGCAAAACTGGCAGCCCTTTTTCGATGCAGATGTTTCAGCGCAAATGGCATTAATCGCTGTTCAGAACGTAAACAATTACAAAGAAAGGATACGAGCCTTATTTGAGTCAATTCAATCTGAAGAGTTAAAAAACAATGCTGTTCAGCTACAGAAAAACTTTGGATTGCTATTTGGTGCTGTACTTTCTCTTGCTTATCGAATAGATTATTTCCAGAAGGTATTACCGGATGATATTCCTCTTAAGCGTAGCATCAGCAATATCATTTATTCAAAACTTGCCCCGGCTCTGCGACGATTATTAGGCTACTATAAAGCTGCTGACGAATATTATTCCCCCAAATTAATCCAGGAAGTTGCCGACGGCGAATGGACTGTGCTTGCCTACCAACAGGAAAAGCCGAAAGATATCATCACGAAAGGTTTATCTGAAAAGTGGTGGTTTGCGATCAATGACTCTGAAGTGATCGTCAACTGGAACGACTATTTCAATAATAAAATATCCCAAGATAAAACCATATTCAATCACGATGCTGCAGTTGTAGCCGATGCTGATGTCTGGAAAGTGCTAAACCACGCTGCAAATCATAACTTGTTTTCGGGCATTTTTGCCGAGTTTCTTGCGGGTTACGCCCGTGTGGTTCGTGACGCACAGCAACAGCTTTTGAAAACCATCACGCAGCAAAGTACTCATGAACCGCATTACGCACTTTATTTAACTTTCCTGCATCTGTTCAAATATGCTCAGTCGCAACTAAATACATTTACCGAACGCCACCTGGATTACTATTACAAAGAAATTTTAAGGCTTTCGCCGAAGAAGGCAGCGCCTAATCATGTGCACGTTTTTTTCGAACTGGCGAATATGACGAACGAGTACCTTGTTAAAAAAGGAACAGCTTTCAATGCTGGGAAGGACAGCTTGTCAAAAGATGTGATTTACACCAGCGATGCAGATATCGTGGTTAATAGAGCCAGCGTTGCAGAACTGCGCAGTTTCTATCGGGCAAATATTGATGATAAAGTAGTAGCAAGTCCGTTACTGGGAAATCTTTACGCTTCGGCCATCGCAAACTCCGCCGATGGTGCGGGTGCGAAACTGACTACCGAAGAAGGCGACTGGCATCCTTTTGCCAATAAGATTTTTAGTGATGGAAACCTTACGGCTATTCAAATGCCGAAAGCCAATATTGGCTTTGCTTTGGCTTCACATTACTTGTATCTTAAGGAAGGTAAGCGCTTAATTACAATTACTTTAAGTGGTAGTACCTTAACTAAATTAAATGGTAAGCAGTTTGACTGTTTTATCACCACAGAGAAAGGTTGGCTAAACAAAACGTTAGGTATTTCTGCGACGGGCTCGCAGGCTACATTAACGGTAAATCTTGATGCTACGGATGCTCCAATAACGGTGTTTAACGCTGCCGTGCATCTGGATACTTTTCAAAAAACAGGTACTCCTGTTATCAAATTCTTACTAAAAAACATTGCGGGAAACGATCAATACAATGATTTAAAGGATGTGCAGATTTCGTCTATCGACCTGAAAGTAAAAGTGGGAACCCTGAGCGGTCAGTTTAATACCGACGGGGTAAAGGAACTGCTCATTTCTACGGACAGCGGAACAGTTGATCCTTCCAAGCCATTTATCCCCTTTGGGCAAAACCCTAAAAAAGGAGCAGGGTTGGTGATCGGTAATAAGGAAGTGTTCTCGAAGCCAAACACAAAATTTAAACTTTTTATTGAATGGGCAGAACTGATTGAGCGTATTCAGGATATGGATGTGAACCTCAGCAAAGAGTTTTTTCCCTCTGCTCAATTCAAGTTTCTGCAAGGTGGAGTATGGACGAACGGTGATTTTTACAGCATCCTGAATAAGGAAAATGACGGTCAGGACAAGGGCGAAGTTGAGCTTTTTTGGGGGAGCAATAGCGTGATGATGGCGCAAACTTATATTCCTTCAAACGGAGCAACCATTCCTGCTGATGCTCTTGTAAACTATCAGGATGATTACTTGAACTACAATATCAGCAGTCAGAAGGGCTTTATCAAACTGCAACTAAACGCCGATTTTCAATGGGACTATTATTACTCGCAATTGCAGAAGTATCTCATTTCTTTGGCAACCCCGTCATCAGCCGACGATATTTCGGAACCTGTAAAGCCATATTTGCCGAAAATTCAGTCCATTTATTTAAGCTACGAGTCGAGTTGCTCTATCAGTTTCGCTTCCGCGGATAATTCAGCAAAGTTCATTCATCTGTATCCATTTGGGTATGATGAAATTGATGCTAGCAATTTGCTCTTGGGCAAGTCAAAGCTTTTACCCCAGTTTACACATAACGAAGAAAGTTTGTCAATACATAATCAGGGAGAGTTTTATATCGGTTTGAAGAATGTTGTTCCGGCTCAAAAGGTGAATGTGCTTTTTAAGATGCTGGATGGATCTACCAATCCGTTGCAAAGCAAACCAGAAAAGCATATCTTTTGGAGCTATCTCAGCAACAATATCTGGCTTGATTTTGAAAAAACCGAATTGAATGATGCCACCTTACAACTTACCGAAACCGGCATTATTTCATTTTCCATACCGGCGAAGGCAACGAGAACAAATACGCTTTTGCCATCCGGATATCATTGGATAAAAGCCAGTATAAAAGAATTGCCCGAACAAGTGTGCCGTTTAATCGATGTGCGTGCGCAGGTGGTTCGAGCTACTTTTTCTAATCAGCAAAATGCAGAAGATTTTCTTCAAAAGCCTTTGCCGGCAAGCAGTATTTCAAAACTGCAAATTCCCGACGCAGCGATTAAAAAGGTAGAGCAGCCTTATTCTTCTTTTGGGGGAAGGTATACTGAGGATGCTCCGGGTTTTTACGGTAGAGTGAGCGAAAGATTGCGTCATAAGAACCGGGCTATCACCATTCGGGATATAGAGCAGCTGGTGCTGGAAGAGTTTTCAGATATCCATAAAGTAAAATGTCTGAACCATACCCGGCTAGAGTTGGATGTGATGCCGACAGTTTACAATGAGCTTGCTCCGGGGCATGTTACGGTGGTTACCATACCCGACCTGAAAAGTAGGAACGCCATTAATCCATTGCGGCCTTATACCAGCCGTAGCCGGCTTAGCAGCATTAAAACATTTTTGCAGGCGAGGGCTAATTGCAATATGAAATGGCATGTAGAAAATCCTAGTTTCGAGGAAATTCGGGTAAAAACAGAAGTGATTTTAACTGATCTGGCTGCCGGAAATGCTGCTTTTTATGCGAAGCGATTGAAGGATGACCTGCTAAAATATCTTACCCCCTGGGCTTATACACTGAATACCGACATCCGCTTTGGCGGTAAAATAGCCAAATCGTCCATCATCAATTTTATAGAAGAACTGGAATATATCGATGTGATTCTGAACCTGGAGCTTTTCCATAACAAGGTAGACGGATCGCCGGAAAGTGGAGATCAGGACGAAATTTTGGCATCAACGGCTCGCAGTATTCTGGTATCTGCCCCAGCTGCAAAACATGAAATTATCATTACTAAAAAACCTGTAAAGTCCGACAGCGATGAGTGTGAATGAACATATCACGATAAGTAAAAAGAATCTTCTGCCGCCGGGACAGGATTATGATTTTCTGCGTGCAGAGGGGATCAGACTGATTGAGCAGCTCGGCAGCAAGTTGTGGACGGATTATAACATACACGATCCCGGAATTACCATTCTCGAAGCGGTATGTTATGCGATAACCGATCTTTCATACCGGGCTTCATTTGATGTGAAGGACTTGCTGGCGGTTGAAAAGCCTGAGATTTTTAATGCAGACGAGCAGGCATTCTTTACCGCCCGAGAAATTCTCACAACCGCTCCCTGGACGATAAACGATTACCGCAAGTTGCTGATTGATCTGGATGGCGTTAAAAATGCCTGGATCAAATGTAGTTTATGCAACTGCGGTCTGAAGATTTATGTGAATTGTGCCGAAAGCAAGCTAACCTATACCAAACCATTACCACCCGAAAATGCGGAAGAGCATGAGGTGGTTCCGAAAGGCCTGTATGATGTTTTACTGGAATTTGATGAAGATGGCAAAAATGGCGACCTGAATAGCGGAAAAGTAAGTTCATCCTACAACTTACTCATAGAAGGGGAGCCCGAAACGCTATTCTTTGAGGTTCGATTTGCGTCGCTTCTGGCATTTCAAAAACTTGAAAAAGTAAATGCCAGCTTTAGCTTTTTTCGACATTCGAAGACAAGAATTAAAGCAGTTGTTGCACAGGTAATCTCCAATAAGAAATCTCAGGTAACTGATATTAATGATGCCTTGTTAGTTAGCGCTTTACGCGGAGGAATGTATGTAACACTTCAGGTATCTATCGAGGAGTTTGTTACCGATCCAGTCAATCCTACTACTCGTGTTTTAAAGTTTAGCGATGTGCCTTTCCGGCTTGTTTGGTTGCGGGATGAAGTGAGGGGGCAATTAAAAGTGAACCACCTGCGGGATATTTTAGCGGAAGCTACCATCAGCGGAATTGCTGCCCGGTACCTGCAAAAAATACAGGCGGCCGATAAAGTGCTTAAACTGGCAACGAAGGCGCTAAACGAGCACCGGAATATCACCGAGGATTTTTGCTGCATTGATGAGGCTGAGATAGAAGAAATCGGCGTGTGTACAGATATGGAACTTGAGCCCAATGCCGACATTGAAAAGATCCTGTCAGAAACCTTTTATTTCATTGCCGAATATTTTAATCCCAGCATTCGTTTTCATACGCTAAATGAAATGCTGGAAACCAAAACAGTGGATGAGGTTTTCGATGGTCCAAAATTAGAACATGGATTTATTGACGAAGAAGATTTAGAGCGGTCGGTGCTTAACCGCACGCTGTATTCTTCGGATATCATTAACCTGATTATGGATATTCCCGGAGTTTTATCCGTGAAAAACTTTGTGCTGGTTCGCTTTGATGCGGAAGGCAATCGGAAGGAAACCAATTCCTGGAAACTCGAAGTGTCTAAAAATAAACTTCCGCGGCTTTACCTGGAAGGATCGAAAGTGCTGGTATTCAAAAATGGACTTCCGTTCCTGCCTGATGTGTTCGAGTTGATGGATACTATGCATGTTATCTATGGAAGTAACATGATGCCGAAGCTGAAAGATCACGATCTGGATTTGCCGGTTCCGGAAGGGCGATACTATGATCTTAAGGAGTATTACCCCGTTCAAAATACATTGCCAGAAGTTTATGGCACTGGTTATCAAGGCTTGCCCTCTAACGCCAGCGACTTACGTAAGGCACAGGCAAAACAACTGAAGGCTTACCTTTTGTTCTTCGAACAGTTGCTGGTAAATTACCTGGGCAGTTTGTCTAATTTAAAACATGCTTTTTCGATTAGTGGCAATGTATCGCAAACTGAATTTCCCGTATTACTGAAGGAGAACGACATTGCTGGAGTAAGCGGCTTATACGATAATCTTGACGAGATTTCTTTGTATGCCATCACCGAAAGCAAGGAGGTGTTCCTTAAAAAACGGAATGGATTTCTGGACCATATACTTGCGCGTTTTAGCGAAAGTTTTTCAGATTATGCCCTCTTACTGTATTCGTACAAACAGCAAAGCAGCGTTTCTGCTGAGAAATTGATTCAAACCAAGGCTTCTTTTCTAAAGCAATTTCCGTATCAGAGCGCTTACAAAGCGCAAAGTTTCGATTATACTGATAAAACGAATATTGCCATTACTAAGGAGTTGAGCGGCATTCATCATCGCATAAGTGCATTGCTGGGTTTGCAGCCTTCGCTTAATTATTTCAAGTATAACATCATAAAAGCTGGCGATCAGTTTTCATCCCAGCTTACACTTAACAACGAAAATGGCGATGTATTGCTTACATCTGTAAATACCCTTTTGGCAAGCAAGGTATTTGAGGCAGATGACCGGGATGAGTTAATTCAGGACATTAATTTCAATATTGCTTCGGTACTGAAGTTGATTGCTGATAAAACCAACTATGCTATCACACTGAATGGTTCGGAGTTTAAAGTCAACTTGGGTACTCCTGCTTTAGCCTTTTCAAAAACATATCCTTCAAACGCCGCAGCGGATGCTGCCATAGACGAAATCATCGCGTTTGCAAAGAAAAATCTTGTAGACGAACGCTTTGTCATTGTGGAGCACATCCTTCTGCGGCCAGAAAAGGCAAACGATGTTTTGTTAGAAGTGTGTGTGGAAGCGGATTGTAAATTCTGTGGCGATGAAGATCCGTATTCTTACCGCCTCACTTTTGTTTTTGATGGCGAAAGCGAACTGGCGCTGAACCATTTCGAGTTCAGGCGTTTTGCCGAAAAAACTATTAGGGCCGAATTACCGGCGCATATTTTATGTAAGATATGCTGGGTAAAAACGGATGTGTACGAGAGTTTTGAAACAGCTTATACAAACTGGCTGAAGGACGTGTATGTGTCTCCCGATCCGATGGATGCCTGTAAGAACAAGCCTGGCGTAAATTCGAATGCCCTGAAGAACCTCGTTTGCGAGTTCGGCAAACTGAAAAGCATTTACCCGCCTGCAACGCTGCACGATTGCGTGGATGGGAACGATAATAACCGAGTATTCCTAAATCAAACTACTTTATAAAATAATAATATGATACCTAAGAAATACGATGCTCATGAGTACGATTACCCGGATTTTCAACCGGATCAGGTATTAAGCGCCGATCATCTCAATCATTCATTTGCTTTTAACGAACAGCAGGAGCGTTTAACTCGCACTAACCTGATCGGCATAGGTATCGTATGTGGCTTAAAAGCAAGCAAATCTGCCGATGGGAAAACGGTAACGATCAGTAAGGGAACTGGCGTTACTTCACATGGTTACCTCATCATTCAGGGAAAGGAGAATAGCGAAGAATCCATTGATTATAAGAAATATCGTTCTTTTGCAGCCGACATTGTAAAAGATGTAAAATACGATGTACTGGTAAGCGGCGCAGCTGCAAAGTATCCGCTTTGGGAATTGCTGGACGCCAACGAAGCCAAGCCAGCCGACCCCGACTTAACTGACGCTTTCCTGAGTAATAAAGTGCTTTTGTTGTTTTATGAGATGCTGGCCGTGGATGCTAAAAACTGCGACACTACCTCTTGTGACGATAAAGGTAAAACCATCAGCATCACCGTAAGGAAGCTATTGGTAAATGTTACGGACGCCGATAAGATTATCCTGGAATTAAATACCAAGGCACAGGCTAGCGGTTCGGGAGAGGTTTTTCCGGGAATTTATAATCTTGCGGAGATTAAGCTGCCTCGTTTTGATGTGCTGGCTACCAGCCTGGAAACTACCAACGATCTGTTTAAAGCATACCAGAAAATTTTTACAAAAACCTTTGTTGAGTCGGTAGGAAATGCTTTGAATGCGGCTTACAATATGTTCAAAGCCTATTTGAAAGATAATTCGAATCCTTTTGTTTCTTTTAATACCAACTTTGCATTCCTGCATAATGGCAGTATTGATGGGAATGATCTGTTGCATTTTCAGTATTACTGGGACTTTTTTAGCGATCTGATTGTTGCTTATAACGAATGGCGTTCGGCTGCATTGCCATTAGGCGCAATGTGCACACCGCCCGAAGCCCTATTTCCCCGACATTTGTTCCTGTCATATTTCGGCGAAACGGAAGGCATCGCGAAAAGCAAATACCGCAATTACTTCATTCCTTCGCCGGTTTTATCACAACAGGAGCAGAGCTACAAAGAGTTTAAAAGCCTGTTTCAGCGTGTAGTGCGATTAATTGTCAATCGTAATCTGCCGCTACCTGCAGTTTCTGGATCGGCTACAGCTGATGCGAATATTCGAATTACGCCATCGTTAATTGGTAGTCAGCCCTTGGGTTGGCGGGCAATTCCTTACTATTATAAACCAAATGAAGCCTCAAACAAACTGGTTGAGGTATGGAATTATGCCGAAACGAAACGTGGCAAACAAAACCTGATTTTAAGTTACAAGCCAACTTACAACGTTGGCGACGATTTCGTGCAGAACCCTTTACTGTATGATTTGGAGTCTTATAATTTCTTCCGGGTTGAAGGGCACATCGGCAAAAGCTACGGCCCGGTACTGGCAAGTTTAAAGAAACTGATCACCGAAAACCGTCTTCCGGTAGATTTAGTCGCTCTTGAATTAAGTAATGATCCCTCGAATACAAAAGTTGAAGATGGTTGTGGAATAACACATATTCAGGCGCAGTTTGAGCTGTTAAAGAATGAATTGATATGCTGCCTGAAAAAGAACATTAAGTTTTGGGGCGAATTGGTCATCCAGCAAAATGTTGCCGCCGAACCGGGTGAAGCCAATCTTATTCCGGGCTTGAATGTTTTTTTCAGAGAAAAAGGCAGTTTTGAGAATGTAAACAAACGTTCGGGGGGAGTGGTGGATAAGCTGAAAGAAGTGGAAGCGCAATATCGGGGCGTTAACAATAAAGCTGCCGATGAGGTGAAAAAGCTGATGGTTTCTATTGATAAAGAGGAGAAAGCTGCGGCAAGCGAACCTTCGAAGGTACTCCTGATGCGGGAAACCATTTCCGAATTTTCTGAAGATAGCGTTGCTGCAAAGTATCTCGACCTGCATAAAGGTGGAAACAAAGCGGTTCGTGATATTCCGGCTCCGGCTGCCGCTGCAACTTTTGGTAGCGCTACGCTGTCTTATTATGCCTTGCTCATTATTGATGAGATGGAGGAAATCCTCCTGTTGCTAAACGTACAGGATGCTTTACTGCTTAAATTGGATAAACTGGCAGAGCATAATGAAGCTATTCGGAAGGCTTATGATGAGTTGGAGAAATTGCTTTCATCCTACTTGAAAATACAAAAAATCATCTTTACCATAAAAGCTTCGGTAAGTGAAAGTTTGCACAGTAAGGTGGATCAGATTGTTGCCCTCATTCCAGAAATTTTGGATAAGAATAACAATACGCTTGTTCTAATACTGCTTAATCCTACGGATACTACCAACTTTACCAAGCTAATAAGCGACTTGCAAAAAGCGACCACCAACGCCGCGAAACAGACGGTGATAAATGCCGCCTACATGAAAATTGATAAGGATGGGATGCAGGTTCCGGCAAAGAAAGATATTACTTATGTTGAAGATCCGATTCTTCGTGATATTTATAATCAATTAAAAAACCGAAGCTGTGCATGCGGCTACGAGAGCATAAAGGCGCTGCAGGAACTTCTTAAAAAAGAGATAGATGTATTAAAACAGTTTAACCTTTTCTCTAAGTTTGTAAAGAAACATCCGGGTATTCAGCACAAGGCGGGCGTACCCGGTGGAGGAACATTTATCATAGCCTATCACCGCAAAGGAACTGCTTCAGCTGGACAGTTCGACAAAGGTATTAAAGCATTGGCCGATGGTGTTGTAGTAGCAGACTTCTATTTACCTTATCTGTGTACATCTGATTGTCAACCCGTCAATTTCAATGTAGTTATTCCTGTGCCTACCGTCTCTTTTGCTTTGGATAAACTTGAATATTGCAGCGAAGATGATGTTGTTGAATATCCGTTCAAAGCAAATCCAACAGGTGGTGAGTTAACGACTACAGCCGAGCAAAAAGATTCGATTAAGAACAATGGCGACGGTACATTTTCTTTCCTTCCGGGGAAAGTAGTCATACCGGCGGGCGCGAAAGATGTCACCGTAACGTATACCTATAAGTTCGGAGATCAGATGCAGACGCTGAATGTAAAAGTGTACGCTTATCCAAAGGTGAACGTTATTGCCACGCCAGATCCGAATAATCCACTAAAAATAGATTTCACATTTGATAAACCGGAAATTGTATCTGTAGCAAACTGGGCATTCGGCGATGCTGCGGCCGGGGCAGGAGTTGCCCTATCACATACCTATCCAAAAGGCGGTGAGTATACCGTTTTATGTGAGGTAAAAAATGGGATTTGTAGTTTCAATCCAGTAAACACGGTAGTAAATCCGAAAGATCCAGAACCTGTTGAAATTGGCTTAAAGATCTCAGAGATATGTCACGATGCTTCTGCCGTAAGTTTTGAGGTGTCGCCCAAGGGTGGAAGTTTTACAGGCGAAGGCTTTACTGAGTCACCGTCAGCATCGGGCAAGTTTAAGTTCACGCCATCGTCAGTTGCGCTAAATAGCGCTGCACAGAAAATAGTTACCTTAACTTATGTACCCGTAGCGGGGGCTGCAAAAACGGCTTCAGTAACAGTTTATGAAAAGCCTGATGCAGTTGCGAATTTTGGCGTAATACATGGCGGAACGACCGTTGCTGCTTTCGTATTTTCCAATCTCAAAAATGGAGCATCGCTTGAAATAGATTTTGGCGATGGCTCTTCGAAGGGGATCTTCAATGTACAGGGACTCACATCTTTCACCAGTCCATCGCATTTGTTCCCTGCAGCCGGAACGTATAAAGTGTTGGCATTGCTGCGTAACGGAACCTGTTCGTTTGAGTTTAAACCATTCGAAATTACTTTTGAGCAGGTTGAAGAAGTAGTGAAAGTTTGCCAGCCATTGAGCATCCCTGTGAATGATTTCAGAAAAATGTCAAGGGAACTACAATCGTCCCGGCCATTTATTGAGTTATACAGCGCTGTCAGGGTAAATCTTGTTGTCAATTTCTTTAGTAAACTAACGCAGCAGTTAAGCCAAAGCCCCGAGGTGCCAATTTCCTTCTTCGCACAAAATCCGCTCGACCCAGATTGGGTAAATGCGCTGCCTGTAAATAACGAAACGGTGCGGGCATTATCCATCAGATTGCTGGCAATTTTGTCGGATGTGAGTACCACAATTTCCTGCCTCAAAGAAGAAGACGCGGAAGATGGAAATGTATCCACCTCGAAATTCCTTCAGGCTGTTGCCGAGAAGATACTGCAGTTGCAAAAACTTACAGATAACGACAAACCATTAACGGATACGCTGGTTGCTGATGTAAATGACGAAATCAAGCGCCTTGACAGCAATCAGGAAGCGGAGAAGAAGAAGCTTTTTGCTGAGCTATTAAAACGAATTCTGGAAGCAATTAAAAAGGTTTCATAAATGCCAGGATCACAAATACATGTCATTCGCCGACAAAATGTAACGGTTCAGGCTATAACGCATGATGCCTTTGCGCTAAAACGAAAAATTGAATTATTAATGGAAGAGCTAAATCCCCGGCTTGAATCTCTATTTGATGGCCTGATTCAAAAAGACGATTGGCTCCAAATAGAAAGACTTAATATCGAGATTAACGACCTTGCTGAATCTGATTTGGAAAGGCAACTGACAGACCGGATCTTATTAAATATTGCCGAACAAATTGACAAAATAAAGTGTAATTTATCTTTAGGTGATGAAGGTATTGATCTTGTAAATCAGCTTGTTGATGGTGGTGTTAAAAAATGGGAAGCATTTGTCTATTTCTTGAAGATGGGATTTCTTCCATGGTGGTATCAAGGAGAAACTCATGAAGAATTCGAATTAGGTTTGCACGATGTATTGGATGAGCTAATAAATATAGATAAGGAACATACTAAAAGTGCGATTCTTTCTGAACTGAATTTAGTGCTCAGTGCCAGTGAAGCAAGAAAGCGACTCAGTGAGCAATTTGGTGATGATATTTATTTAAAACTTATCACTGCATTAGCCAAAGAAAAAGGCATCCCGGTGGGAGATATCAAGCAGATCCTTGAAAGGTTAAAGATAGTTATAGGCTCGGGGAATAGATATTTATCTAATACATCAATTAATATAAGGATAGATAAAGGCTTTTTAACAAGGCTTATACAGCAGTCGAAATCGAGGTTACTGGCTTTAATGGTCACTAGTATGGATGCTCATTCCATCAACAGCAGTTTAGTTGCAGAGGTTTTTAATTCACTACAGTCTGCACCCCTGAAAATGATACAGATGCACATGGCTAAAGATAAGATTCTTCAAAACTATGTTCCCAAAAAGCTAATAGATATCTCAATGGATTCTACATTAGACAATGATTTATTAGCTAAAAATAAGGTAGTTAAAAATATTCTTAATGATGCTGTTTCTGTAGAAAAGACAGTTAAGATGGAAGCATTTCTAAGTGAACTGGAGCAAGCTAGCGGAGCCATTATTTCCAATGCGGGTTTAATCATAATTGCACCATTCCTGCCAGAACTGTTTAAACAATGCGCCGCGTTAGAAGATGGTATCATTACCGATTTCAATAAGGCAATAGCGCTTTTACATTACGCCGTTTTCGGCAACTGCAGCTACCGCGAATACGATGTACTTTTCAACAAGATTCTCTGTGGTCTGGAAGGCAACGAACCAATAGAGATACTGGAAGAGCTATCAACCGAAGATAGAAATGAGGTAGACACTATGCTGGCAACAGCCGTCGGCTACTGGGAGGTACTTAAAGGCACAAGTCCGGATGGGCTGAGGGAAGGCTTCCTGATGCGAAAAGGATCGCTGCATCATAAAAATGATGACTGGTTTTTGCAGGTGGAACAAAGCACAATAGATGCCTTGCTCCAGCACTTACCCTGGACGATCGGCTTCATAAAATTACCCTGGATGAAAACCATGATAAGAACACAATGGATATAAGAATTGAACGAATGAGCTGCTGGGCTAATCAATAACAACGCAAAACAATCCAACAATAAACCAAATGTTCACCTGTGCCGACAAAGTTTCTAAACACGTCACCACTGTTCAACGACAGTCGGCACAGCCATTTTTTGCCCGAAAACATGCAGATACCTTCTTCAGCGGAAGCGAAAAAGCAAGCACACCAGCAAGCTTTATTCAACCGAAACTTAGCGTAAGCAGTCCCGAAGACGCGCAGGAGAAGGAAGCTGATCAGATGGCATCCAAGGTTATGACAATGCCGGAAAGTGCACCCGTTGCAACTTCAGCATCTCAGCCTAAAGAAGAACTCAATCGGAAAGAAGAAGAGCAGGACGTACAACGTATGGAGGCTTCCGGCATACAGCTAAAAGAAGAAACCGAAGAAGTACAGCGAGAGGGTGAAGAGAAGGAGATTCAGCGGAAGGAAGATGATGAAACATCCGTACAACGAATAGAGGAAAAACAGGAAGAGAAAATCCAGACGAAGGCGTTCGCTGGTTCGGATAGCTCTTCATTCAACCATATCATCCAGGCCAAATGCAGTGCCTGCGAAGAAAAGAAAGTTGATAGAAAAGTAGCTTCTGTACCATTATCCTATACGGTACAGCGCTCGTCACGCGGACCGCCGGGCGACTCTGAACACAACAGTTCCTTCGAACAGAATTTACAGAACACCAGGGGAACAGGCAATGCTTTACCTGGTGAAACACGCTCTTTCATGGAAAGCCGCTTTTCTGCGGACTTCAGCGGCGTGCGCATTCATACCAGCGAAACGGCTGTGCAGATGAACAAGGAAGTTCATGCGCAGGCATTTACTTATGGTAATG
>Ga0307408_100001063_pt1 | contig 21095 bp, 17 predicted proteins | sample 322Cmetagenome_FD_202116 | JGI IMG/M metagenome (GOLD analysis project Ga0307408, IMG submission 202116) | Maize rhizosphere microbial communities from greenhouse at UC Davis, California, United States - 322HYB-C-3 | ecosystem: Host-associated > Plants > Roots > Rhizosphere > Soil | place... | reverse complement strand
AATAGACGATATGAAAGACCTTCTTAGACTAAGAACTTCTTTAAATGAGGAAATTGAAGCTCTTTTAAACGAACAAATCAAAACAGAAGCATATTCTTCGGCAGTATATTTATCGATGTCTTCATGTTGTAACCGTAATGGTTATGATAACAGCGCATCCTACTTGGAAAAACAATCTGACGAAGAAAGAGCTCATATGATGAAGCTTTTTAAATACGTGAACGATATGGGCGGTCATGCTGTATCTCCGGAGATCGTTAATATTCCGCAGGAGTTTGAATCGTTCAGAAGCGTATTTGAAACTGCTTTACAGCAGGAAATAAATGTAACTGCTCAGTTTAACCGCATGGCAGATCGTTGCTTCAAGGCGAAAGACTTCATGACTTTCCAATTCATCCAATGGTTCTTAAAAGAACAAATTGAAGAAGAATATGTAGCTCGTCGTGTTCTGGAACTTTTTGACGTAATTGGAGAGGAAGGAACCGGCAGATGGGAAATAGACAAACATATTCCCAAAGTTCGTTATGACAATGGTGAAGCCCAAGCTTAAAAATACTTAGCCGCGAAAAGCGGCTTTTTTTTTGCCCGTAGTTTGGGTTAAACACTTCAGAATCTAAGATGAACATTTAACCGTCATTAAGTTTATTAACCTGTCATCAACAATTACTTAACCTTATCTAAACAATACTTACATTTGCTCCATTTCCATTAAGCAGATGAGTTTTATTAAAACCAGGTACAATGTACTTTTTCAGTTCATTGCATTCTTTCTACTACTTTCCTTTATTATTAGAGTAGTTTTCACAGCATTATCAGCAGCTAAAGCGGACTTAAATTTGTTGTCATGTCTTTCCGTTTTTGGGAAAGGACTGGTATATGATTTCGGTGTGGCAATCTTCTTTTCCATCATCTATAGTCTATATCTTCTTCTTCTTCCATCACGCTGGGCAAATACGAAATTGAACCGAATAGTAAACTACTTCCTTGTGTTTCTGATGGTATTAATTGCGATGTTTTCATTCTTTGCCGAACTAACTTTCTGGCAGGAGTTTGAAAGCCGCTTCAATTTCATTGCTGTCGATTACCTTATCTACACATTTGAAGTAATCAATAACATCAACGAGTCCTATCCCCTGCCTATTCTTATTTCAGGTATGGTTGTCATATCCGTTTCTGTTTTGGTTATTTTCAGCAGATCCGGAGCTTTTCAGAACAGCTTTACTGTTAAAACTCCGTTTAAACAGCGTTTGGCAGTTACAAGTGCAATTATTTCTTTAGCTGTTCTTTACGCGCTTACCTTAAAAAATAGCTGGGCTGAAACTGCAAATAATCGCTATCAAAAAGAATTAAGTAAAGCCGGTGTTTATTCCTTCTTTGCAGCATTCAAAAACAACGAACTTGATTTTGAACAATTTTATAGCACACTTGACAATAACCTATCCTTCAAGATAGTAAGGAAGGAACTTGAGGAAGAAGGTGCAACGTATACAAGCGGCGGAGAATCAATACTCAGAAAAATTGTTAATGGAAAAAATCCACAGAAACGCAACGTGATTATGGTAACGATTGAAAGTTTCAGTGCGGATTTTATGGAGCATTTTGGCAATACTCAGCATCTTACGCCTGTGCTAGACTCAATAGCCAACCATTCACTGCTTTTCAGCAACATGTATGCAACAGGCACTCGTACTGTAAGAGGAATGGAAGCCCTTAGCCTGGCGGTCCCTCCTACTCCTGGAAACAGCATTGTAAGGAGGCCTAACAATGAGAACCTTTCTACCATCGGAGAAATTTTCAGAACTTATGGATATGAAACCTCTTTTTTCTATGGCGGAGACGGTTATTTTGACAATATGAATCAATACTTTGGCTCGAATGGGTTTAATATTATTGACCGTGGTAGAAAACTTACTGTCGGAGATTCCTATCACACCAAAAGAACTAGTATTCCCGACAATGAGGTAAGCTTTGAAAATGCCTGGGGAATATGTGATGGAGATTTATATAATGCAGTAATTAAGAATAGTGATGCCCAATACAGGGAGGGTAAGTCTTTTTACAACTTTGTAATGACGACTTCTAATCACAGACCCTTCACTTATCCTGATGGTAAAATTGATATACCTTCAAAATCTGGCCGTGATGGGGCAGTAAAATATACCGATTTTGCTATAGGAGAGTTTCTGAATAAAATAAAAAACAAACCTTGGTTTAAAAACACGACTATAATTTTCGTTGCAGATCATTGCGCCAGCAGTGCGGGTAAAAACGAAATTGACATATCGAAATATCATATTCCTTGTATGGTTTATAATCTTCCGGGTTATGAGCACACTGCTTTAAATAAACTGTGCTCTCAGATAGATATTTATCCTACCCTCTTTCATATTTTGGGCTGGAACTACACCAGCAATTTATACGGAAAAAACATACTGTCTGACAATTATAGTCCTCGGGCTGTTCTGGGCACCTATCAAAAACTGGCGTATCTGAACGACAAGGATTTAGTAATTCTAAGTCCGCAGAAACAAATTGAAACCTATCAATACAACTTCGCTAGTAACGAACAAAAGCCGGCGGCCGTGGATAAGACGACAGTGGATAAATTGATATCTTATTATCAGACAGCGTATTTGCTTTATAAACGCGGTGAATTGCGGACAAAATAAAAATGATAGCAGATAACATTAATCCTAAAAATTGGCAAGGTATTTATACTATATAAGTGAAATTTTAACATAACACTTATGACATTTAAAAATAACACAAAAACAGGGTCACTATTGCTTGCCGGGCTTGCAACAGGTGCGGCTGTATGGTATTTATTTGGAACCGAAAATGGCCGGAAAACATTCTCTCAAGTTTCAGAATCGTTAAAAGGATTCTCAGACAATGCCGTTTTGAAAGCGAATGATACCTACGCAAACCTAAAATCTAAAGTGAATAATTACACTTCGTAGTACATTATTCCATACATGTGAGGACTCTGTTTAGTACATGAACACCTCACATGTTCTCTTTTTAATCCCCCTTTTATTCTACATCTATCTATTTATGAAAGCATTAATAATATGCCTTAGCGGGATTTTTGTGTGGCTGCATTCATATGGACAAACAGAAAACGATATACTGGGAACATGGATAAGCGCCCATGGAAGTGGAAAGATTGAAATCTTTAAAAAAGAAGATAAGTATTTTGGTAAGATCGTTTGGCTTAAAAAGCCGACTGATGAAAAGGGAGAAACGTTAAAGGATATCCACAATCCGAACGATGAACTAAAAAACAGACCGATTATAGGGATTGAGATTTTTAAGGATCTTGAATATAATGGCAAGAACCTATGGCGCGGTGGAACCGTTTATGATCCCAAATCCGGACATACCTACAACTGCCAGATGGCGATAAGAAATAGTAATGAACTTGATATCAGAGCTTTTTTCGGATTGGCATTACTAGGTAAAACCGAAACATGGAAAAGGACAGATTAATTTAGCGATGTGCCGTGTTTCACCCTTAAATTGTCGTTTTCATACCGTATAAAACCAGATGTATACTTTTAAGTTTGTTTAATCAAACCACAAATCATTACGGATATGAATAATTCCATTTATCCCTGTATAACCCTAAAGAACCAGGTAACACAGGCAGCAAACTTTTACATTGATGTTTTTGGTAATGGCAAAATTGGACAAACTTCTCCCTGGGTTGTTCAGATAGAGCTTAGCGGCCAAAAAATAATGCTGTTAAATGATGGCCCTACTTCTAAGCCTAATGCTTCCATTTCGTTTATGGTGATGAACACGGACACTGAAGAAACCGAAAAGCAATGGAACAAACTTATAACTGACGGTCATGCTTTAATGCCTTTGAACAGTTATCCATGGAGTTCGAGATATGGCTGGGTACAGGATAAATATGGCGTTTCATGGCAATTGTATACCAGTGAAAAGGGAGATACTACGCAAAGAATTTGCCCTACGTTTATGTTTACCGGGAAAAATCTAGGAAAAGCCACCGAGGCCATTCATTTTTATACAGAGCTATTCCCCGACTCAAAAATAGAGGGCATAATGAATTACAGTGAAGAAGAAGGCGAAAATATCGACTTTGTAAAACATGCACAATTCAAACTAAATAACTACACTTTCATGGCCATGGATAGTTCTATGGAGCACGGATTTGATTTTAATGATGCCGTTTCCATTGTAGTGGAGTGTGCCGATCAGGCTGAGATTGACAAGTATTGGAATATATTAAGTTCTGAGGGTGGCCGCGAAGTTGCCTGTGGCTGGCTCACCGATAAATACGGTGTGTGCTGGCAAATCATCCCCCAAAATATTGCAAAACTAATCAGTGATCCGGAAAGGGCACAGCGGGTTATGCCGGTAATGATGAAAATGAAAAAGCTGGTGATTGCCGATTTGGAGAACGCATAGTTCTATCTTTAGAGCTTTATTGCTAACGGCAACAGGCGATGTAAAGCTTTCGAGGTAAATTGCGACAAGAGGAAAATCCTTAAAAAACAGAAAAAAATAAAAGCGGCGTTCATCAATATCAGAACACCGCTTTTACCCGTTACAGATTTATGTTATTCGTATAGCTGGTTTCAAACCGCCGCATATAATCCCGGTCATTAATGTTATCATAATCAAATTCTGGCATGTGTTTTATAACTGATTCTGCTTGTAATAGATACACCGAAGAGCTAGCCCATTCAATATTATCTACAAACTTAGTTGAAGTAAGAATCTTTTTACCAGAATACCAGCTACCGGTTTCGATCACTACAAAAGGTATTGTCCAATCTGCGTCGTTTATCAGAAAGTCGTGAACCTCTCCCACGTTTTTTTCGGAGGTACGTAGTTCAAAATCATAAAGCTGTTTGAAACTTCTTAAGTGTTTATCCCGGTTAACGGTTGGTTCCTGATGATGCATGGCTTTGTCTACCCTCTCATTCAGGGGCACATCCGGGGCAATAACACCACCAACCATACCGCTGGTCATGAAACCCAAGCCTCCGCCATCCCATGGCCAGGAGTAATAATTATAAAGGTCGGCTTCATGCTGTCGGGTAACAGGTTTCTCGGTATCAATATCCGGACTGTGACGAACCTGATCTATGGTTAGGTCTACCGGAAAAGTACGCGAATCCCAAATCGGCGACCGCAATACGCTGGTTGAAATAAGCACTCGTTTTCCCATGAGCCAATTACCCGTTTCAACCACCAGATATTTCAAAGTCCATGTATGATCATCAAAATAGAAATCTTTTACTTTGCCAATTTCTCCATCCGAAGCTCGCATCGTAAAGTTCCTTAAACTAAGAATACTGCGTAACATAACTACCTCCTTTATTTAAGCTATAAGGGTTTAATTAAACAATATATTAAGGCCTGATTTTGTTTGGATTTGGATACTTTATTAATCGAAAAAAGCAAGAATTTCCGGGCAGATTAGGCTTAGAATTAACCGGAATAAACGGGGAACAAAGCTCAGATTACAGAACAATTTCAATCGTGATTATTTGCTCTGGCTTACCACCATATTATCTTCCCGTTTTCAACTACATGGCCGGGTTCGATAAGTGAGGTCATGATAAAAATTTCGTCTGGGCGGGTGGAAAGATTGGTTTGAAGGGCTTTGTAAAGGCTATTTTCAATCATCTCAATATCCAATGCATTCCAAATTGTAGGCAGGTAAAGATGGACCATTACTCTATATTTTTTGCCAAACTGCATTCCGTTGACGCTTACGTTGAGCGTAATATCGTCCGTTGATAGTTTTATTAAAGTAGCCAGATCGGTGGTTATCTTCTCCCATAGAACGGGATCTACTTCAATATCTCTTACTAAACAATTTGCTATGGGCATCTTAACAGAAATCAAACAAGAACATCTTCAATCACTGGTGATTCGATTAGATAACGATTAAATTGAGCAAGATGTTTTTTACGGCCGGTTACCTCGAAAACAAGATGTATTTTGTTATGGCACTTTGTTAAAGACAGCGGACGCAGCTTCAATCCACGCTCCTTTACCTCATGCTCTACTGTCTTCAAATTAAGCATATCAGCATCAATAAAAATGATTTTAAACTTTCGTTGATGATGAATAAGGTCAATCAGCATTTCCACCTTATTGAAAAGGGCAAGAATAACAAGAACGATTAATGTGAGGATGATGGACAAAGAATAATGAAAAATGCCAATCACCATTCCAAGTGCCGCTACCACCCAGATAACCGCAGCAGTGGTAAGTCCCTTTACGGATAAACCATCTTTAAATATTACCCCGGCGCCAATGAAACCAATACCCGTGATAATATTTGCTGCTATTCGATCATCACTAGAACCTGAAACCCGTTGAGAAACTATAGTAAAGATTGTTGACCCCAAACAGATTAAGATAAGCGTACGGAAACCGGCATTCTTGTTTTTATACTCCCGCTCGAAACCGATAATGCTTCCGCAAGCTATTGAAATAAGTATTCTTACCAGATCGTGGTATTCGAATTGAAGTTCCATAAGCTTACATTGGTACCCTTTATACGATCAACAGTGCAGTTTGGTTTGCTTAATACCGACTAGAAAATCTTGCCTGGATTTAAAATTCCGTTTGGATCAAATACTTGTTTTATACCTCGCATTAGTCCGATATGTACTTCTGAGTACTTCAAGTCCATAAACTCTTTTTGAACCAAACCGATGCCATGCTCGCCGGAAATAGTACCACCAAGAGCTACCGTGAGTTCAAAAATTTCCTTTATTCCATCCTTCAGTTGGGTGTTCCAGGCTTCATCCGGCATATCAGCCTTAATAATATTTACGTGAAGGTTTCCATCTCCGGCATGACCGTAACAAACTGATTGAAAGCCATATCTGCTTCCTATTTCCTTTATACCATGCACTAATCGAGGCAGCTCGGCCCTTGGAACTACTGTATCTTCTTCTTTATAGATTGAATTCGATTTTACCGATACCGGCAAAACGCGTCGTATTCTCCACAAATCATCTTTCTGAGCGGCGGTATCAGCGAAAAGCACGTCCATACAGCCATTCTGTTCCAATACTTCATTGATCTTTTCGCACTCACCGAACAATACATCCATATTGATGCCATCTACCTCAATAAGCAGGAAGGATTCAACGCCATCTTTTAAGTCAAATGCAATATGATCGTATTCAATAACCCATTCTACCCCTTTGCGCTCCATAAATTCTAGCGCAGATGGTACTACTCCGGCTCTGAAAATTGCAGAAACAGCCGCACAAGCCTGCTCATTGCTTGGGAAAGAGGCTAATAGTAAAACATCCTGAGTTGGACGAGGTATAAGTTTTACCACGATCTTGGTTATGATACCCAAGGTACCTTCAGAACCAATCATTAATTGAGTAAGATTGTATCCTGACGCATATTTCAAGGTATTGGCACCTGTCCAGATGATTTCGCCATTAGGCAATACCATTTCCAGATTAAGAATGTATTCGCGGATTGTACCGTACTTAACCACCCTAGGCCCTCCAGAACCATGAGCAAGGTTTCCACCCATAAAGCAGCTGCCTTTGCTGGAAGGATCAACCGGATAAAGCAGATTTTTTTCGGCAACCGCATCCATAAAAACCTGGGTAATTACGCCTGGTTCGATTGTAGCCTGTAAATTCCGTTCGTCTATCTCAATTATCTTATTGAACCGCTCCATAGAAATCAGCAAACCGCCATACACAGGCAAAGCGCCTCCCGACAAACCAGTACCGCCACCCCGTGGAGTTACAGGTACATTATTTTGATTACATAATTTGAGAAGATTAGCCAACTGCAGGGTATCTGAAGGCTTTGCTACCACTTCCGGGAAATAGTGCAGATCTTCGGTTTCATCATGGGCATATTGTGCAATATCCTCTTGTGCAACGAATATATTTTGTTCGCCAGCTATAGATTTAAGCTGCTCTAATAACTCTGGAGTAATTTTATTAAAAGCCATTTTATTTGCTGTATGATAATTGAATAAGTGAGTTTCTTACTTCGCCACTTAACGGCAAACGCATTTTACGGATACTCACCTCGGCACGGTTTATATGTTTAAAATCGTTGTTTATTCTTTTGAGGATGGCATGGGCAACAGTCTCGAGCAATTTACGGGTATGCTGCATTTCTGAACGGACAATTTCAAAAAGCGTTTCGTAATTAACGGTGTTCTCCAACTCATCATTACCATCATCCGAAACCTGCATTTCGGTGAGAATGTCCACAATAAATTCGTTGCCGATTAATTGTTCTTCCGGATAAAAACCATGGTAAGCGTAAAACCTGATCCCTTCTAGCGCTACTTTTTGGACTATTGGCATAAGGCCAAAAATAGAAAAAGGATGTTTAGTTAAAAGGAAAAGAATAAGGTTTTTACAAGGATAAAAGGCTTTCAAGCAATGCACCTGGCAATGTTCTTGAAAGCCTTTTAAAGAGTTAAAGAGGAAAGCGGCTTCTAAAATAATGAATTTGCTATTCCAAGCTCCAAACCTCTTAGTTCGGCCAAGCCTCTTAATCTTCCAATTGCAGAGTAGCCAGGGTTTGTCTTTTTGTTTAAATCGTCGAGCATCTGATGACCGTGATCCGGACGCATAGGGATGTTTACTTCTCTGGCTTGCATCACGGCAATCACCTCTTTCACAACCGAATACATATCCACGTCGCCTTCCAGGTGATTATCTTCATAGAAATCTCCGAATTCATTTCTGCGGGTACTTCTCAAATGCAGGAAGTTGATACGATCTGCAAACTGTTTAACCATTTCTGGCAAATTATTATCAGCTCGCACACCGAATGAACCGGTACAAAAGCATAAGCCGTTATTTAGCGAAGGCACAGCTTCGATCAAGGCATTAATATCAGCCGCAGAGCTTACCACCCTTGGCAAGCCTAAAATACTGTACGGAGGATCGTCCGGGTGAATAACCATCTGCACACCAACCTGGTCTGCTACCGGAATAATCTGCTGAAGGAAGTAAATCAGGTGCGAACGCAATTTAGCAGCATCAATACCATCATAAGTATCGAGAGCTTTCTGGAACTGTTCAAGCGTAAAGCTTTCCTCGCTTCCGGGTAAACCTGCAATAATATTCCGTTGCAATTTGAGCTTCTCTTCATCCGTCATTTTATTGAAACGACTTTCAGCTCTGGCTAATTCTTCCTGAGTGTAGTCATTTTCGGCACCTTTACGCTTCAATAAAAACACATCAAATGCAATGAAGGCAGCCTTTTCGAACAGTAAGGCCTTCGAACCATCTTCTACGGTGTAACTTAGATCGGTACGTGTCCAGTCTAAAACCGGCATAAAATTGTAGGTAACGATATGGATACCACATGAAGCAAGGTTACGCAAGGACTCTTTGTAATTTTCGATATACTGCTGAAAATCTCCTCTCTGCGTTTTGATATCTTCATGAACCGGAACGCTTTCTACCACATTCCAAACTAATCCTGCTTCTGAAACGATAGCCTGACGTTTTTTAATTTCTTCCACCGTCCAAATCTGACCGTTTGGAATGTGATGCAAGGCTGAAACAATTCCAGTACATCCCGCCTGACGGATGTCGGATAAACTTACCGGGTCGTTCGGTCCATACCAGCGCATGGTTTGAACCATATTATATTTTGCCATAATTTTTCCGGCCCTGGCTTTCGCTGAGCCATTTTTAATTGTATTTATAAAATGAGTTTAAACGCCGCTATTTACAATAAAGCCGCCATCTACATTGATTACCGTACCGGTAACAAATTTTGAAGCATCGCTTAACAACCAGATCAAAGCACCGATCAATTCATCCGGATGACCGAAACGTTTAAATGGCGTTTGATTGATTACTGCGTTTCCGCGTGGAGTAAAACCACCATCTTCTGTGGTTAATAAGGCCCTGTTTTGCTCGGTAAGGAAAAAGCCCGGAGCGATTGCGTTCATACGCACTTTGTCCTTGTAACGGTTCGCAAGCTCTACAGCAAACCACTGGGTGTACGAATCGATGGCTGCTTTTGCTAAACTATAGCCCATAACTTTACTCAAAACACGCTTAGCAGACATGGATGAAATGTTAACAATGCTACCTCCTGCTTCTGCTATTGCCTTGCCAAAAATTTGGGTCGGATATAAAGTGCCCCATAAGTTAAGGTCCATTACTTCCTTCATTCCGTCTATGTTAAGGCTAAAAATATCTTCATCTGGTTGTAGCACACCGCCCGGCCTGTTTCCGCCTGCTCCATTTACCAAACCATCTATTTTGCCGTAGGTTTTAAGCACCAAATCCTTCGCGGCTTCTAACTGGGCTTCGTTCTGCACATCCGCAATTAGCGCAATTGCTCTACCTCCATTTTGAATAATTGCTTCGGCACGTTCATTTGCAACAGCCTCATTCCTGCCCAGAATTCCGACGATTGCACCCGCTTCGGCCAGGCCATCTACAAACGACTTTCCTAAAACTCCGGTGGCACCTGTTACAATAATTACTTTGCCTTCTAATGAAAAACCTGAATACATTTTCTTTCTGTTTATCTGTTTACTTGATAAATTATCAATTCATGTAAAATCGCCTGGTTTACCAAGGTCTGTTTACCGGCAATATAACCAGGAAAATCACTGAGCTAATTCTTGCGGATTTAGACTTTTACATAATTGGTCACATACAATTTTCCTTAATTTTTTGCAGCAAACCAACCGCGGTAATTATAATTCTACGGAAACGTTTTCAATAGCACTGGCAAATACCTTATTTTGCAATGTTGATATGGCCAAAATTACAATCAAGGAACTCGCAAAGCATCTTAATCTTTCCATTTCTACCGTTTCGCGGGCTCTAAATGACAGCCACGAAATAAAAACCGCCACCAAGCAAAAGGTGAAAGAGATGGCTATTCAATTAGGCTATACGCCTGATGTTTATGCCAGTAACCTGCGCAGCCGCAAAAGCAAAACTATTGGCATTATTATTCCCGAAATCACCAACAGCTTTTTCAGTCAGGTAATTAATGGGATACAGGATGTTGCGATGGAGAATGGCTACCACGTATTAATCTATCTTACCCATGAAAATTACGAGCAAGAAGTTGCTGTTGCCAGGCTTTTACTCGATGGCCGCGTTGATGGGGTTTTAATCTCTGTTTCTGATTCAACCAGCAATGGCGCTCATTTAGACGAATTCAGGGAAAGGAATATTCCTGTAATCCTCTTCGACAGGATTTTTGATCAATTCCAAACTCTTAAAATCACTACCGATGACTTTGAAAGTGGACTGCACGCAGCCCAGTTACTGATTAAGAAAGGCTGTAAGCATTTATCTTATCTTTCTTTTTCGCCGAATCTTTCTATCGACCAGCGGCGCAAAACAGGTTTTGTAAAAGCAGCAGAAAAGGCCGGGATTCAATATTCTATAGTGCCGTTAGATAAGAGCAATGCTAATAGAGAAGATGTTTTAACGGGAGTGTTAGGTGGAGAAGATGCTCCAGATGGCATTTTTTCGCCGGTAGAAAGCCTCGGTTTGCTGGTTTATGAAGTTTGCTATAAATTAAATAAACGAATTCCTGAGGATGTGAAAGTACTCAGCTTTTCGAACCTGAAAATTGCGGCAATGCTTAATCCTCCCCTCACCACAATAACACAGCCTGCTTTAGAAATTGGCCGGTATGCTTGCACAGCTTTGTTTAAGGCAATGCGCAATAATTTTCTGTATGACGATGAAGAGCTGATTATGCCATCGATACTTATTGAACGGCAATCAACAGAAGGAAATGGATAAAGGTAAAAGGCGAAAGAAACTCCGCTCTTGACACCTTAAAAATCTTATTCATTTATCCCACAAACTCCGTACATTTGCCGCCGAATATGGTTGGCAGATTTACGGCATTTATTTTAATACTGACGTTGCTAAGTGCAAACTTTAGCCGTCTGTTTATTTTTGCCGGATTTGAAATGAACCAGAAATATATTGCAGCTGCATTGTGCGAAAACAAAAGCAAACCACAACTGCACTGTAATGGAAAGTGTTACCTGATGAAAAAGATAAAACTTGCAGAAAGCAAGGAAAAGAATCAGGAAAGACAATCGCAAAAAAACAATTTTCAGGAGGCGCTGATTGTTAAACGGCTTAATTTAAATGTTCCGGTTCGCAAAGTTCCCTCTACTTTATTTGCAGAACCTGATTGCAGATTATATTCCATCTCCAGTTTCATTTTTCAACCACCACGGGCATAATCTTACCTAAATAAGGCTTTTCCACAAAAGTCATTAAACCCTCATTCAGAGGAATTTATCATTTAGTTTAAGATAACATGAAATACCTTTTTCTTGCATGCTTAATGTATGCAGGCAATTTACTTTACGCACAAAACCGAAGCGTAAAGATCAGGGTGATTGATGCCGAGAATCAAACGCCGATTACCGGTGCAGAGGTAAAACCCAAACACCCCAAAAAATCATTAGCAGAATATTCGGATAAACAGGGCTATGCTAACATTGTGGCCGATTCCGTTGAAATTATCCTTCCCGGCTATAATAGCGTAAGTATTTTAGCTACAGAGAACATGATCGTGAGATTACAGCCTGTTCAAAACTTCCTGTCAGAAGTGGTGGTATCCGCCAGTCGCGAAGAGCAAAAACGCAGAGAGATTCCGGTAGCTATAGGTAAATTAAATTCTGCCACCATTCGCGAAACCAAAGCAACCGCCCTTTATCAATTATTGAATAAGTCGGCAGGTGTATACATGGTAAACCTGGGTAACGAGCAGCACACTATGGCAATCCGCCAACCAATTACCTATAATGCCCTTTATCTGTATCTCGAAGATGGTCTACCTATACGTCCAACCGGAATATTTAATCACAATGCATTATATGAGATCAATATGAACTCATTGAAAAGTATTGAGGTGGTAAAAGGTCCGGCTTCTTCATTATATGGCAGCAATGCCATTGGCGGCTCAGTCAACTTCATTTCAGGTTCTGCACCCGCCGGATCGTCTTCAAACATTTCAGTTCAGGGTGATAATTACAATTATTATCGTACTGATGTGAGCACCGGGTTTAGCAAAGGAAAATTTGGCTTGATTGCTAACGGATACGCATCCCGGCAAAAAAACAGCTGGCAGGATTATACCGATTTCGACAAGTATTCAGCAAATCTGCGCGGCTCTTACGAACTGAATCAGGCATCCCGTTTAACGGTAAGCGCCAGCTATAACTATTTGAACACCCAAACGCCGGGCAGTTTGGATAGCGCTCGTTTCTACAACCGAAGCTATGAGAGTAACCAGCGTTTTACTTACCGTAAGGTGAAAGCCTTTCGTGCAAATGCAAGGTTGGATTATCAGTGGAATAAAAATAATTCGACGTTTTTCACAGCCTTTTTCAGGGATAACTCTACGGCGCAGCTGCCAAGTTACAAGATCGGAAACATTCCCAACGCTCCCACCAGATCAACGGGCCAGGAGAACGAAATGAGCTTTAATAGCTATGGATTACTTGCACAACATAAAGCACATTTTAACTTTTTAAACTCTCAACTTATAGGTGGGGTTTATTTGGATTACAGTCCAAGTTCATACTATGCCGAATTTTTGCAGGTAGCGAGAGATCCGTCCAGAAACTTCTATACCAGCTATGCGCACACCGATTCGCTGGTTGACGATTACAAATTAAATCTGTTCAATTCGGCTGCATTTATGCAATATCAGCTTAAGCCAACAACCAACTTAACCGTTGTTGCAGGTTTAAGGTATGATAATCTGATTTACAATTTCAGCAACAAGCTTCCGGCCAATCGCACAGTATATAAACAGGAAGAACGCAATGAGTACAATATACTAGCTCCGAAACTTGGCGCAACCTATAACCTGGGGAAAGGCTATGGTGCGTATGTTAATTTTAGCACAGGCTTTCAGCCGCCAGAAACGAGCTCACTTTACAGCTCAACACAAGCAAACCGCCTAAAGCAGGCTACCTTTCAAAACTACGAGTTGGGCGGCTGGTTACCTTTCACGGCAAAGCTAAATTTAGAATTAAGTCTTTTTGAGATGCTGGGCGAAAACGAGATCATCAGCATTGTAATGCCAGATAACACTACTCAAAATGAGAATGCTGGTGCAACAAAACATGTGGGTATTGAATACACCCTGCATTATACGCCATTGCAGCAGCTAGCCTTCAGACTGAGCGGCACCTTTGCAAAACACACTTATACAGATTACTCGGAAGTGGTTGCTGGTACCAACAGGGTTTATGACGGCAACCGAATGATGAACGCACCTACCTCTATTATCAACTCAGAAATTACCTGGAAACCAACGTTTGTAAAAGGCTTCAGATCGGCACTTGAATGGCAATACGTTTCCAGCTATTTTGTTAACAGTGCCAACACACAATCTTACAAAGGCTACAATATCTACAACCTTCGTTTGGGTTATGATTTCAATACTACGAAGATAAGGGGTGCCGGAATATGGCTGAATGTGTTAAATCTTACAGACAAACTTTACGCTACTACAACCACTTATAGTACCAGGGGCATTACTTATACAGCGGCTCCGCCTCGTACTGTCAGCCTGGGCGTAAGTTATGCCATGTCCAAACTTAAATAGAAGATTGATATGAAAATATATATAACACTTCTTTGGGCTTTGACTTTACTTGCCAGCGGTTGCTCAACAGTAAAGCAGGACGAATCTGAAGCCGCCGTAATAATTAGCAACGACAATGCAACCGGCCCTTATCTTACACATAACCGCAAAGGTGAAGTAGTGCTGTGTTGGATGGCCAAAGAATCTCCAGATTCAGTATACCGAATTAAATATGCAGTTTTTGATTCTGTTAGCAACCAATTTGGTAAAACGGTTACGGTTAACACATCGGCTGGCGCATCCTACTCGGCCGAAAGTATGGCAAAAGTTGCCTTTAAAAACGATGGTACCGCTATAGCTTTCTTTAGTAAGAAGTTCGAAAACGAGCGAAATCCATACGCAGGTGGCATATTTTACAGCATGTCTGCAGATGAGGGTAAAAGCTGGACGAATGCTCAATTCCTGCATTCGGATACATCACACGAATACGGACGCAACTTTTTCGATGTGGCCGCATTAAAGGATGGCGAAATTGCAGCAATATGGTTAGATGGCCGATTTGGAAAAGCGCAAAAAGGCTCTGCACTGTTTTTTGCCAAAACTGAGCGAGGTAAAGGATTTGGCGCCGACAGCTGCCTGAGTAAAGGCACCTGTGAGTGTTGCCGGACAGATCTCCTTAGCGACGATACGGGTAATTTACATATTGCCTACCGTAGCATTCAATTTCCATCCGCCTTAATGGGAGCCCAGGTGCGAGATATGGTTTATATCACTTCACAAAACAACGGCAAAAGCTTTTCGGGCGAAAAAACAATCAGCGCCGATAACTGGAAGATAGATGGCTGTCCGCATTCAGGCCCATCTTTGGCAATGCAGGGGCAAACCCTTAATTCTGTTTGGTTTACGGCAGCAGCGGGCAACACCGGTTTGTATTTTGCACAGCAGCGGGCTGGCTCTGAATTTAGTAAACGAAATCTGATCTCAACAGGGGGTAGGCATCCGCAACTTGCTTCCATAAATGGCAAACTGTTACTTGTTTTCGAAGAAGCAGTAAGTTCGCCAACCGAACATCATAATCACAGTATGCAAAAAGGCCACCAGCATCAACCAGCAATGGCGGCAAGCATAAAACTTGTTAAAATTAACGGCAAAGAGCTCTCTCCTATTGCTGTAACTGATGGCTCGGCTGCCAATCACCACGCTGTAATTACTAATATTAACAATAAACAGGCCTTAATAGCCTGGATAAGAGAAGAAAATAACCAGTCATTCATCTGTTATTCTATAAAAAATGTTACCGATGATTAAAAGAACCCTTTACTTTTTAGCCTTTGCGGGATGTATTGCATCTTGCCAACAAACTGCCGATTATAAATTAATACGGGATGAAGTGGTAAAAATTCACGACAGTGTAATGGTAAACACCGAGAACGCTTACCTGAATAAACGGGCCCTGGATACACTTGCTACACGTCTGGATAGTTTAAAAAAAGCAAAGCCTGCTTTGGATACAGCAAAAGAAAAAGTAGTGATTAACAATTTAAGACATCAGCTTGAAGAAGCAGATACTAGAATGAGCGATTGGATGCACCAGTTCGAAGCCGATAAGGGAAGCAAATCTGATGCTGAAGCTGTTGCTTACTTCAACAATGAAAAAAGTAAAATCAGCTCTATTGATTCGCTATATGTCTCGCTTTTGAAAACATCTAACGAGTATCTCTCACAGCTAAAAAAATAACAAACCAAGAGGCTGATCTTTAATTTGGATCAGCCTTTTTAATAAAATACCATTTTTCATTTAACTATAACGAGACAACCTACGTATTAAGCTACACATAATATGATCGGCTATCCTATTTGCCAATTGTATTCTTTTTCCTTTAAAGATTTATTACATTGCTTGATATAACTAAATTTCATCTGCCTTGAATGAAATCATACAGGGATTTTAGAATTTACTACCCGGCTGTATTGCTTCTAATTGCAGTACTTTGTTTTACATTTTTCTCATACTATCAGCTACGAAAATCAGCAGGTATCCGCAGAGCCAATTTATTTGAGGTTTACGCCAATCAGGCAAGCGAAAAACTCAGCAAAAGGATTGTTGACTACACACAAATTCTCCGCGGCTGCCAGTCGTTATTCTATTCGTCAGATTCGGTGACTGCCAAAGAATGGGAATTGTATAGCGTCAATCTTCATCTAGCCGAAAACTACCCCGGCATACAGGGCATTGGATATGCCAAATACATAAAGAGAAGTGAAATACCTATGGTAGAAAATTTCATTAGAACAGATTTCTCCTCTTTCAAAATCAAATCAAATTCAATCAACGATCACCTCACCCCTATCATTTACCTGGAACCTAAAGACCATCGCAACATGAGGGCATTTGGCTTTGATATGTTCAGCGAGAAAAACCGTCGCGAAGCTATGGAACGAGCTATGTTAAGCGGTGATGCGGCCATGACAAAAAAGGTAAAACTTATTCAGGAGACCGAAGTCGACGTTCAGCCAGGATTTCTGCTATATCTGCCCATATATGCAAATCATAAAACGAGCCTTACACCGGCCGACCGCAAAAACAACATTCTGGGCTTTGTGTACATTCCATTCCGGGCTTATGATTTAATGAATGCCATTTTAAAAGGATTTTCTGATATAGGTATCGAGGTCTACGATCAAAATCAGGCTATTCAGGACAACCTGATATACAAGGGCGGCGCCAATTTTCCACATTTCAAAAGAAATATAAATGGTAATTGGGAATTTACCTCAAACCATATTCTAAATATAGCAGGCAACAAATGGCTGGTAAAATGCTACGCCGATTATCAGTTCGGTTCGCCTATTGAGAGACAGCAACCACAAATTGTACTGATTTTTGGAATGGCCATCTCCATCCTCCTTTATCTTCTTACCATAAATTACATAAATAAAAGACAAGCTGCTTTAGACGAGCTTAACATTGCCAAAGAGATTGAACGTAAAAAAGATGAATTTATAGGTATTGCGAGTCACGAATTAAAAACGCCTTTAACCAGTATTAAGGCTTATTTGCAGATGCTTGGCCGGGCAAATCTTGGCGAAAAAGAACGGCATTTCGTGTCTAAAGCCAATAGGCAAACCACAAAGCTGAGCAGCTTAATTGCCGATTTGCTCGATGTATCTAAAATACAGGCAGGCAGTTTGAAACTTAATTATGCACCGTTTTTATTAAGTGATTTAATTAATGAAAGTATTGAAAGCGTGCTCCACATGTATCAATCGCATACCATAAACCGCCCCGAAAACATTGAAGCAGTTTCCCTTATGGGGGATAAATTACGTCTGGAGCAAGCATTAATAAACCTGCTGGTTAACGCTATTAAGTATTCGCCGGGCAGCAAAACGATTGATATAAGCCTTTCCATATCTGGCAATAAGGTTATCATCAACGTTACGGATTACGGAATTGGAATTTCAAAAGAAAACCAATCCCGAATTTTTGAAAAATTTTACCGGGCAGAAGAACTATCTCCTATATTCTCTGGTTTGGGGATGGGCTTGTTTATTGCCTGTGAAATTGTAAAACGACATCGAGGAGATATCAAAGTACAAAGCCAAATTAACGGAGGCTCTACCTTTAGTATCATTGTTCCTGTAGGAAAAGCAAACGTCAACTAATGATAAATTAAAATTAAAAAACGCAAACAACCTTAAATCAGGGCAGCATTTGATTTAGACAGACATCATACGATGAACCTACCACTCGATATCCTTATTCATCAGAGGACCTTTTCCCTCAGCATCTTAAATGATAAATACATTAGATTTAACATTATCCCTATCAAAATAGTAAAAGCCCAGGTACGTGGATGAACGAAAGGGTTAACGAAACGGTCAGCTATATCAGCAAATAAACCCATCGGATTACTTAAAATATCCCAGCTATTCCATCTTAAAAAGCGGCCTAGATAAATTCCGAAACCACTTAAAAACAGGAAGAATATACTTATAGAACGGATCGCAATTTTACTGATATACCTGGAAAACAGATTCTCAATATCCATCAAACTGATAAATCCATATAATAATCCAGTCCATGCAAAAGACAGGATCAAGATAAGGTCAAACCAAATTGGCGCACTGGTTTGATTTCGCAGATGAAACAAATCGGTTAAAATATATGGGGAGTTAGGGAAAAATAACAACCAGGAAAAAACCAGCAAGGCTAATACCCATTTGCTATTGAGCTTGTAAATTACTACTACCGTGCTTATAAGCCAGGGTATGAATGCCAAAAACAAATTCCAGTTCATGAAAAAGTAAGTTCTGGAACCTGTTGCAAAAAAACGAACTAAAAAAAGCCCGAAGCAGAACAGCGACATGGCTATCAATAAAATTGTGATGTTAAATTTCTCTGATTTTCTTAACTGTTGAATCATATCGTTTGTCGGCTTAGTTGATATTGTGAGAAAACGGCAATAAGAAGGAATTATTTCATCAAGATAAACTTTTTCACCGGATTTCTATTTGGTATTTAATATGGATTGACTTTTTTACAGCTGAAGATAGCGATTAACCGACTTTTAGTCATGCAGTTTACAATCTTCACAGACAAATTTTCCGAATGCACATTTCCAACATTACTGGCAAATACTTTGCTTAGAACTAAACATGAATTTCAACAACTTTACAATCAAAGCCCAGGAAGCTGTTCAAAAAGCTTCCGAGATAGCAGCTGGTAATCAGCAACAAGCTATTGAAAATGCGCACTTGCTTAAGAGCTTGCTTTTGGTTGATGAGAATGTTATCAACTACCTTTTAAAGAAATTGAACGTTAACATCAACCGTTTAAATACGGTTCTCGATGCCGAAATACAGAGCTATCCCAAAGTATCCGGCAGCAATATTTATTTATCATCTGCTGCAAATTCTGCGCTGGTTAAAGCTCAGGGTTATCTTAAAGAGTTTAAAGACGAATTTGTATCCGTTGAGCACGTTTTACTGGGAGTTTTAAACGCCGGCGATAAAACCAGCGGAATGCTTAAAGATGCCGGCGTGACTGAAAAAGATCTAAAAAAAGCCATTACCGAATTGCGGGGCGACAATAAGGTAACCGACCAGAACGCCGAGGCAACTTTCAACGCTCTGAACAAGTACTCCCGTAATCTGAACGAATATGCAGAATCGGGCAAACTAGATCCGGTAATTGGCCGTGATGACGAAATACGCAGGGTAATTCAAATCCTTTCCCGCCGTACAAAAAACAATCCTATTCTAATAGGCGAACCTGGAGTGGGTAAAACCGCCATTGCCGAAGGAATTGCATTTCGTATTATTAAAGGTGATGTGCCCGAAAATTTGAAAACAAAAACAGTGTTTTCGTTAGATATGGGCGCCCTGGTAGCCGGCGCAAAGTACAAGGGAGAATTTGAAGAGCGATTGAAGGCCGTAGTTAAGGAAGTTACGCAGAGCGATGGTGAAATAATTCTTTTCATCGATGAGATACATACGCTGGTTGGAGCTGGCGGTGGCGAAGGTGCAATGGATGCTGCCAACATCTTAAAACCGGCGCTTGCCCGCGGCGAACTTCGCGCAATTGGAGCTACAACGTTAAATGAGTACCAGAAATATCTTGAAAAGGATAAAGCTCTGGAACGCCGTTTTCAAAAGGTATTGGTTGACGAACCGGATACACAAGATGCCATTTCTATTCTTCGTGGCTTAAAAGAACGTTACGAAACACACCATAAAGTAAGGATCAAAGACGAGGCTATTATCGCCGCTGTTGAACTTTCGCAACGCTATATCGCAGACCGATTTTTGCCCGATAAAGCCATTGACTTAATGGACGAGGCTGCTTCAAAATTACGTTTGGAGATGGATTCCGTTCCTGAAGCTGTTGACGAGCTCGAACGGAGAATTATGCAACTGGAAATTGAACGCGAAGCCATAAAACGGGAAAACGATGAGAAGAAAGTTGCTGAGCTTAGCGAAGAAATTGCCAACTCTTCTGCCGACCGAGATTCACTGCGTGCGGCATGGCAATCTGAAAAAGATCTGGTTGATGCAATAAATCAAGAGGTTAGTCAGATTGAAAACTTCAAACTTGAGGCAGAACAGGCAGAACGCGCTGGCGACTATGGACGTGTGGCTGAACTGCGTTATGGTAAGATTAAAGAATCGCAGGATAAGGTTGAACAGCTGAAAAAAGACTTGCAGGAAAAGCAATCCGATGGTAATCGGATGCTGAAGGAGGAAGTAACCTCTGAAGATATTGCAGGCGTTGTTTCCCGCTGGACGGGCATCCCGGTAACGAAGATGATCCAAAGCGAGCGCGAAAAGCTGTTGAATTTGGAAGAAGAGTTGCACAAGCGTGTGGCTGGACAGGAGGAAGCCATTGAAGCCATTTCTGATGCAATTCGTCGCTCCCGGGCAGGCTTACATGATAAACGCAAGCCAATTGGTTCGTTCATCTTCCTTGGCACCACCGGCGTGGGAAAAACCGAATTGGC
>Ga0307408_100001062_pt1 | contig 21098 bp, 18 predicted proteins | sample 322Cmetagenome_FD_202116 | JGI IMG/M metagenome (GOLD analysis project Ga0307408, IMG submission 202116) | Maize rhizosphere microbial communities from greenhouse at UC Davis, California, United States - 322HYB-C-3 | ecosystem: Host-associated > Plants > Roots > Rhizosphere > Soil | place... | reverse complement strand
AAACAATAGCGTTTGCCAAACCGGTGCGGTGTTTTCAGAGCCGGCTGAACGTCGCTGCCTGCCTTACTGAATTCTGTACAGCCTTAAATTATAACGGGGTTTTGCTGCCAGGGCAATTCAAAATGTCGGGGCGTTGCCGCTTTCGCTATAATCAGCGCCCATGAACTTGCTCAAGACCCTCGCCGCTATTTCAAGCATGACAATGTTGTCCCGCATTACGGGACTCCTCCGCGAAGTCCTGTTTTTCCGCGCTTTCGGCGCGGGCGGCATGACCGACGCGTTCTACATTGCCTTCCGTATCCCCAACCTGCTGCGCCGCCTGTTCGCGGAAGGCGCATTCTCGCAGGCTTTTGTGCCAATGTTGGCAGAATACAAAAACAAGCAGGGTGAGGAAGCTACCCGCTCCCTGGTCGACCATGTGGCGACCGTCCTGGTCTGGGCCACGCTGCTGACCAGCGCAGTCGGTATTATAGGCGCTCCGTTGTTCATCTACCTGATTGGTTCTGGCCTGAGCAAGGATCCGGAATCGTTTGACGCCGCGGTCTGGATGACACGGCTGATGTTCCCCTACATCGCCTGCATGTCCTTCGTCGCGCTGTCCAGCGGCGTGCTGAATACCTGGCGCCAGTTCAAGATTCCCGCCTTTACACCCGTGCTGCTGAACATTTCTTTCATCAGCGCCGCCCTGTTCCTGGCGCCGCACCTGAAGCAGCCGGTGTATGCGATGGCGATCGCCGTCATGGTGGGCGGCGTGCTGCAGGTCGCGATCCAGGTACCTTCGCTGGTGAAGATCGGCATGCTGCCGCGGCTGTCGTGGAATCCGCGCGTGGGCCTTGCCGATCCGGGTGTACGCCGCATGCTGAAGAATATGGTCCCTGCCCTGTTTGCCGTCTCGGTGGCGCAAATCAGCCTGATGATCAACACCACCTATGCTTCCTGGATGCAGGAAGGCAGCGTGTCCTGGCTGACCGCCGCCGATCGCCTGATGGAATTCCCCAACGCGCTGCTCGGCGTGGCGCTGGGCACCATCCTGCTGCCTAGCCTGTCCAAGGCCAGCCAGGAACAGGACCATGGGGAGTATTCAGCCCTGCTGGATTGGGGCCTGCGCCTGACCTTCCTGCTGGCCATGCCGGCGGCCGTAGGCATCGCCGTGCTGGCACTGCCTTTGATGGCGACCTTGTTCCACAACGGTAAATTCACCGACTTCGCAGCCGTGATGTCGGCGCAGCCTTTGCTGGCCTATGCGGTCGGCCTGGTCGGCATCATCCTGGTCAAGTCGCTGACGCCGGCTTTCTACGCGCGCCAGGACGTGCGCACGCCGGTGCGCATCGGCATTATCACCCTGGTCGCGACGCAGGTGATGAACCTGGCTTTCGTCTGGCAGTTCAAGGTGGCCGGACTGGCGCTGTCGATCAGTGTAGCGGCGCTGCTGAACGCCGCCCTGCTGTACCGCGGACTGCGTGCGAAGGGCATCTACACGCCGCAGCCGGGCTGGCCGAAATTCCTGGTTCGCCTGCTGGCTGCCGTAGTCCTGATGGGGCTCGCCGGCTGGTTTGGCGCGCAGCAGTTTGATTGGCTGGGCATGCGCCACCACGCTTTGCTGCGCGGGGGCGCACTGTTCCTGGTGATTGGCGTTTGCGTGGTGGTGTACTTCGGCACCTTGTTCGCACTCGGCTTCCGCCTGCGCGACTTCAAACGCCGCGCAAAATAAGGGCGGGGCCTCAACGCCGCGGTGGCGGCGGGGGCGGCTCTTCGCGCGACTGGTCGCCGGATTGCTCCGGCGGCTGCGGCTCCTTTGGCGGCTCCTGCGGTTCCTGCGGTTCCTGCGGCGGTTCTGGCTGCGGCTCCTGTGGCGGCTCTGGCGGCTCCGGCGGTTCATTCGGCTTGGCGGTCCCCGGCGCCGTGCCCGGCTTGTTGCCTGGCTGCGTGCCATTCAAACCGCCTGGCTCGGTGCCGGTCATGCCGGTAAGCGGACTGCCGGGCTGCATGACTGATCCTGGCTTGGCCGGCTGGCCTGGCTGCTGGCCGGGTTGCTGCCCATCTCCCCCCTTCGCGCCCGCGACCTGCACGCCTTCTCCACTGAATTTCCAGTCGGCCAGGCTGGTCTTGCCTTCAAACGCCACGAAGCGCGGAGGGAAGTTGCCAATCTTGATCGGCGACGCTTTCGACAGGCTGTAGATGGCCAGGATGCCGCCGTTCTCCGTAGCCTTCACAAGACCCCATTCAGCCTTGCCCGTCATCGGGTCGACATAAACACGGCGCAGGTGGCGGCGCAATTGCGGGAAGCGCGGGTCCTTCAGGAGTTCGGCAAAGGATTTCGGATAGTTTGGCTGGCCCTGGGGTGTGGCCGCCGCATAACTGGCCAGCGCATTGCTGTACTCCATGCCGATATCGAGCAGTGCCTGTTCGGCCGCCGCGCGCTGCATGGTCGTGCCAAGGCGCAGCGACATGGCACCCACCAGGCCGATAATCGCCACCAGGATCACTACGCTGACGTAGGTGAACCCGTGCTGCTTACCATTCCGAATAAGGCTTGCCGCTTCGGTCATTGCCGGGCGCTCCGCTCTTGATGTCTGCCACGCCGCCTTTGCCAACGTCGTCCGGCGGCACGATGGTCCAGCTATCGCTCTTTTCCGTGATCGGGTCGATCGGGACCGCGCGCAGGTACTTCTTCTCCACCAGTTGCTCCAGGCTGTCCGGGAAGCGGCCGGTATCGCCGTAATACTGGTCGATGATGGCGCGCGTGCTGCGCAGGTTGTCGGCCAGGATGGTTTCCTTGGTCTTGTCCACGCTCGGGAAATAGCGCGGCACGGCGAGCGTCAGCAGCAAGGCGATAATGCCCAGCACCACCAGCAGCTCGATCAGCGTGAAACCCTTCTTGTTCACCATTTCTTGTAAGGCACGCCGTTCAGGCCCACCTGCTCCGATGTCGAATAAACGTCATAAACATCCTCGCCCTCGCGCGGATCGTCGGCATCGCTGGCGTAGCTGCGCTTGCCCCAGCTCTGGCCATTGCTGGCATTGCTGTCCGAATTGAAAGGATCGCGCGGGATGCGGCGCAGGAAATAGATCTTGGCGCGCTTAGGGCTGCGCACGTCGACCACCCCTTCCACCAGCAGTTCCAGCGTGCGCGGGTAGCCGTTGCCGGTGATGGACTTGGCGATGCGGCCTTCATCGTAGGCGGTCTTGTAGTCGTCCAGCGCTTTGCGGATCACGTGCAGCGCACTGCGCAGCTCCTGCTCGTTGCGGCGCTGGACCACGGTCTGGCCGACCGGGATCGCCAGCGCGGCGAGCAGGCCAAGGATGGCCAGCGTCACCAGCAATTCGATCAGGGTAAATCCGCGCGCGCGCATGCTTACTCTTTGCGCTCCGTGCTGGCAGGCGGCTGCACGGTGTTGGCCGGCGCAGGTGCAGGCGCCGGCAACGGCTTGGTCACGCTCGATGCCGGGCCGGGCTGCGTGTTCGACAGCGGCAGCTTCTGCGGCGCGGACGGATCGGCTGGAGCCGGCGCGGCACCTGGCGACGGCACGGCCGTCGTGACCGCTTCCTGCGCAGGTGCCGCCCCGGCAGCAGGCGGCGTTCCGGCCGGGCGGGCGCCAGGCAGCACGACGGCCTGGCGTGGTGCCACGTCAGGCTTGCGGCGGAAGTTGGCTTCGGTGCCGGCCGAGAATTCCGCGACCGAGGTTTCCGGCCGCTGCAGGTTGCGCACCAGGTGCGGCGTGATCGACAGCACGATCTCGGTCTTCTGCTTGTCGTCCGTCTGCGTGCCGAACAGGCGGCCCAGGATCGGAATGTCGCCCAGGCCTGGCACGCGATTGCCGGTGCTGCGCTCTTCGCTGTTGATCAGGCCTGCCAGCACCTGGTTCTCGCCATCCTTCAGTTGCAGGAAGGTGGAAGCCTGGCGCGTACCAATCTGGTAGGCCGTGGTGCCGGTGGCAGTCGTCACCCGGTCGATCAGGTTCGACACTTCCAGCGCGATGCGGATGCCCACTTCATTATTCAGGTAAATGGTCGGTTCTGCATTCAGCGTCAGGCCGACATCGACGTAGCTCACAGATTCTGAGGCAAAACCGCCCGTGCCCGGCGAAATGGTGGTGGTGATCACCGGGACCTTTTCGCCGATCACGACCTTCGCCTTTTCCTTGTTACGCACGCGGATGCGCGGGCTGGCAAGCAGGTTGGTGTCGCCGTCGTTCTTTTTGAGGTTGACGGTCGTTTGCAGTCCCGAGATACCGATTGTGCTGCGGTTGAGGGAATCGAGGTCGCGCAGCGTCAGGTTCTTGCCGTCGCCGCTCCTGCTGCCCAAAACGGTCAACGTTGCGCTGCTTGGCCAATCGACGCCGAGCTGCAGCAGGCGGCTGCGCTTGACCTCCAGGATCTCGACGTCCAGCATGACTTCAGGTTCCGCCTGGTCCTGCGTGGCGATGATTTTCTCTGCCAGTTTCACGGCGTCGGCGCTGTCGCGCAGGATCACCAGGTTGAGTTTTTCGTCGGCCACCACGTCGCGCGTCTTGAGGATGGTCTTGAGCGTGTTGGCAACCACCTTGGCTTCGGCATTCGACAGGTAGAAGGTGCGCACCACGGTTTCCTGGTATTCCTTCAGCTTGGCTGCCGTATTCGGGTAGATCAGGATGGTGTTGGCATCCATTACCTGCTGTTCGAGCTGGTTCGTCATCAGCAGGAAGTAGATCGCCGATTCCACCGTGCTGTTCTTCAGCATGATGGTGGTGCGGGCGTCGCTCTTGACGTCCTTGTCGAAGATGAAGTTCAGGCCTGAGCGGCGCGAAATGATGTCAAACACCTGTTTCAGCGGCGCTTCGCGGAACTCGATTGTGATGGGCGTCTTGTATGCCTTGGACAGGCCGCTTTCGGCCGATGCTTGAGGCATCTGCTCATTAATCTCGCGCATCAGGGCGCGGGCGCGCGCATGGTCTGGCTTTTCGGCCAGGATGGTGCTGACGCGATTTTTTGCCGCGTCGTATTCCTTCTGCTCAAGCGCGGCACCAGCCTGCGCCAGCAGCTTTTCATGGCGGTCAGCCATTTCCAGGGCCCGCAGTCCGGCACGGGCACGCTCGTTCTGCGGATCCATGGACAGCACACGCTGGAAGTTCTGCGCGGCCTGGACGTATTTGCCCTCATTAACGAAATGGTCGGCCTGCTCCAGCATGCGCGCGCTGGCGCGGTCGCGAGTGTCCAGGTAGGCGGAGCGGTAGAGCGCATTGTCCGGGTCGCGCTTCATCGCTTCCTGGTATTTCAGCAGCCCTGCTTCCACCTGGTCTTTCTCCACCAGGTTGCGGCCATCGCGGTAGGCCATATCGGCCGCGCAGCCGGACAGTGCCAGTACCAGCACGGACAGCGACAGCGTTCTCAGACTTGGCTTCACTCAATCACTCCAATATTTAACTGCTGCACCTGGTTCATGGGCAGGTAGGTAATCGTCAGGGTCGGCGGTGCAATCGCATCCACGCGGTACATGCCGTCAATCTGCATGCCTTTTTTCACGACAAAGGTTTGCTCGCCACGGCCAAGGTAGACTTCCCACTGGCCCTCGGCAGCTGCTTTGCCCAGGAACTGGAACGGCAGCGGCGGTGCGGTTGGCGGCGGTGGCGGCGGCGGTTTCAGCTCGGCTGCGGTTGGCGGCGGCGGTGGCGGGTTCCAGTTCTGGCCGCCGAAGACCCCATCCTTGCTCTTGAATGAGCCTTCGCCCACTTCGCCGATCAATTCTTCACGCGGCACCAGCCGCAAGATTGATGCTTCGCCTGGCGCCGCTTTGGCCGAACCGGCCGAACTGGCCGATTTGGCCGCAGCCGGATCGCTGGCAGCCGGGGTGCGCGCAGGCCGGCGTTCCACTGCTTCCGCCACCGTGTCGTTGGGCGCCTTGTCGCCAAGCAGCACCAGCGCCGCAGCGCCCAGCAGCGCCACGCCCATCAGGATATGGCGCGGCTTCATTGCTTCTCCTTCAGGTACAGCGTGAAGCGCATGCGCGCCTCGACCACCGGCTCGGTAATGGTTTCGCGGCGGAAGGCGATATCGTCCAGCGCCGCAAACGGAATGGCCGACAGGGCCTGCATGCTGAACTGCCAGATATTCTGGTACGCACCTTTCACCGGCAGCGTGACCTGGTAGGCAGCCACGCCGCTGGCCTTGTCCATGCTGAACTTGTAATCGCCCTGGTCCAGCGCCAGCCCGGTCTTGGCGGCGATGTCGAACAGCTGCTTGACCTGCTGCTCCGCCTGGCGCTTTTCGCCCAGCGTGGCGTAGAAATGAGCCAGGTTTTCGTTAGCGGTCGGCGGCGGCGCGGCCTGCACCAGCACCGGTGGCGCCGGCGGCAAAGGCTGCGCGGCTTGCTGGCGCGCCTTGAGCGACCATGCCAATGCCAGCGCACCGGCCAGCAGCAAGGCCAGCGCAATGCAGCCGGCAAGGCCAAGGCGCATGGCAGCCAGGCGCACGCGCAACATCAGGGCGGCAACGCTCATCGCGCCCTCCATTGGACTTCCACCTGGAAGCGCAGCGGACGGTTCGGGTCCTGGTCGTTGATCTCATGGCGCAGCAGCGCAGCGCCGGCAAAGAATTCCTGCTGTTTCAACTGTTCGATGTAGCCGACCATATCGTCGCTGTTCTTCGCCTCGGCCGTGATTTTCAGCGTCTGCTTGCGCGGATCGGGATCGAGCGCCAGCAGCGCCACAGCCGGCGTGTTCGCGGCGGCAACCGCATCCTGCAGGTCGCGCCATGGCAGGTTCAGTTGCAGGATGGCGGCGTTGACGGCCACGGCCTGCGCTTCCGGAATCACGGTTTCCGGCTTTCTTTCAGGCGCGCGCACGGCGGCGGCTTGCTTGCGCTGCTGGGCACGCAGGCTTTCTTCGCGCGCCGCCTGCTGTTTTGCCGCCTGCACGCCGAAGGCGCCGCCGGCCAGCAGCAAGCCCAGGCCCAGCACGCCGGCAGCAAGGAAAGCCGGATGCACGCGATACAGCGTGCTGCGCCAGCCTGCGGTGGCGAAATCGATCTGCATTGGCCTCATGCTGCAACTCCCAGTGCGGCAGTGGCGATGTGCTTGTCGCTGCCGGCCGGCTTGGCCAGCGCCGGCGGGACGTCGCCGCTCAACTGGATCAGGGCCGGTGGCTGCAGGCCAAGCAGCAGCGCCTCGCGCTGCGCCGCCTGCGTCAGCCAGTAATGGTCGGCGCCGTGCGGTATGGCGACGTGGCGCACCGCACGCAGCTTGCCGTCTTCGCAGGCGGCCAGGGCCAGCACGCTGTCTTGCGCCACGCCGAACCATGCGTCGTTTTTCAGGGCGCCGGCATGGCGGTTCCAGGCGGCCACGAAATGGGGAACGATGGCGGCGACGCTCAAGCCATTCTGTGCGGCGGCGTTTTCAATGGCGCTTTTCAGCAGGCGCGGAATCGCGGCAGCCATGAAAGGTGCGGCAGCGTTCCAGTCCGCGCTGACATGCCAGGCGGCCGGTGTTTCGCCATACAGCGTGTAGAAACGCAGCGCAGCGGCGCCTTCCAGGTCGGCCAGGCGCGCCGCCTGGACCGGCGGGGTTACCTGCCACAGGCGCACCAGTTCATCGGACAGGACAAAACTGGCGGCCATGCCAGCAACTTCCTGGGCCGCCAGCAGCGCTGCCAGGGCGGCAGGCAAGGCGTCGGCCACGCTGGCCGGCCCGGCAGTTCCTGCGGCCAGGCCCTGCTCCGCCAGCAGTTCCGGCGCAGCCGAGCCCCAGCGCCGCACGCGCAGCAGGCGCATGGACTGCGGCGTGACTTCGATGCGCAGCGATTGCGTGAAATTCTTAAGCATGCAAGGTCACCCGCTTGATTTCTGCCAGGGTCGTATCGCCGCGCCGCACCACTTCCAGCGCCGCATGGCGCAGGCTGCGCGTGCCGTTGGCATAGGCGGCCGCCTTGATCTGGCGGATCGGCCGCTTTTCCACGATCAGTTCGCGGATTTCATCGTTCAGGGTGAGGATTTCCGCAATCGAGCGGCGCCCTTTGTAGCCGGTGCCGCGGCAATCCCCGCAGCCCTTGCCTTCCTTGAAGTTGTATTCGTAGACGTCGGCACGCGCCAGGCCCACGCTGGCCAGCTCCTCGTCGGACGGCGTCACCTCGACCGCGCAATGCGGGCAATTGATACGCACCAGGCGCTGCGCCCAGATGCCGTTCAGTGCCGATACGAAGGCGTAGGGATCGATGCCCATGTGGGTAAAGCGCCCGAACACGTCGAACACGTTGTTGGCGTGGACGGTGGTCAGCACCAGGTGGCCGGTCAGCGCCGACTGCACGGCGATTTCCGCCGTCTCGCGGTCGCGGATTTCGCCCACCATGATCTTGTCCGGGTCGTGGCGCAGGATCGAGCGCAAGCCCTTGGCGAAGGTCAGGCCCTTCTTTTCGTTGACCGGGATCTGCAGGATGCCCGGCAACTGGTATTCCACGGGGTCTTCGATGGTGATGATCTTTTCACGGCCATTGTGGATTTCCGTCAGCGCAGCATACAGCGTGGTGGTCTTGCCGGAACCGGTCGGCCCGGTCACCAGCAGCATGCCGTAAGCCTCCTGCGCCAGCGAGCGCAGGGTCGAAAGCGAAGCCTCGTCGAAGCCCAGCGCCTCCAGCGTCAGCGAGCCGTAGGATTCGATCATGGCGCGCTTGTCCAGGATACGGATCACCGCGTCCTCGCCGTGGATCGAAGGCATGATCGACACCCGCAAGTCGATCTCGCGCCCCATCGACTCCACGCGGAAGCTGCCGTCCTGCGGCACGCGGCGTTCCGCGATATCCAGCTCGGCCAGCACCTTCAGGCGCGAAATGATCTGCTCCGCCACGTCGATGCCGTTGACGGCCGTGGCATGGTCCAGCACCCCGTCCACCCGGTACTTGACGGCCAGGCCGCCGGCAGTCGACTCCAGGTGGATGTCGGATGCACCGGCTTTCAGCGCATCGTACAAGGTGGAATTGACCAGCCGCACGGCCGGGCTGGCGCCCTCCGACACCGAGGCAAACGACAGCACCGCCGCCGTCTTGCCATCGCGCCGCTGCCCTTCCCCGCCCGACACCAGGCTGTCGACGGCGCGCGCCGATTCTTCCTGTTTCGACAAATAAGCCTGGATATCGGCCTGCAGCGCCAGCCGCAATTGCAGCGGCGCCGAGGCGGAACAGCGTGCCTGCGTCGCCAGCCAGGTCTGCAGGTCGAGATCGAACGGATCGGCAATCACCCCCACCGCCGCCCCATCGTGGGAACGCAGCAGCACGCAGTGGCGCGCCATGGCCTGCGACAGCGGCAACAGGTCGAAGGCCGGCTCGAAAGCCAGCATGTCCGCCGTTTCCAGCACGGCCAGGCCGAAAGGCTGGGCCAGCGCCCGCACCGCCATGCGTGGCTCGATGCCGGACAAATCTTCCAGCTCCTCCACCAGGCTGCGTTTCGACAGCGCGCTTTGCGTGCGCGCCTTCGACAGCAGGTTTGCGTCAAGCACCGGCAGCGTCATGCCATTTCTCCGGCCAGGTCAAAAATCGGCATATACAAAAGCACCACGATAGCTCCCACCACCAGGCCGATACCGGCCATCAGCAGCGGTTCAAAAGTACGGGTAAAACGGTCGATCCAGCGTCCGATCTCGCCGTCGTAGAAGGCTGCCGACTGCGTCAGCATCGCTCCCATTTCGCCGGTACGCTCGCCCACGCGCAGCATGCGCAGCGAAATCGGCGTGGTCAGTCCATTGGCTTCGAAGGCAGACGACAAGGGCAAGCCTGCTTCGATCATGGCGCGCGCGCCCTGCAAGCCTTCTTTCACATTGGCCGACACCATGGCCTGCACGGTGTCCACCGCATTCAGGATGGTGATGCCGCCCTCGCTCAGCATGCCCAGTGTCAGGTACAGGCGCGACAGCTCATAGATCTTCACCCGTTCGCCCACGCCCGGCAAGCGCGCCAGCAAGCGCGCCATGCCGCCGCTGCGCACCAGGTGGCGCACGCCAAACACCGCGCCGCCGATCAGCGCGGCGATGCCTGCCACCAGTGGCAAGGTATGCGCGGCCGCAAACTGCCCCCAGCTCAGCATCACTTGCGACATCCACGGCAGGTTGCGCCCGGCGCCCTGGTACACCTCGGCAAAGCGCGGCACCACATAAGCAATCAGGAACAGCGACACGCCGCCGCCCACCAGCAGCAGGATGCAGGGATAGATGGCGGCGCTTACCAGCTTGGCGCGTACCAGGTCGACCCGCTGCTGGTAATCGATAAAGCGTTCGAGGGAGCGCGGCAAATCACTGGTGCCTTCGGCCGCCTTGACGATGCCGACATACAGCGGCGGGAACAACTGCGGCTGGTCCGCCAGCACGGTGGAAAAGCGCTGGCCTTCGCGCAGGCCGTCCAGCAGGCGTTCCAGCACGCCGCGCGTGGCGGGCGCCGCTTCCTTTTCCAGCAGCGCTTCCAGCGCCTCGACTACGCCCAGGCCTGCATTCAGCAGCGCCAGCAGCTCCTGGCTGAACAGCACCAGCGAGAGCGCCTTGGCTTTGCCGGCACGCAGGCCGGCGCTGCGCGGCGTGATGGCGCTGACGAAAAGGCCGCGCGCCTCCACCTGGCGGCGCGCGTCGGCCTCATCGCGGCCGTCGATTACCAGCTGGCCGATCGCCATGTCCGGCGACAAGGTGCGTACATCGAACTGCATCGCTCAGGCCGCGCTGTGCTTATTGGGCGCCGATGTCGGCGTTCTCGCCTTCGCCGCCCGGCTGGCCATCCTTGCCGAGGGAGATGATTTCGTATTCAGCCTTGGCGCCCGGCGCCTTGTACTGGTATGGACGGCCCCATGGATCGGGCGGCACGACTTTTTTCAGGTAAGGGCCATTCCATTTGGCGCCTGCCGTGGCCGGCGCCGCGAGCAGCGCAGCCAGCCCTTCTTCCGTGCTCGGGTAGCGGCCGACATCCAGGCGGTAGGTGTCCAGCGCCTTGTCGAGTGCCTCGATCTGCGCCTTGGCGATCGTGACTTCGGATTTGCCCAGTTGGGAGAAATATTTCGGGCCTACATATGCGGCCAGCAAGCCGATGATGACAATCACGACCAGCAGCTCAAGCAGGGTGAAGCCTTTGCTGGTCTTGCCATGGGTCCGCGCTGCAAACATCCGTACTACCTCCGCCTTGAGTTGAACGGCAAAGGCTACCACGCGGGTTTAGGTTTCGACAACCTTTTCTGCGGTGCGGACCCCGCTTGTCTCAGGTGAGACATTTTGGGCCAATTTGTTAATAAAAGTGTCGCAGATTTATCACAGCTTAAATCTTGTCATCAACTTAATTTCCTCATAGTACCCGCCAAACTTTGTTTGCTTTTTCCCTAAGAAAATTAAATTAACATCATTGAATTTTTATCCACTTTCATTCGTGTCATTGTTATATTTCCTTGCAACCTGTGCAACACAGGTTTCGCCGTTTACGACTCTCTAAAAAAGCAAGGGAAGGCATCATGAATCGACATTTCACTCGTATTAAACAACTGGCTGGCTGCGCGCTGGTCGGTGCAGCAGCGATGTTGGCGGCCCCGGCCCACGCCAGCGTCCTCAACCTGGACGCGCAAGCGCCGACGACCTACTTCCACGGCGAGAAGTTCGTGGACGGCGGCCTCACCTTTACTGCCAAGGAGTCGACCTTCTTCCCGGGCCTGGGCCTCGCCGCCGGCGTCATGCTCAATGGCAGCGATCCGGGCAGCTGCGGTTCCAATCTTGCCTGCCCTTCGGGCAATGGCAGCACGTTTTACTCCGGCTGGAATGACAGCTCGATCGAAGTCGCGCATGCCGGCGGCTTCTATTTCCTGAATTCCCTGCGCTACTCCTTCCTGGCGCCGGCCGCTCCCATCCCGGATGGCGTTTATGGACAGCTGGTGCTGAACGCCACCACTGTCGACGGCAGCGTCGTCACCCGCAGCGCTGACTTTGCCGGCCAGGATGCCAACGGCCTGTTCATGTTCTCGAACTGGAAACTGGACGCCGATTTCGCTGCCCTGCGCCTGACCAACCTGAGCATCAGCGCCTGCCTGTTCGACGGCAACGGCGGCTGCGTCAATCCGGCCGGCTGGGCGCTGTTCAATGCCCAATTCGCCATCGACGACCTGGATGTCGCCGTGCCGCTGCCAGGTTCCGCTCCGCTGCTGCTGCTCGGCCTGGCCGGACTGGCCGCCATCCGCCGCCGTGCACAATAAACAAGATTAAGGATACAAGACCATGCAACTGCGACCACTGACCCTGGCCGTCCTGACCGTACTGTCCGGCCTGGCCGTGCAAGCCGGCGCTGAAGAAGCGCGCCACTCCTACATCGTGCAACTGGCCGGCGCGCCAGTCGCCAACTACACCGGCGGCGTGAGCGGCCTGGCTGCCACCAAGCCGGCCCCTGGCACCCGCCTGGACGTCACTGCACAGAACGTGCAGGACTACATCGCCTACCTGGACCAGCAGCAAACCAGCGCCACCGCCGTGGTGCCGGACGCGCAGATCGTCCACAAATACAAGCTGGTGCTGAACGGCTTTGCCGCCCGCCTGACCGATGCCGAAGTACGCGCACTGAAGAAAAACAGCGCCGTGGCCAGCATCACCGCCGACGAAGCACGCAGTCCCGATACCAACTACACCCCGAAATTCCTGGGCCTCGACACCCCGGGCGAAGGCCTGTGGGCCAAGCTGGGCGGCAACGACAAGGCCGGCGAGAACATCGTCATCGGCATTATCGACGGCGGCATCTGGCCTGAGCACACCTCCTATGCCGACCGCGTCGACAACCAGGGCCGGCCGACCTTCGACGTCAGCGGCACCCTGGTGTACGACAGCCCTTCCAACTGGAACGGCGCCTGCGTCACCGGCGAAGGCTTCACCGCCAACCACTGCAACAACAAGCTGATCGGTGCGCGCTACTTCAACGCCGGCTTCCTGTCGACCGGCCGCCAGCTGCACTGGACCGACTTCGTTTCGCCGCGCGACTCGCTGGCTGGCGCCACCGGCCACGGCGGCCACGGCGACCACACCGCCACCACTGCCGGCGGCAATTCCGGCGCAGTCGGCACCCTGTCGGGCATCCCGATCGGCAGCATGTCCGGCATGGCCCCGCGCGCCCGCATCGCCGCCTACAAGGTGTGCTGGACCTATCCTGATGCCACCGCCACCGACGGCACCGGCACCAAGAATTCCTGCTTCAACTCCGACAGCGTGGCGGCGATCGACCAGGCCGTGGCCGACGGCGTGCATGTGCTGAACTACTCGATCAGCGGCTCGCAGACCAGCGTCACCGACCCGGTCGAAATGGCCTTCTTCAATGCTGCAGCGGCCGGCGTGTTCGTCGCCGCATCGGCCGGCAATTCCGGCCCGTCCAACGCCGTGGCCCACCTGTCGCCATGGCTGACCACCGTGGCCGCATCGACCCACAACCGCGCCAGCGTTGCCACCGTCAACCTGGTGGGCGGCGCCAGCTACACCGGCGCTTCCTACAACCAGTCGCCGCTGCCGGATACCCCGACCATCCTGGCGCGCGATGCCGCCATCAAGCCTTACGCCCAGCTGAGCACCGCCGACAAGGCCGCGGCCCGCCTGTGCTATACCGCCACCGACCGCGCCACCTATGGCGGCGGCCCGGACGCCGCGCTCGACCCGGCCAAGGCCAGCGGCAAGGTCCTGCTGTGCGAACGCGGCAACAGCGCCCGTGTCGACAAGTCGCGCGCCGTCAAGGAAGCCGGTGGCGCCGGCATGATCCTGATGGATGCCTCGGCAGCCCAGTCGCCGGCCGCCGATCCGCACAGCATCCCGACCGTGCACCTGAACTTCGCCGACGGCTCCGCCGCCCGCAGCTGGATCGCCGGCCATCCGGATGGCTTGAGCAATATCGGCAAATCGGTTCTGACCACCAGCGCCGTGCCGGCACCGCAAATGGCCAGCTTCTCCTCGCGCGGCCCGAACAAGCACAACGCCAACATCCTCAAGCCTGACCTGACTGCGCCCGGCGTGGACATCCTGGCCGGCGTCACCGCCGACTACAATAGCCCGGCCGACCGCGACGCGATCGCCAACGGCACCTTGACGCCATACGCCAACTGGGCCAGCTACCAGGGCACCTCGATGTCCAGCCCGCACGTGGCCGGCCTGGGCGCCCTGCTGCGCCAGGCGCACCCGGACTGGTCGCCAGCGGCCATCAAGTCGGCGCTGATGACCACCGCCTACGACACCTTTGCCGACGGCCAGCCGGGCATGGCAGCCGGCACCCTGCCGTGGGGCCAGGGCGCGGGCCACGTGCGTCCGAACAAGGCGGTCGATCCGGGCCTGGTGTATGACTCCGGTCCGGTCGACTGGATCCGCTTCATGTGCGGCATCCCGGGCACCCTGTCGGCCAGCTTCTGCTCGCAGTATGGTTCCATCCAGTCCTACAACCTGAACCTGGCGTCGCTGACCGCGGCCTCCGTGCTGGGCAAGATGACCATGACCCGCACCGTGACCAATGTCGGCAGCGAAGAAGCGACCTACACGGCCAACGCCAGCCTGCCTGGCTTTAACGTGGCGGTCAGCCCGTCCAGCCTGACGCTGGCACCAGGCGCCAAGGCCAGCTTCACGGTCACGCTGACCAATGTCAGCGCAGCGCCTAACACCTGGTCCTACGGCAACCTGACCTGGAGCGACAACGCGGGCCACATCGTGCGCAGCCCGCTGTCGGCCAAACCGGCCATGATTGCCGCGCCGGCCAAGGTGTACAGTGAATCGGCCACCGGCAGCACGGTCTTCGCCATCGGCACCGGCTACAACGGCGCCCTCGGTTCCGCGAAGGGCGGCCTGAAAGCCGCTACCCGCAGCGATGCGACTGTCGCCAAGGACACCTCCGGCGACGGCGGCGTGGCAGCCTGCAAGGCCGGCGGCAATGCCGGCGTTAAAGTGCACACCGTCACCGTCCCGGCCAACGCCCTGGTGGCGCGCTTCGCCCTGTACGACGTCGACACTTCCGGCCACCAGGCCGGCGACAACGACGACCTGGACCTGGTAGTCCTGAACAGCGCTGGCACCCAGGTTGGCAGCAGTGGCGGCGCGACCTCCAACGAAATGGTCACCCTGAACCAGCCGGCAGCAGGCAGCTACAAGGTCTGCGTGGTCGGTTATGCACCGATCGGCGGCAGCGCGATCTACACGCTGTCTTCGTGGACCGTGGCCAAGGATGAACTGGGCGGCAACCTGAAGATCGGCCTGCCAACCAACGCGTTCACCGGCGTCAGCATGACCATCGGCGCCTCCTGGTCCGGCCTGGGCAGCGCCAAGCACCTGGGCGCGGTCGTGTTCACTGCACCTGGCGGCAATGTCGCAACCACCGTGCTGGAAGTTGACACCACGGTGCCAGTCCCTGAGAAAAACCAGGACCGCAGTGTAGTCACTGCCCGCGACTAAGACTGTCGCAGGGCTCCTGAAAACGCCGCGCTGGTCGCGGCGTTTTTTTATTCAGCCAGCGCCCCGTTCGAGCCGCCCAGCTGGCAAGTGCCGGCGCGGCACCGCGCCCCGGGGTCCATCATGAAGCGGCAATCGCTCGCCAGGCCGCTCGCCTGGTTTTCCGCCTCGCGCTCCTTGCGGAAGCGCTCTGCCAGCGCAGTAACCTTCTCGACGCTGGCCTTGGCAGTTGAATACGCCATATACGATTCGGGCCCGCCGCAGGACTTGGCGCCCAGCGGCACCGTCTTGCATTGCTGGTCGGAAGTGCACGCCGCAGCGCGCCCGATCGCACGCAGTTCGGCCAGGGTGCCGGATTCGCCAGGCGTCGCATGGCCGCAGGCGCTGGCGACCAGGCACGCCAGCAACAAGGAAAGTCGTTTCATGGGAAAGCTCCGTGAAGGAATGGCGCCATCATCGCGCCAGGGCGTGCAGCGGTCAACCGTGCTGCTGCACCGCGCTGCGCGCCACGGCGTGGGCACGGTTGTTCACGCCCAGTTGGCGGTACAGGCGCTGCAGGTGGTTCTTCACGGTCAGTGCGCTGATGCCAAGCAGGCGGCCGATCTCCTCGTTGCTCTTGCCTTCGCGCAGCCATTGCAGGATTTCCGCCTGGCGCGGCGAGACAGCCGGGGCCGGGGCGGGCGCCTGCAGGGAAGTGGCGATGCGCTGTTGCGCCAGGTGCAGGTAGGGCAGCAGCAATTGCAGCAGCCAGCTTTCGCGGAAGCCCGCTTCGATGGGCAAGCCAAGCAGCACGAACGCGCTGCCGCCGGCCGCCAGCGCGCCGCTGCCATGCACCAGGCCATGCCCCATGGCCCCCGCCAGCAGCGGCAACGGCTGCATGCCGCCCTGCTGCCACTGGCGCAGCCAGGCCGGCGCCGGACCCTGCACCGGATCGCACAGCAGTTCGCGTTCGGCCGGTGCCAGCATGGTGCTGTGCATGCACTCAACCGTGCGCGCCCTGCCCTGCTCGTCAAGCTGCAGACAGAGCAGCACGCCATGCGGCAGCAGCGTTTGCAGCGCGCCCTGGCTCCACAGGAACAGTTCGCGCTGGGTGGCGATGCCGTGCGCGCCATCGATGGCGTGCAACAGGTATTCCTGCTCGCGGGCGTCCGGGCTCAGCATTGGGAGCTTGTTTCGGCATGGAAGCGGTAACCGCTGCCGCGCACGGTCTGGATCGTATCGTGCAGGCCGCTTGGCTGCAGCGCGTGGCGCAGCCGGCCGACGTGGGCATCGACCGTTCGCTCGTCCAGGTAGACGTGGGTGCCCCATACTTGATCCAGCAATTGCGCGCGGCTGTGCACGCGGCCCGGATGGTGCATCAGGTAGTTCAGCAGGCGAAATTCAACCCGCCCCAGGTTCAACTGGCGGTCGCCGGCAGTCACGCTCAGCGTGTGCGGGTCGAGACGCAAGCCGGCCACCTGCAGCGCGCCCGGCATGGCGGACGGTCGCCGGCGCCGCAGCACCGCATGCAGGCGTGCGATGGTTTCGCGCGGGCCAAAAGGCTTGCAGATGAAATCGTCAGCCCCGCTTTCCAGCGCCAGCACCTTGTCCTGTTCGGCGCAGCGCGCGCTCAGCATCAGGATCGGCAGCTCGCTGGTGCGCAGCGCGGCACGCCAATGGCGAATCAGCGACAGGCCGGACTGGCCCGGCAAATCCCACTCCAGCAACACCGCTTCCGGCAGCACGCCTTGCAGCGCCGCATGCGCGCTTACCGCGTCGCCATGGCTCTGCACCGCATAGCCCGCCTGCCCCAGGTTGTGGGCCAGCAGTTGCTGTACAGCAGGGTCGCTGTCGATGACGAATATGTTGAAGGACATGGCAAAAAACGCAGGTCGTTATGCGGAAAACTATGAATCATGCCAAGTCCTGCACACTAATACAATTTTAATTAAGTATTAATATTCTGCCGAAATAAATGCCCCCGTTCACTCTATGCCTTACAAATGAAAAGGCACCTTGGGAGCCGAAACTCCCAAGGTGCCTGTGGCGTTTGTGCAACCGCGCTGCTCAGGCGCGGCGGCGGCGAACGATGGCCAGCATCAGCAAGCCGAGGGCCGCGAGCGCCAGCGAAGCCGGTTCCGGCACGTCGGCAACGCTCGCCACTGCATCATTGATGCTGATGATTTGCAGGTCTGGGCTGCCATCGGCGGCGGGCGCAAACATCAGGTCCAGGATCTTGCCTTTGATCTGGTTCTGGTCAATGTCGTACGCCACCACGCCAAAATTGGAATTGAGCAGCGCCGATGGATCGCCCGACACCGTCAGCACGAAGCGGAACACACCGCCAAACACGCCCTGGTAAAGCACATCGTTCAGGTTGCTTGAATTCAGCATGGCAAAGCCGCCCGGAACGGCCGTTGCATCGCCCCACGGCGAGAAGTTGGCAGGATCCAGGTCGAAGCCTTGCAATTGCGTCATGGTCGCGGTCGCGGCAGGCGCACCATCCACGCCATTGAAGGTGAAGTCCAGGTAACCAGGCCGGTTGGCGCCGTAAATGGCCGTATCCAGCGTCACCAGGCGCATGACGTCCGCCATGGCGTGGCTGCTGGCGCCAAATGCCAGCAGCAGCGCCATCATGCGCAGGAAGCGGGTGAAGAATTTGTTTTGCATGATTGCGGTCCTTAGAAACTGCCGTTGAAGACTTTTGGCGTGTAGTTGATGGCTACACGTTTCGGATTATTGAACTGCAGCTGGACGGTCGCCTGTGCACCGGCCGCCAGCGAGGGCGCCGCGGTGATGTACGGCATGCCGTCGACATAGCCGGTGGCATTGGCCAGGGTCACGCCAGCCGGCAGGCCTTGCAGCACGTACTGCACTGGCGCGGCCAGGTCGGCGCCGCTGGTGTTGGTCAGCCAGGCAGTGGCGGTGGCCACGGTGCTGAAGCGGCCCTGCACCACGCCGGAGCGCTGGATCTGCACGCTGGCAGTCACGTCCACATACGATGGCGCCAGATTCAGGCTGATCACCACCGGGTCGTGGTCGGAGGCGCGGTAAGGCAAGCTGTTGTACAGGGCCTGGGCGGCGGCATTCTTGCCATCCAGATTGTAGTCCAGCACCTCAGGCTCGTCGGCGTTGATATTCCACTCCGTGGCGCCGGCCACTTGCGAGCTCATGGCAGCGCTGGCCAGTGCGTGGTCCAGGTAACCGCTCTCACCGCCAAACACATAGGAATGCGGCATGCCGTTCGGACGCACGAAGCGTTCGAGCTGGTTCTCGAAACGCACCTGGCGCTCGGCGGAGGTCAGGTACATGATCGGGTCTTCCATGCCGTAGGCATTGAAGTCGCCGATCAGCAGCACGTCAGGATCGCCGGCCGCTGCCACCACTTGCGGTACAAAGCTGTCAGCCAATTGCTGCGCCTGTGCCACGCGGTCCGCGTTGTAGCAGCTCTGGCCATCGCCCTGGTCGGTATTGGCGCCGGTGGCGCCGTTGCAGCGCTTGGACTTCAGGTGGTTGACGATCACGCTGAACTTCGCGCCGTTGTAGGCTTTGAAGGTCTGCGCCATTGGCGGACGGTCATTGACGGCCGCGGCATCGGACAGCGCACCGCCAACCAGCGACACTTTGGCAGGCTTGTAAATCATCGCCACGCGGATCGCATCGGTGCCGGTCGCTGCCGGCTTTGGCACGTAGGCATATTCCACATTGCCGTAGGCAGCATTCAGGCTGTCGACCAGGTAGCTGGTGGCGTAGTCGCCGTTGTTCTGGATTTCCATCAGGCCCACCACGTCGGCATCGATGGCCTTCAGTTCCGCCACGATCTTGTCGCGCTGGCGCACGAACTCGGTCATATTGTCGGCGCCGCGGCAATTGGCCTTGCTGGTGCCGGTGCCGAGGGTGCAGCCCTGCCCCGACTGTCCCAGCACATCGGTGCCGTCCATGAAGGTGGTGAAGAAGTTCAACACATTGGCGCTGGCAACTTTCAGGTTGCCGGCAGCGGCGTCCGGTGCTGCGGTGCGTGGATTATCGCGCGAGAAGATCGGGGCTTCGGTCGGCTGCAGCTTGAAGCCTGCACCGCCACTGCCCAACGCGCCGAAATCGATCACGCCGGTCAGGCCGCTGACGGTGTAGCCGGTACGCACAGTGCCATCCTGGTCCAGGTAAGGCACGGTGTTCGGCGTGACGAACAGGCCGTCGTCCAGCGTGATCATGTTGGCGGCGTTTTGCGCGGCCAGCGCTACCGCGTCAGCGCTGCGAGCAGGATAGCGGTTGGTCGGAATTTCGCGGCGGCCAACGGACAGCGTCAGCTCACCGCGGCTGCCCAACGAGTCGGTGGCATTGACGGTCAGCGCGCCCGGGAAACGCACCAGCATGCCTTCAACACTGGCCAGGTTCGTGCCCAGCAGGTCAATATTGGCAGGAGTGATGCTGTTGCCGGTGCTCTGGGTGACGATGCTCGTCACGGTCGACAACTCGGTATAGGAGCGCGTTGCACCGCTTGGCTTGTACTCGGTGACGGTGCCGCTCACGCGCACCAGGTCGCCCACGTTCACGCTCGCCGCGGTCGTGCCCATGTAGACGAACATGCCGTCGGAAGTGCCCGGATCGCCATCACCGGCCGCATCCTGGATGAAGAAACCGCTGCCAACCTTGGCAGTCACCACGCCTTCGGTGGTCAGCTTCGCGCCGTTGAACGGGCTGGTGGCGGCCGAGCCCTGGATCTGCGGAATCCTTACGACTGTGCCCGCCCCCACTTCTACAGTGAGGTTGACCGTGCAGCTGGCTTCCTGCCCCTGATCGTTGGTGAACTTGACGGCAACCGGATAAGAGCCCGCCGCCACGGATGGCGATGCGACCAGCGACACGCTGGCGCTGCCGCCAATGTCGGCTGCCGGCGTCAGGCTGCCCAGGCTCAGGCCCGATACGGCAGCGGAAGTGATGACCGCGCCGTTGACGATGCCATCCGCATCCGAGGCCGACAAGGCGACGCTGCCACCTGCGCCGAAAGTCAGCTTGGCGGTAGCCGGGCATACCGGCACGATAGGTTGCGGCACGGGCCCGTTGTTGCACATATTGGCCGGCGACGCGGCAGTACGGAATTGCGGTGCGACGACAGTAAAGTCGGCGGCGTTATTGTTGGTGTCGGTGCAGCCGTTATTGGCGCGCAGCAGACTGGTGGTCGCGCTCATCGCAGGCGCCGCCGCCGTTTCCGAGAAATTGGCCGCGCCGTAGCCGACCACGTCCTGGATCGTAGCGCTGCTTGGTTGGGGGCCAGTCAGCGCAATATTGTTATTGACCAGCGCTACCTTGCCGGAAGTGCCGCTCATGTTCACGCTGGTGCTGGAAAAGTCGCCGGCAAAGTCGGCGCCGACCGCGAGATTGCTGCTGGCCAGTTTGACCAGGAAGTACTTGCCCGGACCGATCTTGGCGTCGGCCGGCAGTTCGGCCTTGCCCCAGGTCGAGCCGGCCGAGGCTGCATACTGGATCGTCCAGCCGCCCACGGCCACTTCGCTGCTGCCGCGGTTGAACAGTTCAACGTAGTCGTAGCGCAGGGTAGCGCCATTATTGCCGCCCGCACCGTACATCTGGCTGATCACCACGTCGGCCGCGAAAGCCGGCTGGCAGGCCAACAGGGCGGCCAGCGCGGTAGCGCGCAAAGGAATGCGTTTGTTCATGAAAATGTGTACCCCCAGAGTATTTACCAAAAGGAATTTTTTATTGTCCTTTTGCATATTAACTG
>Ga0307408_100001060_pt1 | contig 21119 bp, 16 predicted proteins | sample 322Cmetagenome_FD_202116 | JGI IMG/M metagenome (GOLD analysis project Ga0307408, IMG submission 202116) | Maize rhizosphere microbial communities from greenhouse at UC Davis, California, United States - 322HYB-C-3 | ecosystem: Host-associated > Plants > Roots > Rhizosphere > Soil | place... | reverse complement strand
CCCTGGTAAGAAGCTGTTACCTGAACAGTAGGCGGCGCTATATCCGGGTACTGGGCAATAGGCAGGGAGGTTATCCCCAAAATACCCAGTATAACTATGATGATAGAGATCACCGTAGACAGAACGGGTCTTTCTATAAATTTCTTAAACATATATGTGTCTTTGTTGATGTTTGCAGGGCGAAGTTGTCCATATAGATCAAGGGCAAACTCACACTGCAAAAGGGCAATTACAAATTCAGGCCAAAGCCTAACGTTTATTTCAAGCTGTTAAACACGCTGTCGGCATTTACCTCAACAGGTTTAATTTTAGCGCCTTCACGTAATCCGGCAATTCCTTCAATTACAATCTTGTCACCAGGCTTAATTCCATCCTGAACCACGAAAGACAAGCCGGACGCTGACGGATTTACCTGTACAGGGACAGATTTTACAGAATCGGCGGTTAGGAGATATACAAAGCGTTTTCCCTGAATTTCATAAGTTGATTTTTGCGGAACCAAGATAGCTTTGCTGATGCTTGCCGGCATTCTTACAGTACCAGTACTTCCGCTTCGAAGCAATCCAAGCGGATTGGGGAAGGTTGCTCTGAAATTTGAAGAACCTGTTGCAGTATTAATTAATGCACTGGCGGTTTCTATTCTTCCCTTTTGGGGATAAATCGAACCGTCTGGCAATATCAGCTCCACTTCTGGCAACTTAGCTAGCTTTGCCTGTAAAGTGCTGCCACTGGTTGTCTTGGTAAATTCAAGCACCTGTTTTTCGTTCATAGAGAAGTAAGCGTACATTTTACTCACGTTGGCTACCGTGGTTAATGGCTGCTGAATATTACTGCTAACTAATGCCCCGGCTTTGTATGGGATTGTGCCAATAACGCCATTCGCCGGACTGGTAACCTGTGTGTATGAAAGGTTAGTGCGTGCATTTTTTAATTGTGCTTGCGCAGATGCCAGGCTAGCTTTCATTGATTGCAGATTAAGTTGGGCTGTTTCCAATTCAAACTTGCTGATGATGTCTTTCTCAACAAGTGGCCTAACCTGCTCCACTTTCATAGCAGCATTGCTTACATTGGTTTGTGCAATGCGTACATTGGCTTCGGCAGTACGTACCTGTTGCTGAAAAATATCGCTATTGATGCGGAATAAGCTTTGTCCTTTTCTTACCACCGCACCTTCATCCACATAGATCTGTTCAATGTAGCCGTCTACACGCGGACGAATTTCTACCGTTTGCTGGCCTTCAATGGTTGCCGGAAAATCAGTGTGAAGTTCGGCCGTTTGAGCTTGTATAGTAATTACCTGGTAGTCCTTTGGTTGATTGGGGTCAGCGCCGGCTCCAGGAGCTTTTGCCCCGCCTGACCCGCAGGCGGCCAGCAATAATGAAAGAGCTATTAATGAGCCCAGAATGTTGCGAGTTTTTGTCATGTTGATTGTGTGTGATTATTTGGCAGATATCGTTGCATTCGCATTTTGCTGTAACTGCAGCATTACACGAATGGTTGTTTCATAGTCTTTGGCGCTTATGCCTTGGGTCAGATCTCCAAACACGTGTTCTTCAATCTTAAGGATTTTACTGAATAGCCTTTCGCAGGCTTCAGTTGTGCTGATGATATTTTTCCTCCGGTCGCCTGCATCTTGCGAACGCTTTACCAATCCCTGCTTTTCAAGTATATCAATTGTTCTTAAAATTGCCGACTTGTCCTTACAGGTGTGATTTGCCAGTTCCTGTTGTGTGGCTCCGTCTTGCATGTTGCGTACAATATGAAGGAAAATGAACTGTTCTATAGTCAGCGGAATCTGATGCTCTACAAACTCGGCTCCTAGAACCTTGAGAATTAAGCGACGGGTTGTGCCCAATACATAACCAAGCTCTGATTTTTGTTTGTTGTCTTTTTCAATAGTTGACATAGTCAACAAATGTATGAACTTTTGTGTTTTTTAAATGTCAGAAAGTGTTGTTTCTCGACCTATGGCCGGCAAAAACAATCACCTTCATCCATTTGTTTTTTATCAGGTAGCTTTAAGTGGCATATGGAGAAAAGAGTAGGAGAACCTTTTTTGTTCAGGTATTAATACTCGTTTACTTAATTTAATTTACCATTAAGCTGTCTGGCCCGTAGAAGGCTGATATTCGGTTGGAAGAAAATGAAATTCAGTAATATTATCAGTGATCCGGATGGTGCTGGGATGCAAGATATATATAAGACACTCGTGGAGGAGTTGCCATTGCCGATAGCATTGTATGTAGGACGCGAAATGCGGGTTACATATGTAAATAACTCGCTTCTGAAAGTTTGGGGAAAAGGAGATGACGTAATTGGGAAAACATTTAGGGAGGCACTGCCAGAGTTAGAGGGACAGCCTTTTTACGATATTCTGGATAATGTTTTTGTTACCGGAATTGCCTATCAGGCATCCGAAGATCGGGTTGATCTTTTTATAGATGAACGGATGCAGACGTTTTATTTCAACTTTACATACAAGCCTTTAAAAGAGGCCGACGGGAAAGTTTGGGGTGTTTTAAATACCGCTACTGATGTTACTGAGTTGGTATTAATGCGTAAACGCCTGGAAGAAGCGGAAGAAAACTCGCGACTTGCATTGAAAGCAGTAGAACTAGGTACATGGTCTATGGACTGTAAAACCGGATTGGTAACACTCGATGAAAGGGCGCAGAAATTATTCAATTACCACAGTAGTATCGTATCCTCTTTTGAAGAATTATTTTCCATCGTTCATCCGGATGATCGCGAATTTATACGGGAAGAAGTAAGAAGTGTTCTCGATCCAAAATCTACCCATCCCTACAGCGTTAAGTTTCGCACCGTTAGCAGCAATCGTTTGCAATATCTTCGTTCTAGCGGAAAGGTGTATAGTGATTCAAATGGTGTAATCTGTCGTTTTGCCGGTATCATTCAGGATATTACGGAGGATGTATTAGCCCAGAAGGAAATAACTAAGTTTCAGGCTTTGGTTGAGAACAGCCGTGATTTGATTGGAATTACCGACATGGACAGCAATGTAGTGTATTTGAACAAGGCTGGCCAAAACCTGGTGGGAGCAACCAGTATTGAGGAATGCAAAAGGCCATCAACTGATTTTTTGGTGGAGGAAGATTTGCTGCGTATGATACCTGATATGACCGAGGGTTTGTTGGAGGAAGGCCGGTATTCTGGAGAAATTCGCTATAAACATCTGAAAACAGGGGAAGAAATTCCATGCCATCTCAACGCGTTTATTATAACTGATCCAGAAACGCACGAGCCTTTGGGAATGGCTTCGGTTACTCGTGATTTAAGAGAGGAAAAAGCACGCCAGAAAGAAGAACAAAAACTACTCATACTGGCCGAAAATAGTAAAGACCTATTATCTATACTGGAGGCCGATGGAAAGAACTCCTACATAAACAAAGCAGGAAAGGACCTTTTGGGACTAGAATCTGACGAGCAGGTGCGCACAACTCCAATTGAGCAGTTGCACACGCCGGAAGATATGGCTTTCGTAAAGTCGGAGGTGTTACCCGCTATAATGAATAAAGGTAGCTGGGCCGGCGTTATGAATGTACGCAATGTAAAAACCGGCGAAGTGTTTCCTGTGTTTAACAGTTCTATTCGTATAGACGATCCAACCACCGGTGAACTTTCCTGCGTGGGAGCTATCATGCGCGACCTGCGACCTGAGCTGGAAGCCAAAAAGGTGCTGGCTGATAGGGAAAAGGTCTTCAGAGATATAACCACAGCCTCTCCGGTCGCTTTGTGGATGACCGACACGGAGATGCGGATTACCTACATTAACCAAATCTGGCTTAACTGGACAGGTGCTCCACTAGCTGAACAGCTTGGTTTTGGGTGGTATAAGTTTATAGTGGATGAAGACAAAGAGCGGGTAAAAGAGGTTTTTCGCGGGGATTTTGAGTCTCGCTCGCCGCATGAGTGTCAATACAGGCTTATTGATGTCAGCGGTGAGGAGCGCTGGATGATCTGTTCTGGCAATCCGCAATATAAATTAGATGGCACCTTTACGGGATATATTGGCACCTGTGTGGATATCACAGAGTTGAAGCAGTTGCAACAGCAAAAAGATGAATTTTTGGGAATTGCAAGTCACGAGCTTAAAACACCTGTTACCAGCATCAAGGCTTATGCGCAAGTCCTCGAATCCATTTTCAGGGATAGCGGCGATGATAAAAAGGCCGATATGGTAAGGAAAATGGATATTCAGGTTAACCGGCTTACTAATTTGATTGGAGATTTGCTCGACGTTACCAAAATACAAACGGGGAAATTGCAGTTTAACGATGCAGAGTTCCAGTTCAATGATCTGGTAAAAGATTTGGTGGAAGATCTTCAGCGAACTACCCGTAAGCATACCATTGTAACCGAGTTTGGCGAACCAGTCCTGGTGTTTTCAGATAAAGAACGGATAGGCCAGGTGATAACCAACCTGATAACCAATGCCATTAAGTATTCGCCTCATGCCGAAAAGATAATTGTTTATACCCGCCGCGAAAATGAAAATGTGCGTTTGTGTGTGCAGGATTTCGGCATTGGTATTCCGAATGATAAAAAGGACAATGTCTTTGAACAATTTTATAGGGTCAGCGGGAATAAGCAACACACATTTCCAGGTTTAGGACTTGGGCTTTATATCTCTTCGGAGATAATTAAGCGTGAAGGCGGAACGATCTGGGTTGAGAGTAAAGAAGGCGAAGGTTCTACCTTTTGTTTCTTGCTCCCTTTAAACAAAACAGTTAAAAGCCACTAGTATTTAATCTTATGATTGACGATAAGCAGGTAAAGATTATGATAGCTGATGACGATGCAGGAATTGTCGATGCGATAGAAATGATACTTGATTATAAAGGCTATCAGGTTTCAACAGCCACCGAAAACACCTTTGACAGGATAACTGAAGAGCGGCCGGATGTATTGCTGCTGGATATCTGGATGTCTGGTGAGGATGGAATTGAAGTTTGTAAAGCTCTTAAAAATCAGGAAAGTACCCGAACTATTCCGGTGATAATGATCTCCGCAAGTAAAGATGTGGGCAATTCGGCATTACGGGCGGGAGCAGATGATTTTGTATCTAAGCCTTTTGAGATGAAGGATTTGATAACAAAAATTGAGAGCTTTTTACCCGAACGGAAGGTTTATAAGGATTAGTTTTATCGGTTTACCGGATAATTTCTTCTCCATCCAATAACCCATTCCGCAATAAGTAAATTAGGGATCCAGCTTGCCAGAGCAATAATCAAATAGTTATTCTCGAAATTTACCCCATTCCCCAAAACATTAAAAAGCCAGATGTAAAAGCGAAGAGTAACCGCGGCAAACGCAAGGGCGTAACTTCTACAAGCCATTGCCCGGTGTCGGTTTATATCGCCTTGTTTAGCAGCCAAAACGCTGGAAAGTGTAAACACAATCCAAAGTGAGTTTTGAAGCAGAAATGATGCAAAAACGCCATTCCCCCGGTTAATAAAGAAGCACATGACATAAGCGCCCGGAGCTGCAAAAAATAAAATGCCGTAAACATACACGCGGCCAAGCAGGCGGTGTAGTTTAATGTTATTTCTAACCCACTCGCTAAATTGAAAAAAACCTGCCAGTAAGATAATGCTGCTGCCAAAAATATGACTGTGAAAGGCAGGCAAGTACCATCCCGTGTTAACGGCCTCCTGTTTAAGTTTTAAGAAACCGGTATCGGGCTTTAGTTGGATGTATTCAAGGGTGGCTATGCTTAGAATAGCCACCCAGAAAAAAGTAAAATATCTGATTAACGCTGATGCTTTCATTTAAGAGAAGCCAGCTTTTTATCGCCCGAAATTTCCCTGATCTTTTTGTCGAGGAAGCTGATGTTGTACCGGTCTGTTTCGGTTAAGTAAGAATCAACATCCGTACGTAAAGGCTCGTAACCAGCAAATTGATTCTTGAATGTTTCTATCCATTCTGCTTCAGGAAAGACGTAATTGTAATTGGCATAAATTTCCATCTTCATATAAGTGAGCATGTCTTTATTTAGCTTGCTGATAGGCTTACCGTCAAAAACGTAGCAGCCGCTGAGATATGAATTGTCCAGCTTTACATATTCGGTAAAACTAAAAAGGCGCTTTGAATTTAATTGCGTACTCTTTCCATCATTAATGCTTACGTAATGAAACGACGGCATCTCGTCAATGAATTTTTTGCCAATTTCAACTTCGGTGTAGGCGCTGGTTTTTATCTCTATTAAGGTGTCAGAAACTGCTTTCATTGAGAAAGTATTGCATCGAAGATTCGCAGAAAACTGATCGTCGGGAAAAGAGAAGCCATATACCTTATTACTTCTGCGGTCAATCATCATTACATGCTTATTCTCATAAAAATCAGACCGGCCACCAATATAATTGTCTCTGATGGAAGAGATGGCTGCTTCAAGCCAGCTGGTAGTTTCAGTATTTTGGCTGTATTTCACCTCTACCGACGAACTGATGTCGTAAAACTCTACATTCTTTCGCAAAGGGTTTGCAAACTGAACGTACCTGTTTACAATATGCCAATCAGCCATATACGACGGTGGCAAATAAAGCGCAGAATGATCTTCTTTTGAATTAAATTCGATCAGGTGTTTAACATCCGCTTCGGATAGGTTGAAGGTGTTTTTATAAGAATAAACCTTGTGCAATATATCTGCAATGCGAATGCTCGAATCTTTTTCAGAAATAGAATAGTCTTTGTTCAGCCAGAAATAATCAGAGCCTTTACTCAAAACTCCAGCTTTCTCCTCATCCAGTAAAGGGATAATCTGATCAAATTCTACAGGTATAATATTTTCGCCGGCAAGGTTATAAAAACCACGCTTTCCTTCTTTCTCAACTTCAATAAGGCCATCATACGTTCCTCCAATATTGGAGATCAGGTCATATTGAGCCGGGATAATTTCCTTAAATTCCGAGTCAAGTAATCCCATCTGATAGGCTTTAGGTTCTTTATCGTCTTTGTAGTCAGAAACCGCAGAAGAAAAATCCCATTCACCATTGGCAACATAATAAAATGGTTTATTATCAATGTACGAAAACCAAACTACTGTATCGTATTTCCCCTTTAGCTGTTCAGCCCCCTTAAACGCGTTTAAAGTTACTGGGCTATAAATATCCTTATCGGGATGAATGCTTGAGCGGATGGCATTTTCAAAGGCAACAAAATCGGTGAAAATATCTTCTGCGTTGAAGGCAATAATCCTAAAGTTGTTCTTTCCACGCTTCTGCAACGTGATATTTACTGATGATTTAAAGTCGGGCAAGCCTTCGTAGGTAAACGTAGCTGGTATTTTCACCTCTGAGAGGTTGTCGGAAATTACGCTGATCTCAGAGTCATCAAAAGCAATCATGGGTTTAAAGAACGCTTTCGATTTTCCGTTTACTGCGGTGCGCCCGGCAAGCAGGTCAACAATGCGCAGTATTTCCTTTTTGCGCTGTTTAACGTCAAAAATTACAGCAACAGAATCTGCCGGTTTGTTTTCGAGCTTATAGGCAAATGATTCAAGGAAAGTCTGTATCTCACTCTGATCTGCCTTGTTAATCCATTGGCGCCCAAATAGGTATCCCGCAAGGCTAATTGCAATAATTGTAATAGCGATGATTATTTTATTCTTCACGATAATTTTAGGATAAGAAATTTTCTAAAGATAGAATTTAGAGGCGGTTTAATGAAAATCGTAAGCTCTATTAACATTGTAAACAAAAAAGAGAATGCACTTATGGCACTCTCTTTCATAATTAATTGGTTATAGAAGATTGCTACCCCATTCAGATCTTAACTGTTCAATGATGATTTGTTAAGATAAGGCCTAAATGTGTTAGTATATGCGGGTAAATAAGCCTGCGCCGTTTCCAGAGCCAGTGCTTCCCGTGATGGTGATGTGGCCGGTGTTACCGTTGCCATCATAACCCCATGCTTTATTGGTGGTGGCGGTGCAGTTGGTAACTGTATGAGGAATTGTCTGACCTGCACTTCCTAGTTTAAATCCATTGCCATCGCCATTGGTGCCGTAGCCATTATTTGAAGCTTTGCAGTTGGTGATAGTTACAGTGTAAGGCTGTCCGTAAAGGTCCCAGCCGTCATCAGAGTTGTGGTTGGCTGTGCAATTATCAAATTTATTGCCAGCACCGCCGCTTAGTTTGCAGGCAAATCCGTCAGCATTTTCGCCACCGTTTGCTGTGTCGTAATTTTCTGTGGATGTGCAATAACTAACGTTGTTATGGTGAGAACCGTTGTAGATCTGTAAGCCCGAATCTTTGTTTCCAGTAGTGGTTACTTTGTAAACATAGTTGTAGCCACCAGTTTGGAATACCAGTCCGCAATCCGGAGCGTTTTTAATGGTCATGTTGGTGATGTTCCAATAGCTGCCATTGCATTTAACTCCCCAGCCAGATGATATGCCTGAGCAGTCTAACGTACCTCCGGTAAAATTAATTTTTGAAGAAGAGGTGCCGCTATTCAATAATTGAAGCGTGCTGGTCAACTTAATAGTACCACTAACGGTTATAATGTCGCCAGGGGCCGCATTAGCGATAGCTGTTTTCAGTGCCGATTCTGTTGTTACGGTAGTGTTGGCCGATACATTGGCATCGGTTTTTGATTCACTGGTGATGTTGTCATTGGTTGATAGATTAGTTGTGTTGTCTTTTTTGCAGGCAATGGCTGCAACGCTTAATGAAAGGATGATGATCCTTAGGTTCTTTTTCATTTTAGTTTTCGTTTTTTTAGTAAAAGGTTTATAAACAGTAGGATAGAATGGGGTTAGTAAGAGCAATGTTAGTTTTTTGAAGTGTGAGGTAAAAGCAATTTGATAAATAAAAATGTGCAATCGATGCCGGTATCGATTGCGAAAGTGTTAATAGTATGTTCTGTGGTCGGGGTGGGTCAGGTTGGGTGCTGGTTTTAGCTTTTTTTATTTAATTTATTGATTATCAACATTTGTTTAAAGTTTTGATTGCTGTAAATTAAAGCATTTTGCAGATGTGGAAAAAGGTTCGTGATTGATAAAATGGCAAAATGTGTTATTTTTCACTCGCCACACGGTAGTTGGGATCATCCAGCACATTTACCTCAATAACTCCCTCGGCATTTTTTAGAAGGCGGCGACAATCTTCACTTAAATGTTTAAGTAAAAGAGTTTTATTCTGTTTCTGGTAGCGTTCAGTTAATTTGTTCAGCGCTTCGATGGCAGACATATCTGAAATGCGGCTTTCGCGGAAATCAATCACCACTTTTTCAGGGTCGTTTTCTACATCGAATTTTTCTGTAAAATGACTTACCGAGCCAAAAAAGAGCGGTCCGTATATTTCATAATGTTTAATGCCCTCATCGTCCAGATATTTGCGGGCTCGTATTCTAATGGCGCTGTCCCAGGCGAAAACAAGCGCTGAAATTATCACACCAACCAAAACTGCCAGGGCCAGGTTATGTAGCCAGATTGTAATCAAGGCAACCAGTATTCCTACAAAAATATCCTGCTTAGGCATTTTGTTAATGATGCGGAAACTTGACCATTCGAAGGTGCCAATAGCTACCATTATCATAACGCCGGTTAAGGCTGCAAGAGGCACGCGATCTATAACCGGTGCACCGAACAGTATAATCAGTAAAATAGTAATCGAAGCAATGATTGCCGATAAACGAGCTCTGGCGCCCGCCGAGAGATTAACCAGTGTTTGAGCAATCATAGGGCAGCCACCCATGCCGGTAAAAACACCATTCAGAATATTGGCACATCCCTGGGCAATGCTTTCGCGGTTGCCATTTCCTTTGCTTGATGTAATTTCATCCACTAAGCTCAGCGTTAAAAGTCCTTCAGTAAGACCTACGCCGGCCATTATCAATGCATAGGGAAAAATGATGTTCAGCGTTTCGAAGTTTAAAGGAATTACAGGCAGGTGGAATGCCGGAAAACCGCCGCTCACCGAGGCAATATCTTTAACGGTTTTGGTATCGATGTTAAAACCGATAACTACCAGAAAAACGGTAATTATGGCTACCAATGATGGTGGAACCGCTTTTGTAATGCGTGGCATCCCTAACACTATAGCAATAGTGAGTGCAACCAGGCCTGCCATCGTAAGCAAAGGCTGGCCGCTTAACCATTCCATTCGCCCATTTATTACTGTTTTAAATTGCTGTATCTGTGCAGAAAATATAATCACCGCCAGGCCGTTAACAAATCCGTACATTACCGATTGAGGAACCAGCCGGATAAATTTTGCCAGTTTGAACAATCCCACAAAAATCTGGAAGAATCCTGCAAGGGCAACGGCCGCAAATACGTATTCTATGCCCTGAGATTTCATCAAAGCGATTAAAACCACCACTGTAGCACCAGCTCCGCCCGAAATTAATCCGGGTCTGCCACCCAGAATGGCTGTAACCAATCCCATAATAAACGCGGCATATAATCCTGATAAGGGAGGTAATCCAGCCAGGATTGCAAAGGAAAGCGACTCTGGCATCATGGTCATAGCTACCGTGAGGCCAGCCAGTATTTCTTTTGTATAATTAACCTTTTGCGATAAATCGAACAGACGTACCAATGCCATTATCCTGATGTGTTAGATGAAATATGAAAGTATGCTTCCAGCTGGAAGAATTGAGTAAGGCCGCAAAGGTAAGTTTATGAAGCGAAATAGCTGGGTGTACAAGCAATCGATTTAAACCTCATTCAACGTCTGTGAGTATAAAACCGCTGTCCTGTATATAAAGCCAGGCCACAGGTTTATTCTATGCTCTCCTCATTTAATCTTCCCTTAAAGTTTTCTCTGTGCTCTAAATAAGCTCTGTGCTCTTTGCGCTTTCTCCATGTCCCTCTGCGTTAAAAACTGTCCTATAGTGTTTAAACCAGGGAACCCAACTTAAACGAACAGCAACTCCGCTTCCATCCCGATAAAACCTCCAAATTGCGAAGCTGCTTTTTCAATTAGTTTTTTCTGTTTCAAATTAAACGATCTAAAACCTGTCACATTGATGTTAACCCGGTCTTTTTTAATGGTCCTGGCCCATGTTCCATGCACCTGTCCATCAATAACTACTACCGGCCAGAATATGCCGTTTTTGTTTAACACCTTTTGTAAATGTGCCGATGGGAGAGCTGCGCTTCTGTCTTTGTAGCTGATAATAAACTCATCATAAGCGGGGAGAAGAAAAGCCCCGCTTACTTTTTCGACATCAGTTATCGCTTTTGAAAACCAGTAAACGGAATTGCTAAGTGTGAAACTTTGCAGATCAGCGGAAGCCAGTTCTAATCCTCGCCGGGCTTTGGTGAGGTTGAGGCCCGACCACCAGGAAAAGTCTTCCACAGTTGCCGGGCCGTGACTATGAAAGTATTTAGCTGCCAGCTTTTTCACTGCGTCGTCAGACGAAAGTCGTTCTTTCTGCTCTACTCTTTCAGCCAAAAGCGCATACGAATGTTGCTTTTTCTTTACAGTACCGCTGCAAAGTAATTGCTCCAGCTCCATCGAAAATAAAATATGTGCCGAGCGTTGATCGGTGGTTATTATGCCTGCAGCTTCGAGATGGCTGTTTAGCTCGTCGCGGCTTAACGATTTGTGGCCAAGTAAAGCTTGTTTAATGATATGGGCGCTTTTTTCTAAGATTTCGGGGGTTAAACCCAGTGCCCGGTGATGAGCATTTGCAGTGTTTTTAATTTGCGGAGCCGTTAAATCCAGCATCCAGTTTATATCCTGGCCTGAAACAATATGCCAGGTTGGCCGCAGAACATGGGTGCGTAGAATTTCACTTTCAGAAATAGCGTTTTCAATCTGAGATTCGCTGCTGTCAGTCAACCTTAAACCAACAGCCCACTTACTCCAGGCAAAATCCTGAGCTTGCAGGGCGCCCATGTACGATACCAGTTCTGAAGGGCTGCTAAACTGAGAACAACATATCTGTTGAGACTTTAAGCGTAATAAAGCAATGTCCGACAAATTCATAGCAACGTTCAGCGTTAGGTATCAAAATATAGCCGGTAAAGTAAAACAAAATTTTGTGTATTAAGCGTTAAACCTATTTGTCAGGTCTTGGTCAAATCCTCGCTAAGCAATTAAAGATAACCTTTTTATGAAATCAGTTTTTACGTTAAAAGTATTCGTCTTTTTCGCGCTCTTAAGTTTGATAAGCTATTCTTTTTATAGTGGATCGAACGATAACTCTCCCAAATTTAAATTTCCATACAAACAGGCCGGCTTAACCGAAAGACAGGCCGCTGTTCATTTGCTGAATCGCTTTACGTTTGGCGCCACACCCGGGCAAGTAGATGATGTGGTAAAAACCGGACTAGAGAAATGGTTCAATGAGCAGTTGCAGGCACGGCTTGACGATGATTCGCTAAACGCACTCTTAGCATCTTACGAAGCCATAAAAATGAACCAGGAGGAAATTGCAAAAACATATCCCGAGAATGGCTTCATTGCACGTATGGCTGTAAAAGATGGCCTGATTGACAAAGATTCTCTTGGGGCGGCAGGCAAGCAAGCCTATCGTGAAACTTTAAGATCCTACATGGATCAGAAAGGGTATAAGCCACAGCAGGACCTTTTTCGCCAGCTTATTAATCAGAAAATTTTGCGTTCTGCTTACTCCAGTAATCAGTTGCAGGAAGTTTTAACCGATTTTTGGTTCAATCATTTCAATGTATCGCTAACCAAAAATCAATGTGCAGAATATGTGCTGTCTTACGAGCGTGATGTAATCCGGCCCAATGTATTTGGAAAGTTCGAAAGCTTGTTGCTGGCTACTGCCAAATCGCCTGCAATGCTTTTTTACCTCGATAATTTCAGCAGCAGCGGAGGCGGGGTTGAAAGACGGATGCTGGCTTCCAGCATGCCGATGATGGAAGAGGAGCTGATGAGGAAAGGCGATACCGTAAGGGCTCAGCGCCTTAGTCAGGTAGCAAAAAACAAAAAGAATCAAGGTTTGAATGAAAATTATGCCCGCGAGGTGATGGAATTACATACCCTTGGTGTAGATGGTGGCTACACGCAAAGTGATGTTACCCAGGCCGCCCGCGTGCTAACTGGTTGGACGGTTTATCCGATGGGTGATAAAGCTGCAGGTAATCAAATACAGAAATTAGTAGCCCGTTTTGGCGAGGAAAATCTTGAAAAGAAGGGTTTTGTGCACGATGGAGGTTTCTTGTTTGTACCCACCAGGCACGATGATGGCGAAAAAATAGTTTTAGGTAAGAAATTCAAAGGCGAGGGTTATCAGGAAGGCCTGCAATTATTGCATATGCTGGCAGAGCACCCTTCAACGGCTAAGTTTATTGCCAAAAAGCTGGCAACTCGTTTTGTATCAGATGCTCCGCCTCAAAGTCTTGTTGATAAAATGGCCAAAACTTTTACTGAAAGGAATGGCGATATAAGACAGGTACTGATTACCATGACCACTGCCCCCGAGTTTTGGAGCAAAGAAGCAATTCGCGAGAAAACTAAATCACCCTTTGAACTGGCAATAAGCACAGTCAGAGGCCTAAATATTCAGGTAAAGCAACCTTATCAGCTGTTTACCTGGATCAATAAAATGGGACAGAAAATTTATTACTACCAGGCTCCGACTGGTTTTCCCGACCGCGGGCAATACTGGATAAATACAGGTTCTTTATTAAACCGGATGAACTTTGGCTTGGCTATCGCATCACAACGTATTCCGGGAATGAAAGTAGATCTGCTGGCTCTTAATCAGAATCATGAGCCAGAAAGTGCCGAACAGGCCCTCAGCAGGTATGCAAAGATCATTATGCCCGAACGCAACCTTGACGAAACCATTAAACGACTAGGGCCAATGCTTAAAGATCCGGAGTTGAATAGCAAGGTAGAGGCTGCGGCCGATAAGGCGGCTCCGGCGAATAAGCAGAGTATGGACGCGATGGAGCCGCAGGAAATGATGTATGAAAAGCCCGAGAAAATTAAAGGAATAAATAAAGTAGGAAAAGCTGTTGTACAAACCACCGCTGGAAATAATACAATGCTCGCCCAGGTGGTTGGGGTTATTGTGGGATCACCAGAGTTTCAACGCAGATAATTATAAACCATTAACACCGAAATCATGGTATCAAGAAGAGGATTTATTAAGGCAGGTGGACTTGCTTTGTTTGGAATTAGTTTAGGTGGACTTCCAAATTTTCTGGCCCGTGCAGCCGAAACTAAAAAGATTATTCATCCCTATAAGCGGAACAAAGTTTTAGTATGCATTTTTCAGCGAGGCGCTATGGATGGTTTGATGGCAGTAACTCCGTTTACCGATAATTATCTGAAAACTGCCCGTCCAACGCTGTTTATGTCGGCCGCAAAGACAAATAATCTTAATCCCTTAATAGATTTAGATGGCCGCTTTGGCCTTCATCCGGCAATGAAAGCATTCGAACCGATGTTCCTGGAAAAGCGGCTGGCTATTGTTCACGGCATCGGTTCTCCCAATACAACTCGTTCGCATTTTGATGCACAGGATTATATGGAATCGGGCACACCATTCAGAAAAGGTACGGCAAGCGGCTGGCTAAACAGAGCCGTAGGTTTATTGGGACATGAAGCCGCTACTCCGTTTCAGGCGGTGAGTTTAACATCATCGCTGCCAAGATCTTTATATGGAGATAATCCGGCAGTGGCAATAAGTAGTTTAGACGATTTCGCTATCCAGATGCGTGGAAACCCGATGGGGGCAAATATGGCAGCTAAAAGTTTTGAGGATTTATACGATCAAACTTCATCGGGACTGCTTAAAGAAACGGGCAAAGAAAGCTTTGATGCAATGAAAATGCTTAAAAAGGTGGACGCAAAGAATTATCGTCCGGCCAATAATGCCGTTTATCCAAATTCGCCCCTCGGCAATTCATTAAAACAGATTGCCCAGCTCATTAAAATGGATGTAGGAATGGAAGTAGCCTTTACTGAATCTGGCGGTTGGGACACACACTTTAATCAGGGAACAGCCACAGGAGCCTTTGCCCGTAACGTAACCGATTTGAGCAATAGCATTATGGCTTTCTGGGCCGATTTAAGTGCTTACCAGGATGATGTTACGGTGATGACTATGACCGAATTTGGCCGTACAGTTCGCCAGAATGGCACAGGTGGCACCGATCATGGCCGAGCTTCTTGTAATTTTATTCTCGGAAATGATATTAACGGCGGAAAAGTACACGGAAATATCCAGCCCTTAGCCGTAGAAAACCTTGAAGATGGACGTGATTTGGCTGTAACTACCGATTTCAGATCTGTATTTAGCGAGGTAGCTACCCGGCATCTCAGCTTTAAAAACGATGGTAACTTATTTCCAGATTGGAAAGGAGAAGGTATTGGTTTGATCAGAGGCTAATTTGCCATTCGATTGCGTCTTGGCGTCTCCGCGCAAATTCCTTTAAATCTCTCGCAGAGTCGCAAAGGCGCTTTATATAAGTACAAGCAAAGAAGTCGATGAGTCTTGAAAAGCCTCCTCCGCGTCTCCCTTTTGATATTTTGCCATTCGATTGCGTCTTGGCGTCTGCGAGCAAATTCGTTTAAATATCTCTCGCAGAGTCGCAAAGGCGCTTTATATAAGTGTCAAGTAACTCAAAAAGCCTCCTCCGCGTCTCAATTTTGATATTTTGCCCTTCAACTGCGTCTTGGCGTCTCTGCGAGCAAATTTCTTTAAAGATCTCTGCGAGCCAATCCCTGTAAATACCGCAAGCTAAAAAGCCACCTCAGAAAATAAATCCGGGGTGGCTTCATAATCACACCTATTGCCTAACTTTTATTATTGTTCTGTTAATCCGTCATCTTTCCATTTCTGGATTTGATTGATAGTAGTTTGCGACAACTTAGTGCCTCCATTTGGCATCATACCTGGTGCACCTTGCGCAAGGTTAATACGTCTTAAAATTTCATCAATATTATTTTTCGCGTTGTTATAATTAGTGTAGTTGGTCTGCGGACCGCCACTTCCATGGCAAGAGCCGCAGTTGTTCTGGATAAGCGCTTTTACCGTTGCATTATAAGTGGTTGGTGGATTTGCCGCACTAACCGTTATCGTATAAATATTAGTAAACGTTTTACTGCCATTAGCATTGGTAGCCGTAATCGAAACCTGGTAAGTACCAATAGCTAACGAGGCGCTGGCTGCAATTACCCCTGTTGGAGCAACGATGATTGCAGAAGTGCTTGGCGATATTGATCCAGAATACGTAACTGCACTTGAGCTAGTAATAGTTGGAGTTGCCGAGCTTCCAGCGGTGCCGAATGTTAAGCTTAATGAACTGGGACTGTATGCAAGGTTGGTAGGGGTGGAGGTGTCAGAAGTTACCTTAACAGTGTATACATTCGGGAAATTTGCTGTTCCCGCGGTATTAGTCGCGCTAACACTTACAACATAATTGCCAATGGCCAGGCTAGAAGATGCTTTGATCACACCGTCACCATCAATTGTAATGGCGCCGTTACTGGATGGCGAAGTACTTACGCTATAAGTTACTGGTGTGCTGCCGCTTTTAGTTGGCTTTGCGGAGCTGCCTGCCACTCCCGATTTAAGTTCGAGCACTGCAGGACTGTAAGTTAGGCCGGAAACTAATGTCGCCGCCGGAGCGCTATCGTCGTTTCCGCTTTTGCTACAAGATAAAATGAGCAACAGAAACGATAGGAAGAATAAGTTCTTTTTTTGAAATGGGTAAATTAGGGATTGGAGATTCATAAAAGTTAAGTTGTTTTAGATATAAGTACGGAGGTTTTTTAGCTAGGGTTGGCTGGAGTGTATATTTTATTTTCAGATTTATATTTGATGCTCTTTTTGGAGATCATTACAAATCTGAGTTCGATTCGCCCAATCCCGCCGACGAGCTAACAATAAAGCAACCAAAGATTCCTGAGCGTGTTAATTTTAACACAGAGAGCACGGAGGGCGAGCAAAGGGCACAGAGAATTTCTGACACAAAGGCTTTAAGCGAAGCTTAAAAAGAGATCACAGAGTCAGGCGTTTTCTTTAACGGGCAGGTTGTATAGAACCATAAATATGCAGTTCGAAAGCGTGTAGAAGGAGCCTTTCTCGCCCCTTGGAGAGATGCCGAAGGCGAATAGGCAATGTTATGTTATCACTTTAAATTAAGGTAATTGTGAGATGTCTTGGCTTTTTCCCTTCTTATCTGAAGGGGCCACTCTAGAAGAAAAGCTTGCTAGAGCAGAGAGGATGTGAGACTCCGCATGATTTTTCGCTAGCTAAAATCTTAATTTAACGGCGTTTTGAGGCTCTATGGAACAGATTTAGCATTCGCTTCAGTTAAGTTAGATTAATTCTAAATAAGTTTTGCAGAAATGGAAATGCTTTCTATTTTTGCGACGGTTAGAATTAATCTAAATAAGAATGAGCAGTATTTACAATCAACTCAAAACTACAATAATAATAATTGCAGGCTTCTTCGCTCTCAATGCAAGTGCGCAATCTCATGGCACCGTTTCTGGAATAGTAACGTCCAGCGATGGTAAAGCAGCCGAAGCAGTTGGTGTTTTCATCAAGGAACTTAACAGAGGTACCGTTACTGCCGAGAACGGGACATTTACTATAAAGAACATCAAACCGGGTACATACACTGTTAAGTCAGGAGGTATTGGCCTTGCGTATCAGGAAAAATCTATAACGGTAACTGCCGGAAAAAATACAGCGCTAAATTTCACACTTACAGAAAGCTCTGAAAAATTAAACGAAGTTGTGGTAACGGGATACAAAAGCGTAAACCAGAGACCAATATCAGCAGGAAAGGTTGCTATTAAGCCCTTGGATAACCCACAAATGGTAACTGTAATCAGTAATCAGGTAATTGCAGATCAGCAGATTAATCGTTTAAGTGATGTTATCAAGAACGTTAATGGGGTTAATTTAGGATCATCAAGAGGTGGAGTGCAGGAGACGTTTTATGCAAGGGGATATAGTCTTTCGAGTACTAACGTTTTCAAAAACGGATCGAGAGTAAGTTCTGGTGTTATTCCGGAAGCAAGCACATTAGAAAGTGTTGAAGTATTAAAGGGAAGTGCAGCTCTTCTTTATGGTAACGTTACCAGTGGTGCAGTATTAAATATGGTTACCAAGCAGCCGAAATATAATTTTGGTGGAGAAGTTTCATTCCGCTCAGGAAGCTATAGTTTATACAAACCTACTGTAGATGTTTATGGTCCAATTACAAATAAGTTGGCATTCAGAGTAGTTAGTACTACTGAAAATGCTGAAAGTTTCAGGCAGACTGTAAAGTCGGACAGGATTTATGTAAATCCATCATTATTGTATAAGTTTAGTGATAAGACGAGTTTATTAGTTCAGGGTGATTATTTGAAATACAATAATACACCTGATTTTGGAATAGGATCAATGGCGGTAGATGGTGTTGTTAATGGAAAAGTTGCGCCAGTCAATTATGTTATACCTAGCATTGGCCGTTCAAATTTTTATAACACTAGCTGGGCATATAATAAAGCTAAGCAGGCTACAGTGTCAGCAAATGTTAATCACGAAATAAATAAAGATTGGAAAATAACGTCTACTCTGGCATATCAGGATTATAATAGAAATGCTTTTGGCGCAGAAAGAATTCAAGCCCAATCTAATGGGGATTACTATCGTCCTCTGACTAGAACAAAATCAAATGAAAAATTCTACAATGGACAGGTAAACGTAAACGGATATTTGAAGACAGGGCCGATAAAACATATGGTATTGGTTGGTGGAGACGCTGAACAGTACAAAACATTGTCTAATACCTTTACGCAAGCAGAATCTGGAAAGACTTATTATCTTAATGAAGTCAATCAGAAAATGTTATTCCAAACATATTATGACACTGTAAATGTTATTAATCCGGCTTCGTCAAAGGTAAGAACGGATATGTTTACAATGAATCCTTTTTATAATACCGAGACTCCTGTATATCGTTTTGGAGCTTACGTTCAGGATTTGATCGAGGTGACATCTAAAATCAAGTTGTTAGCTGGATTGAGATGGACCTATCAAAAGACTGCTGTTGCAAAGCAGTTTAATTACATCACTCAGGTTTCTACAAATAGTGCGGTTAGCAGATTTGATCGTGCTTTTTCACCTAAATTAGGGGTAGTTTATCAGCCTTTGAAGGCAACCTCGGTATTTGCAAGTTACTCAAATAGCTTTGTTATAAACACAGGAACTGATGTGAATTTAAACACTTTAGATCCATCTACTATTAACCAATACGAAGCTGGTGTTAAAAATGACTTCTTAAATGGAAAACTTTCTGTGAATGTTTCAGCTTACAGAATTATTAATAACAAGTCATATCAAACAGCAGCGTTTGATGCAAACGGCGCAGAAAACAGTAGTTCCGCATTGAAAGAAAATGCAGGCGAGACAACAAGCGATGGTGTTGAGCTAGACGTAAATGGAACAATTATTCCGGGTATGAATTTTATTGCTGGATATAGTTATAATTTTATTCGTTACACAGAAACAACTGGATTGAAATACAGCTATGTTACAGGTGAACGTTTAGTTGGAAGTATTGCGAATACTGCAAACGCCAGCCTATTTTATACATTGAAATCTGGTAAATTACGTGGGGTCAAATTAGGTGCTTCTGCAAATTACATTGGTAAGAGAAACGGTGGCTGGAATAATCAATATAATCCAGTTGAAAAAACAGGTTACAACGGAATGCTTTACACTTACAATCGTAATATTCCCCTTTCAGCCTACACAACCGCAGATCTTTCAGCAGGTTATTCTTTCAGAAAGTTCTCACTACTTGCTAAATTATCTAACATCACTAACGAGTTAAACTACGTTGTTCACGAGAACTACAGTGTTAATCCAATTGCACCACGTCAATTGATAACTACACTATCATACAAATTCTAATTTAACACATTATGAATTTTTATGCCGGAGCCCGATGGGTTGCCGGCTTTTTTGCTTTCTGGCGGCTTGCAGATCCCGAAAGCAAGCTAGCCATTGTTGATTTCAAGCTCTCAATAGTCATTAAAACAGGGGATTTCCGCAAAACTTTAAAACAAAAGTGTGCAGTTTTTTCTTTTACTTCTGATTTTACACTATGAGTCTCAAATCTGCCAAATACACATTTCCCGACCTGGTCGAGCTGACAGTTTATGCTGATCTTGCTTCGGGGTTAAAGAATAACGATAGAGTGATTATCGATAATGACGAGGAATTCATTTCAGTAAAAGAAATGCTTACCGAAAACAATATCGGATTTAAAGTCAAATCCAAACGTGAAGTGCTGATCCAGAAATAGGGCCTTTAGTCAATGAAGGTATCTGTTTATTGCGTCTGCCCAGCCAGGATACTTGTTTCGGGTTCTTTGTTGTAGGCATAATCCAAGATGGCCAACTTTGCCTCATTCGCTTTATGGCTTATCCGCAGCCATCCGTAATGATATTTGCCTGCTATCTTGAATTTTAAACCCAGATATTTATCTTTTTTTCCAATCCATTCCCCGCCAAAGGTGCGTATGCTACCATCATCTGTTACATTTAATAAGGCTGTTTTTTGCTGATCATCACTCCATTGTGCATCTGCGGAAGCATTCTCCCAAATCTTAAAGTTCTTTTCTAAAGGAATAGCCCAAAGAGCATTCAGCGGCAGCTCTTCTCCCGGTCTCACTATTATTTTATTCTGATTTGGAGTTTTTCTGTTAATGAAAAGATAGAGGTAGGGGCGGTCGTTGTTTTCAAGTAATACAGATGAAAGGTAGAAGTCGATTACCTCATCGGCGTTTAAATCCAGCAGAAGTGGGTGATTGTATTGTAAGGAATCAATATTAGTATTAAGTGTTTTATAGTAGTATTTATTAGTAGGAATGTCTTCGGCCGGCTTATAGGCCTTTTCTTTTTTGCAGGCTACAAACAATAGGAGTACAGTTATTAAAGGAATAATTCTTCTGAACATACATCTGATTTTTTATCTGTACGCCTATATCGTAGCAATTGCTACAAAACTTTTGCTTTTGTTTTAGCAGGGTCTCTCGGAGATTTAAGTTTACCCATAAAACGTTCAGGATTTCGCATAGCTGTATCCGGTGGCTAAAGATTGAAAATAAGCATAGCCTTTCCACAAGGTTTGCCACCCGGGTAGCCCTTTTTGCTTAATTCCCT
>Ga0307408_100001059_pt1 | contig 21121 bp, 14 predicted proteins | sample 322Cmetagenome_FD_202116 | JGI IMG/M metagenome (GOLD analysis project Ga0307408, IMG submission 202116) | Maize rhizosphere microbial communities from greenhouse at UC Davis, California, United States - 322HYB-C-3 | ecosystem: Host-associated > Plants > Roots > Rhizosphere > Soil | place... | reverse complement strand
TACAACGTGCGCCACAGCATCAAGCCGGGCATCACCGGCTGGGCCCAGGTGCGCTATGGCTATGGCGATACGGTCGAAGACGCGCTGCAGAAACTGCAGTACGACCTGTACTACGTCAAGAACAACAGCCTGCTGCTCGATGTGCTGGTCCTGATCGATACCATCAAGGTGGTCATGTTCAGGGGAGGCCGTTAAGGACATGGAGGCCTGATGCCGACCAGTATCACCGCCTTCAGTTACGCCAGCGCTGCGCTGGCGTTTCTGTTATTTAGCGTGCTGGTCCTGACCGGCTGGCGCCAGCGCCCCGACCAGCGCCCGCACCAGCGCGTGCTGGCCACCGCCTCGCTGCTGACGGTGCTGTGGGGCGCGGTAATGGCCAGCGCCACCGTGGTGCCGTGGGCCTCGTGGGTGCTGCATGGCGCCGAGTGGCTGCGCAACGCGGCCTGGACCGGCGTGCTGCTGGCCATGCTCGGCCTGTGGCAGCGCAGCGCGCGCACCTTCCAGGCCAGCGTCGCGGTGTATGGCGCCATGCTGCTGGCCAGCCTGCTGGCGCAGCAACTGCCGTCCGGCCTGGCCTTCCACGTGCTGGCGATCGGCCGCCTCGGCATGGCGGTGCTGGGCATGCTGCTGGTCGAACAGCTCTACCGCGACCGCAGCGTGCAAGTGCGCTGGGCCATGAAGTTCATCTGCCTCGGCCTCGGTGCCCTGTTTGCCTACGACTTTTACCTGTACAGCGATATGCTGCTGCTGCGCGAACTCGACCCCGAACTGTGGGCGGCGCGCGGCCTGGTCAATGCGCTGATCGTGCCGCTGCTGGCGATTTCCCTGCTGCGGCGCGCCTCCTGGCCGGCCCAGCTGGCGGTGTCGCGCCGGGTCGCCTTCCATTCGGCGGCGCTGCTCGGTTCGGCCGTCTACCTGCTGGCCATGAGCATGGCGGCCTACTACCTGCGTTTCGTCGGCGGCTCCTGGGGCGGGCTGATGCAGCTGGCCTTCCTGTTCGGCGCCACCTTCGTGCTGGCCGGGGTGCTGTTCTCGGGCTCCTTCCGCGCCTGGCTGAAAGTCTTCATCAGCAAGCATTTCTACCGCTACAACTACGATTACCGCGAAGAGTGGCTGGCGTTCACGCGCACCCTGTCGGCCACCGGCCCCAACCTGGGCGAGCGCACCATCTCGGCCCTGGCCGAACTGGTGGAAAGCCAGGGCGGCGCCTTGTGGATACGCCGCGAACAACGTTTTGAACCGCTGGCCTCCTGGCATATGCAGGCCCAGCAAGCGAGCGAGCCGGCCGACTCAGCATTTTGCCAATTGATGGAAAGCAAGCAGTGGCTGGTCGAAGTAGCCGCCCACGACTTGCACGACCCGGAAGTGCCGCTGCCGGCCTGGCTGCAGGCCTTCCCCAAAGCCTGGCTGGTGGTGCCGCTGCTGCTGCAGGGGCGGCTGGCCGGTTTCGTGGTGCTGATGGCCTCGCGCAGCGAAGTCAAGCTCAACTGGGAAGTGCTCGACCTGCTGAAGATCGCCGGCACCCAGGCCGCCTCTTACCTGGCGCAGCAGGAAGCCGACAATGCCCTGATGCTGGCGCGCCAGTTCGACTCGTTCAACCGCCTGTCGACCTTTGTGGTGCACGACTTGAAGAACCTGGTGGCCCAGTTGTCGCTGATGACGGCCAATGCGGAAAAACATGCCGACAATCCGGAGTTCCAACGCGATATGATGGAAACCGTGACCCTGTCGGTGCAGAAAATGAAACTGATGCTGCAAAAGCTCAGCCGTACCGCTTCACCCGAGCGTGCCGCGCCGCAAGACCTGGGCCAGCTGCTGGCGCAGGCGGTGGCGCTGAAGGCGGCGTTCGAGCCCACGCCTTCGCTGCAACTGGCCGAGGCGGGCCTGAAAGTGCTGGCCGAGGGCGAACGGCTGGAACGCGTGCTGGGCCACCTGATCCAGAACGCGATCGAAGCCACGCCGCGCGACGGCAAGGTGTGCGTGCGCCTGGCGCGCGACGGCGACACCGTGCTGGTGGAAGTGGCCGACACCGGCGCCGGCATGAGCCAGGAATTCATCCGCGAGCGCCTGTTCAAGCCGTTCGACTCGACCAAGTCGGCCGGCATGGGCATCGGCGCCTTCGAAAGCCGGGAATACATCCACCAACTGGGTGGAACGCTGCAGGTGCGCAGCGCGCCGGAGCAAGGCACCACATTCACGGTCAGCCTGCCGCTGTACCGCCAGCAAACCATTGAACAAGCCGCCTGATGGCGCAAGGACCCGTTGTGAGCCAGAGCAAACCGAAACTGTTGATTATCGAAGACGATCCCGGCCTGCAAAAGCAGCTCAAGTGGAGTTTCGACGACTATGACGTGGTGGTGGCGGGCGACCGCGAAGCGGCGCTGGCCCAGCTGCGCCGCCACGAGCCTGCCGTCTGCACCATGGACCTCGGCCTGCCGCCCGACCCGGACGGCGCCACCGAAGGCCTGGCCACGCTGCAGCAGATCCTGGCGCTGGCGCCGGAGACCAAGGTCATCGTCCTGACCGGCAACCAGGACCGCGCGCATGCGGTGCAGGCGATCGCCATGGGGGCCTACGATTTCCACCAGAAGCCGTGCGAACCGGAACTGCTGTCGCTGGTCATCAAGCGCGCTTTCTTCCTGCACGGCCTGCAGCAGGAAAACCGCCGCATGCAGCAGGGCGGCGCCGATACCCCGCTGGCCGGCATCATTTCGCGCGACCCCGGCATGTTGAAAGTGTGCCGCCAGGTCGAGAAAGTGGCGCCGAGCTCGGCCACCACCATGGTGCTGGGCGAGTCGGGCACCGGCAAGGAAGTGATCGCGCGCGCCCTGCACCAGGGCAGCCCGCGCGCCAAGGAACGCTTCATGGCGATCAACTGCGCCGCCATTCCCGAGACCCTGCTCGAATCGGAGCTGTTCGGCTACGAGAAGGGCGCCTTTACCGGCGCCGTCAAGCAAACCAAGGGCAAGGTGGAAGCTGCCAACGGCGGCACCTTCTTCCTCGACGAGGTGGGCGACCTGCCGATGCCGCTGCAAGCCAAGCTGCTGCGCTTCCTGCAGGAGCGCGTGATCGAGCGCGTCGGCGGCCACGAGGAAATCCCGGTCGACGTGCGCATCGTGTGCGCCACGCACCAGAACCTGAAGGAACTGGTGAAGGCCGGCCGCTTCCGCGAAGACCTGTACTACCGCCTGTCCGAGATCGTGCTGACCATCCCGCCGCTGCGCGAGCGCGACGGCGATTCGGTGCTGCTGGCGCAGCACTTCAAGAACCGCTTCTGCGCCCAGGAAGGGCGCGGCAACCTGCACTTCAGCCCCGACGCGCTGGCCCAGATCGCCCACCACGACTGGCCGGGCAATGTGCGGGAAATGGAAAACTGCATCAAGCGCGCCATCATCATGGCCGACGGCCCGGCCATCACGGCCGACGACCTGGGCCTGTCCGGCGCGCCGGTGGAAGAAGAACCGTTCAACCTGCGCCAGGTGCGCGACGAAGCCGAATACCGCGCCATCGTGCGCGCCCTGGCCCGCGTCGAAGGCAATATCGTCAAGGCTTCCGAACTGCTGGGCGTGTCGCGCCCGACCCTGTACGACTTGCTGGAGCGTCACGCCATCAAGGCGACGACGTCCTGACTATCTGCAAAGCCCATGATAGGACAGACGTGTGCTCACCAAGCCGCGTCTGTAGACGGCGCCCGCGACAGGATCCTCATAGTCCTGGCTGACGAATACGGTATAGCTCCCAGGCGCCGGAAAGTCGAATTCACGATTCAGGTTAATTGCATGAACATTGCCATTGCCTGGCTCGACTTTCACATAATCCTGCAGGGTTGGGGGGAGCTGGTATCCCAGTATTCTGGTGAAGGAAAGCGCAATGCCATCGCGGTCCTCCACGTACATCATTCTATTGTCTGGCCGTAAGTAGATTGGAATTCCCGACTTGTTCTTATCAGTGATACGTAGCCAGACGCAGCCGTCCTTCTCATAAGTTGAAACGGTGGTGCTGATCTCAGGCCCACGGCTGTTGCCACCATGAGCCGTCGAGCAACAGAGAAAAAGAACAGCAATGATTCGTCGCATACAGATGACTTGCTGCTGTCCGTCAAAGCACCATCGCATCTGCATCCAGGTCCTCGGCATCAGCCCGCTTACGCCGGACCTTGATGCGCTTGCGCGCAGGTTTCAGGCTGCCCGCCAGCGCAATCAGCAGGAACACCAGCGTCAGGCGCGGCACGTCGGTGATGGAGTCGAACAGTCCCACCATCATGCAGCCGGTCAGGGCCGCCAGCGAAACGGCGGCATAGCTCTCGCCGGCCAGCCCGCGCGCCAGCATGCGCCCGCCCAGGGCCAGCAGCAGGAAGGCGGTAGCCAGCGCGCCCACCCAGCCCAGCTCGAACAGCTGGTTGACTGCGAAATTCTTCACGTGCCAGGGCATGTGGTTGCGGTCGCTGCTGAAGAACCAGAAATCGTTGCCGCCGCTGAAGTCGCCGTTGCGTATCAGGTCGCGGCCGCTGCCCGCTTCCACCAGGCTCACATTGTCGACTTCCAGCGGCGCCTTGTGCGAGCGGTTGTACAGCTCGAGCACCAGCGGCGCGCCCCAGCTGCTGCGCGGGCCGCGCAGCGGCAGTTCGCCTTCCACCGTTTGCCAGCCATCGACCAGCGGCATGGCCGGGAATTTCACGATGCTGCAATCCTGCGGATAGATCAGCCAGCGCTGGCACACCATGGCCACCGGCAGCGCGTCGGCGCTCTTGCGCCGTATATCGAGCCGCAAGCGGTAATGCTGGCCTGGCTGGACATCGACGTGCTGCAGCATGCGCAGCACTTCACCCCAGCCGCGCGCATACTGGGCCGCCCCCATCAGCAGGTAACGGTTGCCAGGCTCGTCGGCATAGCTGAAGGTGCCGGGCACTTCGCCCTGCGTGTTGTGCCACATATAGGCAGTCGGGAAGCGGCCCAGGCCCTGGCCGAACGCCGTGGTCATGGCGTTGTCGTCCATCATGGCCAGCGCATCGCTCCAGTGCGTCACGCGCACGGCCAGGTCATTGCCGACCGTGGCGAAACGGCTGCCGGTGTAATAGCTGCTGGAAATCGGTATCAGCGCAGCAAACACGATGGCGCTGAAGAAGCTGACCGTCAGGTTGGCGCGGTTGAGTTTCAAGGGCCGCTGCGGCAGCAGGCGCGCGGCGCCGATGGCCAGGGCCAGCACGACGGCCAGGGCGATGCCGGGCAGGGCGTCGTCGCCGCCGTAATGGCGCGCGACCAGGGCCGCCGCCAGCGCCTGCGCCGGCAAGGCGGCCGCCAGCAGCAGCACGCCCCAGGGCCGCTGCGGCGCCGGCCCCACCGCCAGCAAGGCCGCCCCGCCGGCGGCGCACAGCAGGGCGATGCCATACGCCAGGTAGGGACCTTTGGCCAGCGGGCTGGCTGAGCCCAGCATGCCGATCAGCCCCACCAGCAACAGCAGCACCAGGCCAAGGCCGGCTGCTGCAGCCGGCTTCGGCACGCGCGGCATGGCGCCGCCCAGCGGCAGGGCGGTCGCGAGCAAGCCCAGCGCGGCGCCCAGGCCGCGGTAGCCGCCGTGGGCAAACACCTGGCTCAGCACCCAGTAGCCGGCCACCAGCAACAGCAGCGCGGCAACCATGCTGCGTATCGACAGCGTGCCGCCGCGCAAATGGTGGGCCGCGCCCAGTGCCACGATGACGGCGCCGGCGGCGGCATAGGCCAGGTAAATGTCGCGCGAAAAGGTGGTCAGCCCGGCAAACAGGCCCAGGCCGAGCGCGGCCAGCCCGAGCGCCAGGCGCTGCGGCGGCGGATGGTTGACCAGCCACAGCGTGACGAAGGGGAAGGTCATGGCCAGGTAGGCATCGAGCGCCGCGCCGCCGGTATGCATGGCGGAAAACGGCGCCGTCGGACGATAATCGCTGGAAAAGTTGAACAGGCCGGGGAAAGCCATGCGCTCCCACACCACGGCCAGGCTGCACGCCGCCAGGCCCAGGATCATGCCGGGCACCAGCAGGCGCTGCAGGTTGCTGCCCTGCTCGCCGGCCGTGGCGCGCAGCAGCGGCAGCAGCAGCACCGGCCACAGCACGCCTTTCAGCACGCGCAAGCCGTTATAGGGGCTGGTGTAGTTGGCGAAGGAATTGGCATCGAGCGGCGCCAGCGGCGTCACGCCGCGCCAGCCCGCCACCAGGTAGCACAGCACGAACAGGCCAAGGGCAAAGCGCGCCAGCCCGGGCAGCTTGGTGGGGGCCGCCTCGCGCCCCACGGCCCAGTAGCCGGCGGCGCAGGTGGCCAGCAGCAGCAAGTCCAGTTCTTCCAGGAAGAACCAGCCGGTCCATGGCGCAAAGTCCAGTACCGGCAGCAGGGCCGGCACGGCCAGCAGCCAGGCTTGCGGGCGCCACAGCAGCAGCGCCATATAGCCGCTGAGCAGCAGGGCCAGCGGCAGGCGCGGCGCCGGGTAGACGCTGGCAGAGGCCATCAGCAGCACCAGGGCAGCGAAGGCGGCGCCGCGCCGGCACAGCAGCCGCATCATGGCTTGACGGGCGTCGCCGGCATGTCGGGGGCGCTGCTGTTGCCGGCTTCGCCCTTGGCTTCCGCTTCACCTTCGGCCTTGGCTTCTTCCGTGTCTTCCGGCAGCGGCGGCGGTTCCACCCACTTGCCGGCCTTGACCAGGGTCTGTTTCAGCGCCGGCAGCGGAAACTTCAACGCATACGCCTTCTGCGCATAAGGCAGGGCCTGCTCATACTTCTTCTGCTTGGCGTAGATCAGGCCGATGTTGTAATTGACGGCCGGGTCTTCCGGCGCCAGCTCGAAGGCCTTTTGCAGCATTTCCAGCGCCTGCCCCTGGCGCTCCTTGGCATAGGCATAGCGCGCATACATCAGCCAGGTATTGCTGTCGTCGGGGAAGAAGCGTACCGCCCGTTCGAAATAGCACTCGATCGGCAGCTTGGCCCCCGCCAGGATGCCGCTCGGAGTGCGCGGCGCCAGGCGCAAGGCGGTGTTCAGCGCGCGCGGATGGTTCGGGATGTGCATCAGCGTGTATTCGAGGTCGGCGCCCAGCACGCTGGACTCGCCGCGGATGCCCTGCTCAATGTCGTCGGTGAAGTGGCGCGCATGCACCAGCTTGATGAAATAGTCCGGCACCGTGCGGAAGTCGTGCTGGCCGTTGGTCGGTTCGCCGCAGTACATGCGGGCGCTGCCGGGAACGGCGATGGCGTACAGGATGGCGGCCAGCGCCAGGAAACGGGTTTTCATACTTCCTCCGTGGAGCCGGCCGGGGCCGGCAGGGCTTGCGATTGCGGCAGCAAGCTGTCGAGCATGCGTGCCAGTTCGACGGTGCGTGCCTGGCGCGACGCACCGGCCACGGCGGCCGGCGCCGGCAAGGGCGCCTGGCCGCTGCGTGCCAACTGCAGGAAGTGTAGCAGGCCGCGCTTGATGCCTTCACTGTCGTCCAATGGGGCGATGGTATCGACCCCGGCCGCACGCAAGGTGGCCGCGGTATCGCCGGCGGCATCGGTCAGGGCCAGGATCGGGCGCCCGGCGCGCAGGTATTCATACAGCTTGGCCGGGATCTGGTGGTTGCAATTGCTGGCCTGTAGCACCAGCAAGCCGTCGGCCGACAGCATTTCCGCCAGCGCCGCCTGGTAAGGCACATGCGGCGCCAGGCTGACCAGGTCGCTGATCCCGTATTCGGCCAGCAGGGCGCGGACATAATCGTCGTGGGCGGTGGCGCGCAGCACCAGGTGCAGCTGGCTGGCATCGATGGCGCCGGCCGCCTTCAGTTCGGACAGGGCGCGCACCAGCGGCACCGGGTCGCGTTCGGACGGGTAGATGATGCCGCTGTGGATCAGGGTAAAGGGCTGGCCGGCCGCGCGTGCGCTGCCGGCGGCCTGGACGCTGGCGTTGCGGAAGTTTTCCTCGTCGTAGCCGTTTTCCAGCATGACGAAGCGGCTGCGCGGCAGTTCCGGGTAGCGCGTGGTGTAGGTCACCACCGCACTCGGCGTATTGCACACCACCAGCGCGGCATTGTGCACGGCCTTGCGCTCGATCCAGCGCCACAGCGCCCGCACCCGCGCATCGCGCGGGTAATTGGTGTCGGTCATCGGGTCGCGGAAGTCGACCACCCATGGCAGGCGGGTCAGCTTGTGCAGCAGCAGGCCGATCAGGGTAGCGCTGGCGATCGGATAGGTGGTCCACAGCACTTGCGGCCGGTATTGGCGCACCAGCGACAGCCCGGCCGGCACCGCGCCCAGGCACCAGCCGACAAAGCGGTCGGGCCAGGCCGTAAAGCCGAGGTAGCGGCCGCGCCAGGCCAGGTGGCGCCCGGAATCGATGGCAAAGGCACGCTTGACCACGGCTTCCGGCGGGATTTCCGCCAGCTGGTCCGGGCCCTGGTTGACATAGGCGCGCGGGTGCGCCGACAGCACCAGCGGCTGCCAGCCCAGGGCCGGCAGGTATTGCGCGAACTTCAGCGTGCGCTGGATGCCGCTGCTGCCGCGCAGCGGCGGGAAGTGGAAGGCCACCATCAGCACGCGCTTTACCATGCCTGCACCCATTGCGCAGTCCAGTCGCTGACCTGGTCGCGCCAGGCGCGGGTGGAGAAGGTGTGGTCGGCAGCTGCCAGTGTCTGCTGCTGCACGGCAGGGCCCGCCAGCAATTGCTGCCAGCGCGGCGAAGCCTTGGTCATGTCGAGAAACTCCTGCGCCGTCAGGTCGGCGCCACTGAAAATGAACAGGACGCGGCCGCGGAAGCGCTGCATGGCTTCCAGCAGGCGCGCCGGCAAGTCGGCGCTGAGGGGCGGCGCGCTGCCGTCGCGCGGGATGGCTGGCGCTGCTGCAGCCGGCGCGCTGGCGGGCTGGCGCGCCGCGCCCAGCACGCCGAGCAGGGAGCGCAGGGCGGCCCCGGCGGCAAAACGGCCGCTGAACAGCTTGCGCCACAGCGCCGGGTCGCGCAGGCGCTGCCAGTAATAATGCTTGAGGGTGCTGCGCGCCAGGCCTGCGGCCGTGCGGGCCCAGGGATTGAGCAGCACCAGGCCCTGCACGCGCGCGTCGCGATGGCCGTAGAACAGGGCGGCGGCAGCGCCATCGCACAAGCCCCACAGCACCACTTCGCGCAAGCCCGGCACGGCGGCCTGGAACGCGTCAATGGCGGCGCCGATATCGTCCTCCACCTGTTCGAAGCCGCGCGCCGCGCCATCGCTGTCGCCCATGCCGCGGTAATCGAAGCGCAGCACCGGGATGCCGCGCGCGGCCAGCTGGCGCGCCAGCAGGGTGAACTGGCGGTGGCTGCCGGCGCGGTATTGCGGCCCGCCGACAATCACCAGCACGCCGCGCGTGGCGGGGCCGGCCGACGGGCTGAGGATGCCGACCAGGGTATCGCCGCCGCAGGCAAAGCTGAGGGCGCGGTCGTCAGGCATGGCAAGCCTCGTCCAGCACGGCGCAGGTGGCTGCCAGCAGGGCCGGCGCTTCGGCGATTTCCTGGGTGGCCCAGAACTGGGGACCGGGCGCCAGCCGGATGGACGCGCTGACGCCGGCGTCCTGCCAGGCCTGGAGCACGCGGGCCGAGGCCGGCGGCACGGGGCGGCCGGCTTCGGGCACCACTTCGCACCAATGCACCGGGCAGGGCGGCGGCAGGCGGCTGGCGTCCAGGCTGTCGAAGCCCAGGGCCAGCGCCGGCGCCAGCGTATAGCCGGCAATTTCCAGCGCCTCGCCGCGCGCCAGGGCGGCGCGCAGGCTGGCCGTGCCGCCGTCGGCGCGCTGCTCGCCCAGCATTTGGGCCGCGACCTTCAGGCGCAGGAACTGGGTCAGGTGGGCGTTGCCCTGCAGCACCGGCTGCCACAGCAGCAAGGCACCCGGCGCGGCAGCGGCGCGGCTGGCATAGTCAAGCGCGAGCAGGGCGCCCAGGCGCAGGCCCCACAGGCCGGGCGGCTGCGGCAGCGCAGGCCCCACGGTAGCGGACAGCCATTGCAGGCCGCTGGCGACGTCGGCCAGCCAGCTGTCCCAGCTGGCGTCGGCAAAGTCGCCGGCGCTGTCGCCGCAGCCATGCAGGTCGAGCTGCAGCACGGCATAGCCCTGGCGCGCCAGGGCCGCCGCCTGCAGCGCCGCCATGCGGCGCGCCTTGTTCATTTCTTCGCCCAGCGGCGGCAGGTACAGCCAGGCCCCGCGGCAGGGCGCGTCGGGGGCATGGTACAGCCCGAAGCGCGCGGCGCCGCCCTGGCCCAGGAACAAAGGCTGTACCGGTGCCGCCATTATGCGGTCAGCTTGTGCTGCACGAAGGCAGCCAGGCTGCCCAGGGTGGCAAAGGTGGCGGCGTCGATCTCGTCGTCGTCGATGGTAAAGCCGAACTGTTCTTCCAAAGCGCCGATCAGTTGCACCACCGCCATCGAATCGAGCTCGGGCAGGCTGCCCAGCAGGGCCGAGTGTTCGTCCAGGCTGCGTCCGGCGGGACCGAGGGCCAGCACATCGGTCAGGATGGTTTTGACTTCTTCCAAATACATGCGTTACTCCGTAGCAGCAATAAAAGTGACATGGTACATGGTCCGCTTTTTCCCGGTCCAGCACGCCAGCCTGCGGCTGATGGCCAACTGTCGCCCAGATTGCATATTGTGCATCATTGTTGTCGATTATGGAACAGCCACGCACCGGCCTGTGGCACGGCGCACGCTCAGCCCGGCGCGGCCGACAGGCCGCTGGCGCTGCCGGTGCGGCGCTGGCGCAACAGGCCGCGCAGTGCCAGGTACAGGCGCAGGGCCGGGGCCAGCACATGGCGCCGGTTCAGCACCTCCAGCGTGAAGCAGGGATTCTCCTGCTCCATCCACAGGCCCTTGTAGGGATCGGCGCCCAGCATGAAATCGATGCGCTCGACCTGGTCGTGGCGGTAGACATACTCGATCAGGTGCGAGGTCAGCAGGCTGCCGGGCGAGAAGCGGTCGGCGTTGCAATCCTGCGCCAGCTTGAAGATGTGGGCCACGCCTTCGTTGACCAGCCAGAGCTGGCTGGCGATGACTTGCTGGTCCAGGTACAGCAGCCCCAGGCGCAGGTAGCCGCGCGCGGCGCTCCAGCGCATCAGCCAGTCGATGAAGGAGCGCGACGGCTCGCGGCCCTTCCAGCTATGGCTGTAGGTCGACCAGTAATGTTCCACCTGTTCCGCGGTGGGCGCCGTCACCACTTCGAAACGGTGCGCTTCGCGCGCCAGCGCCTTGCCCTTGCGCTTGAGGGTGTTCAGCAGCTGGGACGGGCGCTTGGCCCAGTAGCTGTCCAGGTCCGGCGCATAGGCCGAATAATTGGCCGACAGCGGCACGCGCAGCACGGCATGCCCCTGGGCGGCCAGGCCTGCGCTGGCCTGGTCGGCTTGCTGCAGGCTGGCCGGCGCGGCGCTCAGCTTGAGCCAGCCCTTGTCGAGGTGGTCCAGCGCCTGCAGCAGCAGCTGCCAGCCTTCCGGCTCCGACAGCATAGTGCGGTCGATGAACAGGCCGACGCAGGGCGAATAGAAATTGCTCAGCAGCCGCACTTCCATGCTGCGCAGCAGGCCCGGCAGCCGTTCCACCGGCACCGCCAGGCAGGGCTGCTCGCCGCGCCAGGCAAACACCCAGCTGAAGCGGCGCCCGCAGTCCGGGTGCACTTCGCGCTCGAACTGCAGCAGGGCCTCATACCAGTCCAGCGTGCAGAACAGCGGGTCCGGCTGGTGCGCGCGCAGCCACGCCGCGAGCTCGGGCGGCAAGGGCTGGTCCATCGGCAGCTCGCGCACGCGCAGCACATTGCTGCGCTGTTCGCGCGCGCCGCCGGCCAGGCGTTTCAGGCGCGCCCGCAGGCGCCACGCCAGGCCGACGCGGCAGGCTTGCAGGAAAGGCCGCGGGTCGCCGGGCCGCCAGTAGGTGAAGGCCGGGCGCTTGCCGCCGTAGGGGCGCAGCGTGCGCTGGGCCTTGATGGCGCGCCAGTAGGACAGCGTATCGTTTTCGGCGTCGAACCAGGTGACCGGACCGCGCCAGGCGCCCGGTTGGGCAGTCTGGCCCAGCGCCAGCTGGTATTCCTGGTAGACCTGGTTGAAGCCGGCCGCCACGCACAGCTCGAGCCAGAAGTCGGTGCGCCCGACCGTCGGCTCGATGACCCAGAAGCTGCCGTCCGGCGCGCGCTTGAGCTCGAGCGAGACCGGGCCCGACATCTCGAGGCCGTCGAAGAACTGGCGCGTCAAGGCCAGCACTTCGGGTTCCTCGACGCTTTCGGCCACCGTGGTCTGGCCGCGCGCCGGCGGGAAGGAAGCGATCTTGCGGCCGACCATTTCCTGCACCACCTTGCCGCGGTCGAGCACGAGGGCGCCGAAATACAGGCTCTGGTCGCCGCCGGCAATGTATTCCTGGGCCAGGATCGGCAAATCGCCCTGGTATTGCTGCAGCAGGGCCAGCAGTTCGGCCGGGCTCTGCGCCAGCGCCGTCTTGAACGAGGACAGCGGGCGCGCCGGTTTCAGGATCACCGGATAGCGGAAGCCGGCCACGGCAGCCTCGGCCTCGTCCACGCTGAGCAAGGTGGCCGAGCGCGGATAATTCAAGCCCCGGCTGCGCGCTGCCTGCTCCAGCTCGTTCTTGCGCTGCAGCCGCAGCACATGCGGCACACAAGCGGACCAGCTCAGCAGATAATGCGGGCGCAACTGTTCCATGCCCTCGCCCATCTGGCGCACATGGGTGTCGTTGCTGGGGAAGAGCACTACCCGGCGCCCGGGCGGCAGGCGGTGGCGCAGCGCGGCCAGGGTCGGCACCAGGTCGGCCATTTCGGCTTCGCTGCACAGGAAAGTGTGGGCAATTGCATTGCTGCGCACGCCGGGCCGCCACGCATCCTTCTCCAGCGCGTACACTTCCACTCCCGCGTCGTGCAAGCCGCGCACCACGGACAAGCCGTGGCTGCACAGGCCGACCACCAGGGCGATTGCCGGCTGCTGCGGCGACGAGGAGCTAACAGGATTTTTCACAACGCAGATTGATTTTGCTCAGAAAACCATATATTAAATGCAATACTGTTGCTTGTGCGCGGATTGTTGCAACAATCCTGCAGTGGCCGCTGCTGCGGGGTGATCTAAGGCAAGGATCCGATAATTTTGCAATATAATTAATGCAATCCCTATTGACGAAGTAATATGAGCGACCTCATCCATCAATTTATTTTTGCTTCGGCGCAACGCACCCCGCAGGCCGAAGCACTGGTCTACGGTGAGCGTCGCCTGGACTATGCCGCCCTGGCTGCTGCGGTGCAGGGCGCGGCCCACGGCCTGCTGGCGCGCGGCCTGCAGCGCAGCGAACGGGTCGCGGTCTACCTCGAAAAAAATATCGAGAACGTGGCCGCCATGTTCGGCGCGGCCCAGGCCGGCGGCGTGTTCGTGCCGGTCAATCCCCTGCTCAAGCCGGAACAGGTCGGCTACATCCTGGGCGACTGCAATGTGCGGGTGCTGGTCACTTCGGCCGACCGCCTGCGCCTGCTGGCCGACACGCTGCCGTCCTGCCCCGACCTGCATACCGTGATCGTGACCGGCCGCGCCGACGAGCTGCCCAGCTTCCCGCACCTGCACGTGCTGCCCTGGGCCGCCGCCATGCAGGATGCGCCGCCGGCCGCCGCCCACCGCTGCATCGATACCGACATGGCCGCCATCCTGTACACCTCGGGCAGCACCGGCCGCCCGAAAGGCGTGGTGCTGTCGCACCGCAATATGGTGGCCGGCGCCGTCAGCGTCTCGACCTACCTGGAAAACACGGCGGCCGACCGCCTGCTGGCCGTGCTGCCGCTGTCCTTCGACTATGGCTTGTCGCAGCTGACCACGGCGTTCCGCGTCGGCGCCACCGCCGTGCTGATCAACCACCTGTTTGCCAACGACGTGCTGAAAGCCGTGGTGGCGGAAAAGATCACCGGCCTGGCCGCCGTGCCGCCGCTGTGGATCCAGCTGGCGCCGCTGGCCTGGCCGGCCGACTGCACGCTGCGCTACCTGACCAATTCGGGCGGCGCCATGCAGCGCGCCACCCTCGACGCGCTGCGCGCCGCGCTGCCGCAGGCCAAGCCCTTCCTGATGTATGGCCTGACCGAAGCCTTCCGCTCGACCTACCTGCCGCCGTCCGAACTGGAGCGCCGTCCCGATTCGATGGGCAAGGCGATCCCGAACGCCGAAGTGATGGTGCTGCGCCCGGACGGCAGTGAATGCGCGCCCAATGAGCCGGGCGAACTGGTGCACCGCGGCGCCCTGGTGTCGCTGGGCTACTGGAACGACAAGGCCAAGACGGCCGAGCGCTTCAAGCCTTACGCCTCGCCGCAATACGGCTTGCCGCTGGGGGAGATGGCCGTGTGGTCGGGCGACATCGTGCGGCGCGACGAGGAAGGCTTCCTGTACTTCATCAGCCGCAACGATGAAATGATCAAGACCTCCGGCTACCGCGTCAGCCCGACCGAGGTGGAAGAAGTGGTGTATGCGCGCGACAAGGTGGGCGAGGCGGCCGCGCTGGGCGTCAAGCATCCGACGCTGGGCCAGGCCATCGTGCTGCTGGCTTTCCCGCGCGCCGGCGCCAGCTTCACCGACGCCGAGCTGCTGGCAGCCGTCAAGCCGCACCTGCCGGCCTATATGCTGCCGCAGAAGGTGATCGTGTCCGCCACGCCGCTGCCGCGCAACCCGAACGGCAAGATCGACCGCAAGGCGCTGTCGACGCAATACGAGAACATCTTCGCGGAGGGCGCATGAGCATGGACGCACCACGCCCGCGCCCGCAGCACGCGCCGCTGCTGCAATTCGCCGTTGCAGACGACTGCCTGCTGATCGGCGGCATCCCGCTGCCGCGCCTGGCGGCCCGCGTCGGCCAGACCCCGTTCTACGCCTACTCGCGCGCCGCCATGACGCAGCGCGTGGCCGAGCTGCGCGCCGCGCTGCCCGAGGACATCCACCTGCACTACGCCATGAAGGCCAACCCGATGCCGGCCGTGGTGCAGCACCTGGCCACCCTGGTCGACGGCATCGACGTCGCCTCCGGCGGTGAACTGCGGGTGGCGCTTGATACGGTGATGGACCCGGGCAAGATCAGCTTTGCCGGCCCGGGCAAGGGCGAGGCGGAATTGTCCTGCGCCATTGCCGCCGGCATCGTGCTGAACCTGGAATCGGAAGGCGAGATGGAGCGCGCCGCTGCCATCGGCCAGCGCCTTGGCATCGTGCCGAAAGTAAATGTGCGGGTGAACCCCGACTTTGAGCTGAAATCATCCGGCATGAAGATGGGCGGCGGCCCCAAGCAGTTCGGCGTCGATGCCGAACGCGTGCCGGCCATGCTGGCGCGCATCGGCGCACTGGGGCTCGATTTTTACGGCTTCCACATTTTCAGCGGCTCGCAGAACCTGAAAGCGGCGGCGCTGCAGGAGGCCCACGAGAAGACCTTCGCGCTGGCGCTGCGCCTGGCCGCAGCGGCGCCGCGCGCGCCGCGCATCCTGAACATCGGCGGCGGCTTCGGCATTCCTTACTTCCCGGGCGAAGAGCGGCTCGACCTGGCGGCCGTAGGCCAGAACCTGGCGCGCATCATGGACGAAGTGCGGCCGCGCCTGCAGGGCGCCGAGGTGGTGATCGAACTGGGCCGCTACCTGGTGGGCGAAGCCGGCGCCTATGTGTGCCGCGTGGTCGAGCGCAAGGAGTCGCGCGGCCAGGTCTTCCTGGTCACCGATGGCGGGCTGCACCACCACCTGTCGGCGTCCGGCAATTTCGGCCAGGTGATCCGCAAGAATTATCCGGTGCTGATCGGCACCCGGGTGGCCGGCGGCCCGCGCGAACTGGCTTCGGTGGTCGGCCCGCTGTGCACCCCGCTCGACCTGCTGGCCGACCAGATGGAGCTGGGCCAGGCGCAGGCCGGCGACCTGGTGGTGGTATTGCAATCCGGCGCGTATGGCGCCACGGCCAGCCCGGCGGCTTTCCTCAGCCACCCGGCCGCGGTCGAAGTCTTCGTGTAAGCGGAAGGGAAGCGTATGAGCGGGATCTGTGGATGGATTGGGCTGGCCGCTGCGCCGGAATTGCTGGAGCAGATGGCAGCGCCGCTGTCCCGCTTCGACCAGGGCAAGCTGCTGGCGCGCTCCGGCCAGCGCAGCGGCGTGGCGGTGGCGGCGCAGGCCGGCAGTGCCGACGTCTACCAGCGCGACGGCTTGCTGGTGGCGCTGTGGGGCCAGCCGCGCCTGGACGACCCGGCGCTGGCAGCGCAGGCCGCCGGCCAGGGCGTGGCCGCCACGGTGGCCACGCTGTGGTCGCAGGGCGCGCAACGCACCTGCGCCCAGGTCCACGGCTGCTTCACCCTGGCCATTCTCGATGAACGCAGCGGCGAAGCCCTGCTGGCCACCGACCGCATGGGCATCCAGCCGCTGAACTGGCAACTGGCCGGCGAAACCCTGGTGTTCGCCAGTTCGGCCGATGCGCTGGTGCGCCATCCGCTGACGCCCGGCGTGCTGGACCACCAGGGCTTGTACAACTACGTCTATTTCCACATGGTGCCTTCGCCCGCCACCGTGTACCAGGGCCAGCAGCGCCTGCTGCCCGGCCGCTACCTGCATTACCGCCAGGGCCGCGTCGAAGAGCACACTTACTGGCGCATGCAGTTCGAGGAAGACGGCAAGCGCTCGTTCGGCGAGCTCAAGGAAGAATTCCTGGCCGTGCTGCGCCACAGCGTCAAGGAAGCCGTGGGCGAGCGCAAGGTCGGCGCCTTCCTGTCCGGCGGCACCGACAGCTCGACCATCGCCGGCATGCTGACCCAGGTGGGCGGCGTGGCGGCCGACACCTATTCGATCGGCTTCGAAGCCCAGGGCTATGATGAAATGGAATACGCGCGCATCGCTTCGCGCCATTTCGGCACCAGGCACCATGAGTACTACGTCACGCCGGACGATGTGGCAAACGCCATCCCGCAGGTGGCAGCGGTGTTCGACCAGCCTTTCGGCAATGCGTCGGCGGTGCCGGCTTTCTATTGCGCGCGCATGGCCAGGGCGGACGGCGTGCAGCGCATGTTCGGCGGCGACGGCGGCGACGAACTGTTCGGCGGCAACGAGCGCTACGCCAAGCAGCATGTGTTCGAGCTGTACGAGCGGGTGCCGCGCCTGGTGCGCAAGGCCCTGCTGGAGCCGGCCGTGTTCAACTTCCCCGGCGGCGAGCGGGTGCGCCTGCTGCGCAAGGCGCGCAGCTATATCGAGCAAGCCTCGGTCGGCATGCCGGCGCGCCTGGAAACCTACAACCTGCTGGGCCGCTACGGCCCGCAGCAAGTGTTTACCGACGACTTCCTGGCGGCGGCCGATATCGGCAATCCGATCGCCACCCTGGAGCGCAATTACGGCCGCAGCGAAGCGCGTTCCCTGATCAACCGCATGCTGGCGCTGGACTTGCAGATTACCCTGGCCGACAACGACTTGCCGAAAGTGATGAAGGCGTGCGAGCTGGCCGGCGTGGAAGTGGCGTTCCCCTTCCTGCACGACGCCGTTGTGGCTTTTTCGGCCGGCCTGACCCCGCAGCAGAAACTGAACGGCACCCAGTTGCGCTGGTTCTTCAAGGAGGCATTGCGCGGCTTCCTGCCCGATGCCATTATCACCAAGCAGAAGCACGGTTTCGGCTTGCCGTTCGGGGTCTGGCTGCAGCAGCACCGGGCCTTGCAGCAACTGGCTGCGGACAGCTTGAGCGACCTCAAGGCTCGCAAAGTGGTGCGCGGCGAATTCATCGAACAACTGGTCGGCACCCACCTGAAAGAGCATGCCGGTTACCACGGCACCATGGTCTGGGTGCTGATGATGCTGGAGCAGTGGTTCCGCGCGCACCGCAACGCATAACGACATCACCAACACTGAGGGACAACATGGCATATCGTGTAACCCGGCTGGCTGTGGCCGCCACCCTGGCCGCCAGCGCCTTGCTGGCCGGCTGCAAATCGGATACCCCGGAAAGCCTGCTGGCCGACGCCAAACAGCTGCAGCAAAAAGGCGACCGCAAGGGCGCCCAGATCCAGCTCAAGAATGCGCTGGCCAAGGACCCCAACAATGGAGAAGCGCGCTACCAGCTCGGCAAGCTGTCACTGCTGATGGGCGACCCGGTGTCGGCGGAAAAGGAAGCGCGCCGCGCCCTCGAACTGAAGTACAAGCCGCAAGACAGCGAATTGCTGCTGGCCGAAGCGCTGCTGCGCCTGGGCGACTTGCAGAAGATGCTCGATGAAACGGAAAAATTCCAGCAAAGCCCGGCCATGATGGCCTTCCGCGGCGAAGCGCTGATCGGCATGCGCAAGCTGGACGAAGCGAAAAAGGAATTCCAGTCGGCCCTCGACGCCCAGCCCAACAGCGCTGACGCGCTGACCGGCATGGCTCGCCTGGCGGCCATCGGCAACGACCTGGAAGGCGCACGTGCGCTGACCGACCAAGCCATTGCCAAGGATGGCAGCAATATCAATGCGTTGACCTTCAAGGGTGAGCTGCTGCGGGCCCAGGCCAAGCCGGAAGAAGCGCGTGCCGCCTTTGCCGAGGTGATCAAGCTGGACCCGACCAATAGCGGCGCCAACCTGGAACAGGCTTACCTGGACATCGTGGCCGGCAAGTTCGACACCGCCCAGGCAGCCATCAATGCGGCCAAGAAAACGGCGCCGCGCAGCCTGAGTACCCTGTACACCCAAGCCTTGCTCGACTATTCGCGCGGCAATTACCAGGCAGCGCGCGACAGCCTGCAAGCGGTGGCGAAGGGCGCGCCCAACCATGCGCCAAGCCTGCTGCTGTCGGGCGCGGTCGCTTTCCAGCTCGGCAACCTCAAGCAAGGTGAAGCCTCTTTGCGCAGCTATCTCGACATGGACCCGGGTCACGCGTTTGCGCGCAAGCTGCTGGCGGCGACCCTGCTGCGCGGCAACAACCCCATCGAGGCCGAGAAAGTGCTGGAACCGGTCCTGAAGGGCAAGGTCAGCGATGGCGGCCTGCTGGAACTGGCGGCCCAGGCCGACCTGCTGCAGCGCGCGCCGGCCAAGGCGGTCCCGCTGCTGGAGCAGGCCATCGAGCTGAATCCGAAACGCGCTGCCAGCTATATCGCGTTGGGCGGCGCCCGCCTGGCGTTGGGCGAACGCGACAAGGGTCTGGCCATGCTGAACAAGGCGCTGGAGCTGGAGCCGGACTCGCTGCAGGCCGCCAGTGCGCTGGCGCGCACCCTGCTTTCCACGGGCAATTATGAGCAGGCCCTGGCCGTGCTGGCCAAGCAGGAGGCCAAGCATGGCAAGGAAGCTGAGCTGTACGTGCTGCGCGGCCATGTGCTGCTGGCCAAGCAAGACAAGGCGGGCGCCCGCGTTGCCTTCAGCAAGGCGGTGGAACTGGCGCCGGCCAGCTATGCCACGGTCGTCAACCTGGCCCAGCTCGAAATGATGGAGCAAAAGCCCGAGGCCGCGCGCCAGCACATGCTGAAACTGCTGCAAAAGGACAAGGATAATGTCGGTGCGATGACGGCGCTGGCCCAGATGGCCGAGCAGGCCAGGAAGCGCGATGAAGCGGCCCAGTGGCTGGAGAAAGCCGCTACCGTCGACCCCGATGCGCTGGTGCCGGCCGTGCGCCTGGGCACGTATTACCTGCAGACGCGCCAGCCGGCCAAGGCCGTCGACCACCTGCGCAAGGTGTTGCTGGTGCACCCGGCCTCGCCGCTGGTGCTGGAAGTCATGGGGCGTGCCCAGCAGATGTCCGGCGACCTGCCCGGCGCCTATGAAACCTATAGCAAGCTGGTCGGCGCAGCGCCGCGGGCGCCGCAGGCCCAGCTGTACCTGGCCAGCGTCCAGGTGCAAAGGAAGGATTTGCCGGGCGCCCAGGCCAGCGTGAAAAAGGCGCTCGGACTGGACCCGAAATCGGTGCCGGCCCTGATGATGCAAGCTGACCTGGCCGTGATGCAGGGCAAGCCGGACGAGGCATTGTCGATTGCCCGCAATCTGCAGAAATCCCAGCCCAAGCTGCCGGGCGGCTTCCTGCTGGAAGGCGAGTTGCAGATGCAGGCTGGCAAGCCGGCGCTGGCCGTGGCGCCGTTCCAGCAAGCGTTCGCGCTGGCGGCGCGGCCGGAAGTGCTGCTCAAGCTCACCGGGGCGCTGCGCGCTGCCAACCGCGCCAACGAAGCCGACGCCCAGGTGGCCGCCTGGCGCAAGGCGCATCCGGAAGAACCGTTCGGCCTGCTGTACGCAGCCGAGCAAAACCTCGCCGCCAGGCAGTACAAGGCCGCCATCGGCCAGCTCGAGACGGTGCTGGCCAAGCTGCCCGACAATGCCATGGCGCTCAATAACCTGGCCTGGGCCTACCAGCAGGAGAAAGACAAGCGCGCGCTGGCGACGGCCGAGAAGGCGCAGCAGCTGGCCGGCGACAACCCGGTCATCATGGATACCCTGGGCTGGATCCTGGCCGAGCAAAACCAGCTCGACCGCGCGCTGGACATCCTGAAGAAGGCCAGCGAACTGGCGCCGAAAGCCGCCGATATCCGCGGCCACTATGCGGCGACGCTGTGGAAAAAGGGCGACAAGGCGGGCGCGCGCAAGGAATTGCAGGCAGCCATGTCCGATGCCCGCTTTGCCCAGACCGATGAAGCACGTAACTTGCAAAAGCAATTTGAATAAGTAGCAACTTCTGCGCAGTCTGCCCCGCATGCGGCCGGCCGCATGCGGGCACCCCTCCTCTACGCCTATTGTGCTATTGAAAACAATAGAGTCTTTTTCACAACATTTACTTCATGGGTATTGTGTGGCGGGCGCGAGCATGCCAACATGTGGAAAGTTAGTAATTTTTACATAACCCACTTGCAATCCGATACATTTTCGTCCCGGCATCAATCGTGCGCGCCTCCGCAAGTGTAATCAACTATATTTTGCCGTTGGGTACGGCGTCCGCGCCGCTCGCCGTGCCCATTGGTAGTGGCTTGCCGTAAGGCTTGCGGGTGCCAAAGGAGGATACAGCCATGAATGGAACTGCTGTCCCAGTGCTGGAAGCTGAGCCTGCCAGGAAGACTCCAGCCGATGCCCATGCGCGCGCCACGCTCGAGGACTTGCTTCCGGAAAATATGGAAGACCTGGTCACCGACGAAAAATCTTTTGGTATTCGCATGATCGATACGGTCGAAGGCCGCAGCAAGGCCAGCCTGCTAATCAACAAAATGTA
>Ga0307408_100001058_pt1 | contig 21125 bp, 18 predicted proteins | sample 322Cmetagenome_FD_202116 | JGI IMG/M metagenome (GOLD analysis project Ga0307408, IMG submission 202116) | Maize rhizosphere microbial communities from greenhouse at UC Davis, California, United States - 322HYB-C-3 | ecosystem: Host-associated > Plants > Roots > Rhizosphere > Soil | place... | reverse complement strand
ATGATTTTGAAGAAGAGCAGGAGGTATAACCATGGCCCGTTTTTTCCGTCGTCGCAAATTCTGCCGTTTTACCGCTGAAGGCACCAAGCGCATCGATTATAAAGATGTTGAAACGCTGAAAGCTTACATCACCGAAACTGGCAAGATCGTTCCAAGCCGCATCACTGGTACCAAAGCAAAATACCAACGTCAGTTGGCTACTGCTATCAAGCGTGCCCGTTACCTGGCTTTGATTCCATACACTGACAGCCACGAGTAAGGGGTATAAGAGATGGAAGTTATTCTGCTCGATAAAGTAGGCCGTTTAGGCGCTATTGGTGACAAAGTTACCGTTAAGTCTGGCTATGGCCGTAACTACCTCTTGCCACAAGGCAAGGCTGTTGCTGCTACTGCTAAAAACATCGCTGACTTCGAAGCGCGCCGCGCTGAGTTGGAAGCCGCTGCTTCTGCGAAAATCGCTGACGCAACTGCACGTGCTGAGAAGCTGGCTGCTCTGGAAGTGACTATCGCTGCCAAAGCCGGTGACGAAGGTCGTCTGTTCGGTTCTATCGGCACCCGCGACATCGCTGAAGCAATCACTGCTGCCGGCGTTGAAGTTGCCAAATCAGAAGTTCGTTTGCCACAAGGTGTACTGCGTGAAATCGGTCAATACGAGATCGACGTTCAGTTGCACGCTGAAGTGATCCAAGCAGTTAAATTGGCTGTTGTTCCCGAGTAATAACCCGGAAGCAGTAGCATTGCGCGTCAGCTTCTGCTGACAAGCAATATGAAATCGGGCACTATCGACAACCTTTTGGTTGAACCGCTAGTGCCCGATTTTTTTTGCACTCGAATTGACGAATAACTAAGCAAACCTATGCCTGAATCCAGTTTCGAATCATCCAGTTTTGAGGATCGCCTCGCGAGCGAGCTATCCAACCACGCCGCATTGCCGCACTCAGTTGAAGCTGAGCAATCGGTGTTGGGCGGGTTAATGCTCGACAACAATCGCCTGGATGCGGTGCTCGAAGTTGTTTCAGAAGCAGACTTCTTCCGCGATGACCACAAAATCATCTTCCGCATGATGATTGAGTTGCAAGAAGCTGGTCAGCCGCTCGATGTCATTACCCTGTCCGAAGAACTGCACAAACACGATGAGCTGGAGCGCGTGGGTGGTTTGGGCTATCTGGTCGAGATGGCCAACAACACGCCAAGCGCAGCCAACATCGCGGCTTACGCCAAAATCGTGCGCGAGCGCTCGACTCTTCGCCAATTGATTGCAGCGGCGCAGGAAATCAGCAAATCGAGTATGAATCCGGCCGGTCTGGATTCTGACGATCTGCTCCAGCTCGCTGAAAAACGCGTGGCTGAAATTGCCGAAGATCGCCCCAAAGAAGGCGGTCTGGTGGGGGTGAATGAACTCCTTAAGGCAACCGTACAGCGCATCGATGAACTGTTCCGCTCTGGCAGCGATATCACCGGTGTTCCCTCGGGTATTACCGATCTCGACCAGCGCACCTCCGGCTGGCAGCCGGGCGAACTCATTATTCTCGCCGCCCGTCCCTCCATGGGTAAAACCGCATTGGCGCTCAACTTTGTAGAAGGCGCGCTCTTTAACCAGCCCAAACCGGTGTTGGTATTCAGTATGGAAATGCCCTCGGCGGCGCTAGTGATGCGGATGATGTCGTCTATCGGCCGCATCGACCAAGGCAAAATGCGCAACGGTAAACTCACGGAAGAAGATTGGCCGAAACTGTCATCCGCTGTTGCCAAAATGAAAGACAAATTATTGTTTATCGATGATACCGGCGGTTTGAATCCGCAGGAAATGCGCGCCCGGATCCGCCGTATTGCGCGCGAACACGGCAACCCCGGCATGATCATGGTGGACTACCTGCAATTGATGACAGTGGCTGGGGGTGGCGAAGGCCGCACCCAAGAAATCTCCGAGATCTCGCGCTCGCTCAAAGGTATCGCCAAAGAATTCGAATGCCCAATGATCGCCCTCTCGCAGCTCAACCGCGGTGTGGAACAGCGCCCCAACAAACGCCCGATGAACTCGGACTTGCGTGAATCGGGCGCCATCGAGCAGGATGCCGACGTAATCTTGTTCATCTACCGCGACGAATACTACAATGAAGACAGCCCCGACAAGGGCATGGCCGAGTTGATTATCGGCAAGCAACGTAACGGCGAAATCGGCACCTGCCGCGCCGCGTTCGTCGGTAAATACACCCGCTTTGATAACCTTGCACCTGAATATCTCCATCAGGGTGGTTATGAATAGCCAAGCCCGCCTACTCGATAAACTCTGCGCCAATATTGCTCCCGGTAAACTGGAGTGGATTGGTTTGCGCAGTGAGCGGCGCGGTGAGGTGGTGGTTGTCGATCAGGCCGAAGCGGTTGTAGGTCTGGGTTTGGTGGGTGACCATCGCATGAAAAAAACACCCGGTTCGGCGCGGCAAGTCACGCTGATTAGCAGTGAATACATTGAGGCAATTTGCCGTCACACCGGACACTCCGCGATTGACCCGCGCCTCCTGCGCCGCAATCTGGTGATCTCCGGGATGAACATGAATTTGCTGCGCTACCAGCGTTTGCAGATCGGCGAGGTCATTCTTGAAACCAATGCTCTCTGTCATCCCTGCTCACGTATGGATGAAGCTCTCGGTAATGGCGGTACTGCTGCTATGTTTGGTTACGGTGGTTTGTGCGCTAAAGTGATTCAGGGGGGCGCTTTTACCGTCGGCGATGCGGTGGTGCGCCTGCCGCTAGTCAATGATCAGGTCAGGCTTTTCCCTTAGGCAGTGGTCATTTGTTGATCAGGAAATATACTTCTCAACCCTGACCGTGTATCATCGCGCGCCCGAATCCAAGCCGTTATTATGGGCAGTTTGAGGCATGAATATGCAGGTTTTTCACCATATCCACTCCCTTCGTGAAGCCTTGGCAGGCGAGCGCAAAGCTGGCAAACGTATCGGATTTGTGCCGACGATGGGCAACCTGCACAGCGCCCATATCGAGTTGGTGAAGATCGCCCAGCGTAATTGCGATGTGGTAGTGACCAGTATCTTCGTCAATCCATTGCAATTTGGCTTGAATGAAGACTGGGATAAATACCCTCGTACCTTGGCGGCCGATTCGGCCAAGCTGGAAGCGGCAGGTTGTAATTTCCTGTTTTGCCCCGATGAAAAAGAAATCTACCCCAATGGGATGGCCGAGCAGACCCGCGTGATAGTGCCGACCATGACCGATGTACTCTGCGGTGCCAGTCGCCCCGGCCACTTTGAGGGCGTGACAACGGTAGTCACCAAGTTGTTTAATATTGTGCAGCCGGATGAGGCGGTTTTCGGGATCAAGGACTTCCAACAGTTGGCGGTGATCCGCCGGATGGTAGAAGACCTGTGTATTCCGATTAAAATCACCGCTGGCGAGATTTTCCGCGAAACAGATGGTTTGGCGATGAGTTCGCGCAATGGCTTTATTACGCCGGATGAACGCCCGAAAGTGGCGGTGCTCAACCGCAGCCTAAATGCAATCAAGCAGGCGATAACTGACGGTCGCCGCGATTTTACGGTACTGGTGGACGAGGCGCGTACGCAGATTGAAGCGGCCGGGTTTCGGGTGGACTACATCAGTATTTGCAATAGCCGCACACTGGAAATGGCGGCACACGATGATCGGGAGATCACTATACTCGGCGCCATGTATACGCAGGGCGCGCGGTTAATTGACAACGTTTCTGTGGTGTTGGGTTAGTTTTCTAACACACTGCACAAGTGATTCCCCCGGAGGATTCCATGCTTTCACATATGCTCAAAGCCAAGCTGCACATGGCCAAAGTCACCCAGGCGGAGCTCTGGTATGACGGTTCCTGTGCAATCGATGCGAATTTGGTAGCCCTTGCCGGCATGCGCGAGTTCGAGCAAATCGACATTTACAACGTGAATAACGGCGAGCGTTTTCACACCTACATCATTCTCGCTGAACCCGGTTCAGGTACTTTTTCCATGAACGGTGCGGCTGCGCGTAAGGTGGCAGTTGGCGACCGCGTGATTATCGCGACTTACGGCCATTTCACAGAAGCAGAGCTGATCAACCACAAGCCGAAGCTAGTGTATTTGAATGAAGACAACACGGTAAATCGCACCTCCAATACGATTCCCATGCAGGTCGCCTAATCTACATCAGAAAGGCGGGTGGATTGTTGTCTAAAAAGGTCGCTGAGCGGCCTTTTTTTATCGATCTTTATTGATTCAGGAGCAGGTTATGGCAAGCAAAACTGATGAAATCCTCAAGCGTTATGATGAATTGAACAAAACCGATGGCGAAGGAGACGTGGAAAAAGAACACACACTGCAAGAAAACGCCAAAGAGCGGGCACTTCACCCCGACCATATTAATGCTGGCACTGCGTTTGATTGGGAAGATATGGATGCTTATGCAAAAGAGCTGGAGCGGCTGGATCGCGAAGGGCCGGGAATCAAGAAGGCGTGATGATCCGTTCTACTGCTTTACGCCTCATCGCAGTGCGAAATTTACGGGTTTCGCACTGTTTTGGACAACGTTGTCATTGAGCTTTTAGCGCTAATCCTGCTAAGCTTGGCCCCCAGTTCATAGCGTGGATGTTGCGCGTCACCAATTTCATCCGTCGCTACCCTCTCGATCAATAACAAGATAACGGCAGTGAGATAAAACCATGTCAGAAGTACACCTGTATCCGGTTCCTGAAAGCTTCAAATCCACGGCAGCGATCAATCTGGCGCGCTATAAGGAGATGTACGACCAATCGATCAATGCGCCCGATACCTTTTGGGCGGAGCAGGCAAAAACCTTCCTGACCTGGCAGCAACCCTGGTCGCAAGTGACTAAAAGTGATTTGCGTAAGGGCGACGTGAAATGGTTTATCGACGGTAAACTGAACGTCAGCGTTAACTGTATCGACCGTCACTTGCCTGCCCGCGCCAACCAAACCGCCATTATCTGGGAGGGAGATGATCCTTCCGAAGATCAATTTATTACCTATCAGGAATTGCATGACCAGGTGTGTCGCCTTGCCAACGCCCTGCGTGAACGTGGTGTGAAAAAGGGTGACCGCGTTTGTATCTACATGCCGATGATCCCCGAAGCGGCTTATGCGATGTTGGCCTGTACGCGTATTGGTGCGATCCACTCAATCGTATTTGGTGGGTTCTCTCCTGAAGCATTGAAAGACCGTATCCAGGATGCAGAATGCCAGGTGGTGATCACCTCGGATGAAGGCCTGCGCGGTGGCAAGCGCGTCCCGCTGAAAAAGAATGCAGATATCGCATTGGCGCAATGCCCCGGCGTTCACACCTGCATCGTGGTCAAACGCACCGGTGGCGATATCGCTTGGGACGAAAAGCGCGATTTCTGGTACGAAGATCTGGTCGAGCGCCAAGCGAATGAATGCGAGCCGGAGGTGATGGACTCCGAAGACCCTCTGTTTATCCTCTACACCTCCGGTTCGACCGGCAAACCCAAAGGCGTATTGCACACCACGGGCGGCTACTTGCTGCAAGCGGCTATGACTCACAAGTACGTGTTCGATTATCAGGAAGGCGACATTTACTGGTGTACTGCTGACGTGGGTTGGGTAACTGGCCACAGCTATATCGTCTACGGCCCGCTTACCAATGGCGCGACCACACTGATGTTTGAAGGTGTGCCCACCTATCCTGATGCGTCGCGCTGCTGGCAAGTGATCGACAAACACGGCGTGAATAGTTTCTACACCGCTCCGACTGCAATCCGCGCACTCATGGGCGCAGGCAACGATTACGTCACCAAAACCTCGCGCGCCAGTTTAAAAATCCTCGGCAGCGTGGGCGAGCCCATCAACCCCGAAGCTTGGGAGTGGTACTACCGCGTAATCGGCGATAGCCGCTGCCCGATTATGGATACCTGGTGGCAAACAGAAACCGGCGCGCACATGCTCACCCCATTGCCCGGTGCGATCGACCTCAAGCCCGGCTCAGCTACCGTTCCATTTTTTGGTGTGCAGCCAGTATTGCTGGATGCCGAAGGCAAAGAAGTTATCGGTGCAGGCGAGGGTAATCTCTGTATCAAAGCCGCTTGGCCCAGCCAGATCCGCACCGTGTATGGCGATCACCAGCGTTGTATCGACACCTACTACAGCACCTATCCCGGCTACTATTTCACTGGCGACGGCGCACGCCGCGATGCCGATGGTTACTACTGGATTACCGGCCGTGTGGACGATGTAATCAATGTATCGGGTCACCGCATGGGTACCGCCGAAGTGGAAAGCGCTTTGGTGTTGCACGATAAGGTCGCCGAAGCCGCAGTAGTTGGCTATCCACACGATATCAAAGGCCAAGGCATCTATGCCTACGTCACCCTGATGGCAGGTGAACAACCAAGTGATGAGCTGAAAAAAGAATTGCTGGCATTAGTAGTAAAAGAGATTGGTGCTATCGCGCGCCCCGATGTTATCCAGTGGGCGCCGGGTTTACCCAAAACCCGCTCCGGTAAAATCATGCGCCGCATCCTACGTAAAATCGCCGCCAATGAATTGGATTCACTCGGTGATACTTCAACGCTAGCAGATCCAGCGGTGGTGAATGATTTAATCGATAACCGCGCGATTAAATAATCCTATTTTAACTTTCCGGATAAAACAAAAGGCCGCCTCAGAAGGGCGGCCTTTTGTTTGGGCAGAGGAGTGATTATTTTTTTTCTGGTATCGGTGTTTGTTGAACGGTAGTATTTCGTTGATAGCAGTCCACTTTTTCAGGGGTGTTGTCTTCCAACATTTTAACCATCGCTTTTACACGCACAGTATTACTATAAAAATCGGAGATAATCAGTGTATTGGCGCTCTCCATTGCGGTTAAGTGCCCAAACTGTGGAACCAAAGGTCTTAGTGTCGCTAAAACACTGCCTGCACAGTTTTTTTCCAATTTTATCGAATCAGTAACATATTCATCAGGAAAATATTTTTTGCCTTTTTCAACAGTTGGGATTGCAAGCCAGCGCGCATCACGGGCGGCAATTATTTGAATATAGTTATTCGTTTTATAGGCGGTTAATTCGTTGATTTTAAGTTGGCTGAGCATCTGGCCATAATCAAGGGGCTTTTCGGTGATGCTGACTGGAATACTGGCGTCGGCTAGCGAATTGCCAACCAATACAGAAACTTTCAAATCTTTTTCCACCCTTTTTGCAAACTCAGCTAGCGTCATGCGGCTATTGCTATTTGAAGCAGTGATGTTGTTTGCTTCATTTGGTTTTGACTCAGGTTGTGCCAATGCCGCAAATGTAAACGCACTAAATACCAATCCAAAAACAAGCGATTTTTTTAACGTCATAGTCGTAAATTCCTTAATCATTATTAATCGATCTTTAAGTTCGCGGTGGTTTTCCAAAATACCCAGGCTATGAGCGAAGCCCAGGGGCTTTGAAGCGAGTTGACTGACATTGATTAATGTCAGTCCATAATCATTTCTATCTTGCGGTGAAAGGTGTGAAAGTACTTTTGCATCGCAGGCCATTTCCATATCGGCTTTCATGCGTTTACTGGCAAGCCAAATCAGCGGATTAAACCAGTGCAGAAGGGTTATGCCGTAGGCTAGCCAGTTCCATAAAATATCGCGACGTTGGATATGCGCCAGTTCATGTAGCAGCACAAGGATTAATTGTTTTTCTGTAAGTTGTTGTTCAATCCCCTTGGGCAAAATAATAGCGGGTTTAAATAATCCCAGCGTTAGTGGGCTGGATATTTGCGAGGAATATAGGAGAGGAATTGTTTGGCTAATCTCCAAGGTGTTTTGAGCGCTTTGCAGCAGTAAGTAGTCTTGCGTGGTGGCATTGGATGCTTTTTGCATCACACGCTTAAATCGCACTAACTGCCAAGAAGTAATTAAAATTAATGCACTGAAAATCGATGCCCAAATAAGACTCAAAATATCATGCGAATCAAGTGAAGTGGTTATTGCATTAGGGGTTTGATATAGATCATTTTCTATATTTGTTTGTGCTATCTCTGCGGAGGCGGTTGGCGAAATAATTATTTCCGGTGTTGATGGGGATGTATCATTGTTATCTGCAGATAATAATGCCGTGGGTCGGATATCAAAAGAAAAATGCCATCCAGCCGGGATGCTCAAACACAGGAATAAACTTAACCATAAACTATGGCGAGCACTTGCGGATAAATATTTTCTCAACCCATATTGCGTCAATAATAAGATAGCGATTAAGGGTAAGCTTTTGAGTGATGCAATCAACAGCCAACCGGTAAAGAGATTTAATTCCTGCATCAGATCAGCCATTATTTTTCTCCCTGATGGTTGTCATTTTGTGCTTTATCGTCTTGCAATAGGGCAATCAGCGCTTTTTTTTCTGCATCGCTCAGTTTTTGCTGGCGGGTGAAGTGAGCGATCATCGGTGTCAATGCGCCATCAAACACGCGTTGCATAAACGATTGCGTCGCACTGGATTCACAGTATTCGCGTTCATGTACCGGCTTGAAATGCTGAATACCATCAATCAACTCATATTCAACTGCGCCTTTTTTTTGCAAGCGAATTAACATCGTACGCACGGTCTTGGGGTGCCACTGCGGAGTGAGTTCAGCAATCTGGTTGGCGGTTGCGGGAGCTTTATCCCATAAGATTTTCATTAACTCCCATTCGCTACCGGAGAGTTGTAGGTCGTCTGTATCCATAGCTGCCTCAAGTAGATTGGGTGGTGTGCATATCTTTGCGGATTACATTTGTAATCCGTTTTTAAGATTACATGTGTAATCTCTTCTGCGCAAGTGTTTTATGGTGCGGGTACAGCTGGCGATTGAACCCTAAATCCTTCACAATTCGCACCTACTTCTCGCAGTTCAGATGTCCGCTTATGTCCAATAAAACCCCCGATTCCGATTTCTTCCTCTCCCAAATGAAAGGGGTAAAACCTATCAAGGTCGAAGAAAAGGTCGTCCTTGCATCGCCGCAGCAGGATAAAACCAGTTTGGAAAAACGGCGCAAGGCGGCGACGGCAGAGTTGGAAAAAGACAAAAATTTCCTCTCTGGTGAATATATAGAGCCGCTTGATCCATTAGCGGTAATCGAATTCAAACGCGATGGTGTGCAGCACGGCGTCTACCGCAGTTTGCGCATGGGCAAATACCAAATTGATGCGCGGCTCGATCTCCACAATATGACGATCGATCAAGCGCGCACTGCGGTATTTCAATTTATTAAAGATTGCATGGCGCACGATATTCGCTGCGCACTAATCACTCACGGTAAAGGCGAGGGGCGGGAGCAGCCAGCACAGCTTAAAAGTTGTGTGGCGCATTGGTTGCCGCAGCTGGATGAAGTTATGGCATTCCATTCAGCGCAAAAACGTCACGGTTGGCTCGGAGCAACTTATGTGTTGCTGCGTAAGAGTGAGAAGAAAAAACTGGAAACCTGGGAAATGCACAATAAGCCCTGATTAAACTGGGTGGAGTAACAAATAGGTCAAGCGCCCCATAATTCATATAAATTTTAAAACGAGGTGTCTATGCATAAAAAATATTTTCTTCTTCTTTTTGTCATGTTGTTGGGAATAACTACTTCAGCACTTGCGCAGCAAACAAATAAACAATTTGTGTTAAACAATACCGAAATTATTCCTATCCATTCAAAAATTACCGGGCGAGACCATGAGCTGGTGGTGGTCTATCCCTCCAGCTACAAAACGAATCCCGCCAAGAAATACCCTGTCCTCTATTATCTCGATGCCTATTGGGATACGCCGCTGCTAGTGTCAACCTATGGCAATTTAATTTATGACAACCTGGTGCCTGAATTTATCATGGTGGGTTTGTCTTATCCGTCATCTGCTGATTATGGTAAAGAGCGGCGTATTGATTACACCTTTACTGCGGTGGATGAAAAATCCGGTAAGGCGAATTTGTTTTTGGATTTTATCCAACAAGAAGTTGCGCCATTAGTTGAAACCCAATATCGCGGCGAAAAAACCGACCGCGTGATTGCGGGTAATTCATTGGGTGGATTGCTGACGCTGACCGCTGCCTATCAAGCACCTGGCTTTTTTTCTGGCTACATCGCTCTGAGCCCGGCGGTGGAGTGGGATAAACAAGCGCTTGTGAAATTGGATAACCGCTACGCCAAAAACCATAAAGCATTAAATGGACGCATGTTTATTTCCTACGGCACCACTGAATATCCCGCCTTTCGCGATCCAATCATCGGCTTTCAAAAACAGCTGGCCGCACGCAAATATCAGGGTTTAGAGTTGCTTAATTATGCGATGGAAGGGCTTGATCACACCGGTATAAAAGGTGATGGCTATGTGCGTGGATTAATCTGGGTATGGAAGCCTAAAAAACCTGCCGGGCCGAGCGGATTAGAACGAGATATGACCGGCGCTAAATAACCCTGTTGGGTTTACAGCATTTATAGTTTTTATTGCGCTAGATCAAAAATCCTCTGGAAACAGCCACTGATAATGGTGGCTGTTTTAATAATAACGAACCTGACAATGTTAAAAACACTCCTGGTCTACATTCATTTAATCGCCGCTTGCCTCGCTATCGGTGTTCTCCTTGTGCAAGACATAGCGCTCGCCAAATGGCGCGGGCGGGCGATGGATGCCGCTGCTATCGACAATCTCCAGCGTAATTCTGGTCTAGTCACACTCGCACTGGTTGTGCTCTGGGTTTCAGGGTTGGCGATTGTCGTTCTCGGTTATCTGGAGGTGCCCAACTATCTGATGAACCAAAAACTCTGGGCTAAATTCACCGTCGTAAGCATTCTGACGCTCAACGGATTATTTTTGCATCACTACAGTTTTCGCGTATTAACGTCACCCGCCGGTTTTATTGGCGCCAGCCGCATGGCGCAATTTCTGGTGCTGGTTACCGCCGTTATATCACTCGTTTCATGGCTCTACTCCTGTTACTTGGGGATCGCGCGGCCATGGAATAATGTCGCGCCCTACGCTTATGTGATGATTGTGTATTCGGTGGTGATGACTATAGCGCTGGCGATTGGGCTGCAGGTGTGGCGGGAGCTACGCAAAGAATTTCGTTTGCTTGCGCGCTAAATGGCTCTGGAATCCCCGATCTTAAGGCTTGGTTATTAGTTTTCGCGCGCTTGTTTGTAATTTGAGGTTCATGCATGCGCGCGACCTTCCTGCCCAAGGGGCACTTTTCTTCTTCTGCCTATAATCTGCTTAGATTATTTCCTCATTAATGCTTGTCATTTTTCTCCGTTTTCTTTTCTTTTCCATTGGTGATTTCTTGCTGCCATAAAAATCTCTTTATTAATCAATAGGTTATTTCAATTTTGCATTACATTGTCGTATTACATGTAATATTTGATTTATTACATGTAATAAATTAATGTTGGTTCCATGCAGAAAAAATCATCAGCACATTATCAGCGTGAATATCGCAATCGCTTGCGGGAGCTGGGCCTGGTTAAGAAAGAGGTCTGGATTCTCCCGGAGAATGCGCGTCGGCTCGCCATGTTTGAGTTGGAATTGCGGGTGTCTGCAAAACAGGTTGTTTCCAGTGGGTTATTGCCAGCTAAAGGAGAAAGTCGAATGACAGATGTAGTTAACCGTTGGACCACCGCGAGCCTCCATGACGCGCTGACAAAGGTGGATATGTTTACCACCAAACGTGCTGATCTGGAGTTGATCGATGGTGTGTCGCCTGCGTTGCATATCGTCATGTATGAGTACGGCGACTTGCCGCTCTTCTTGACAGTGTCGGGTGAGCAAATTGTGGTTGAAGCGATGTTGTGGTCGGTATCCGAGGTGAATAATCCCGCATTGTTTAACGAGACCGTATTGCGCACCCACAAGTATTTTCCGCTCTCCAATATCAGTCTGGACAAAATGGATGGCGACGATTGCTATCACATGTTCGGTGCGCTGAGTTCTGCATCGAGTTTGCAGGATGTGATTTTGGAAATCGAAATGCTTGCATCGAATGTAATACAGGCGACTGAAGCCTACAGTGAATTTTTAATTAGCTAACGGATGCTGAAGTAGCAGCCGCAACCAACAAAGGTAAATCACTATGAATATCTGGGCAAAAATGATTACTGCCTTGCGCGGTGGTGTAAATGAGGCAGGTGAAGCGGTGGTAGATAGCCAGGCATTGCGCATTCTGGATCAAGAAGTGCGCGATGCGGGCGAAGAGTTAAAACGCTCCAAAGACAGCCTTGCTGAAATCATGGCGCGCCAAAAGCTCGCTGAAGAAAAATGCAAGCAACTGCAAAAATCGATTGAAGAGCACGAAGGCTATGCAATCAAAGCCTTGGAAAAAGGTGATGAAAAACTCGCACATGAAGTGGCTGAGCATATCGCCGGCTTTGAAAATAGTCTGGCTATGGAGCAGGAGTCCGCTCAAAATTTTGCACAAAGTGTCGATAAATTACGCGCAGCAATTAATGTTGCCGAAAAAAATATCAAGCGTTTGAAGCAGCAGGTGGATACGGTTAAGGCAACTGAAAATGTGCTTAAGGCACAAGTGGCTGTAGCCGAGCGTCACAGCGGCTCCGATTCCAAAATGCGCACGGCGATGGAATCATTGGAGCGCATTAAAGAGCGTCAGGCGTTAAAAGATGCGCAAATCAAAGCTGCCGGTGAAATGGCACAAACCACGGGTGATGAATCGCTAAAATCAAAACTCGAAGCCGCTGGTATTGGCATCAATGGTTCATCTGCAGAAGATATCCTGACGCGTATTAAAAACAAAAAAGCGCCCGAGTAAGTTCGGGGCTTTTCTCGCTCACTTCAGCTCAGGCCTATAAGGAATGAATGAATTTCTGTTAAACATTGTCAGCTTTCCCACGGTGTTCTTCACCTTCTTTCTAGGTGTGGCTGTGCTCTATTGGCTATGTGCTGCAATAGGCTTGGTGGATATTGAAGTACTGGACATAGATCTGCCAGATGTTGATGGTCAGGTGCATGCCCACGCAGAGCACACCTTTGCTGAAACCTTCGCTGGAATACTATTGCGTCTCGGCCTCAATGGCGTGCCGGTTACGATTATCGTCACGTTTATTGCCTTGGTCGGTTGGTTTATCAGTTATTACCTCAGCTATTTTGAGCTGGCTTTGTTCGGCTACAACTGGGCACGTTTCATTGTCGGTATTCCGATTATTGTTTTTTCCTTGTATTTGGCAGTGTTAATTACTGCGCAGCTGATCAAACCGTTGCGGAAGTTTTTTGCAAAAACCGAACAGTATGTGGAAAAGAAAATCCTGGGGCAAGTTGCCATAGTGCGCTCGTCCAAGGTGAATGATCATTCCGGCGAAGCGAATTTTGATGATGGCGGTGCAGGTTTGATTGTTAAGGTGCGCGCCTTTGGCGAAAAACAATTTATACGCGGTGATAGGGTAGTTTTGCTGGAGTATCTGGCGGAGCAGCATGTTTATCGCGTTGTGTCAGAAGAAGAGTTTCTGGGTAAAACCAGCGAATAATGGGTTAAAAATCTACTTGGGTAAAAGGAGTAAGCGCAATGTTTGAAGCTGCAATGGCCACACCGGTTCTGACCGTGATTGGAATCGTTTTTATTGTCCTGCTGGGTCTGGCAGGTCTGTTTAATGCCTTCTATTACAAAGTGGCGCAGGGTACGGCACTGATCGTTAACGACATGAGTGCAACACCCAAGGTGCATTTTACTGGCGCTTTGGTCTGGCCGATTATCCACAAAAAAGAATTGATGAATATCTCGCTGATTACGCTGGAAGTAGATCGTCGCGGGCGCGATGGTTTGATCTGTAAAGATAACCTGCGCGCTGACATTACTGTTGCCTTTTATTTGCGCGTCAATGAAACCCCGCAAGACGTGTTGCGTGTTGCCAAAGCGATTGGTGCTGAGCGCGCGTCTGATAAAGAGGCGGTTGATCTGCTATTCGCTGCAAAATTTTCTGAGGCATTAAAAACAGTCGGAAAGCAAATTGAATTTATCCAGCTGTTTGAAAACCGCTTGGAGTTCCGCGAAAAAATTATCGAAGTCATTGGCGATGACCTTAATGGTTATGTGTTGGAAGATGTGGCCATCGACTATATCGAGCAAACGCCCAAGTCGTCGCTTGATCCAAACAATATCCTCGATGCGGAAGGTATCAAAAAGATTACCGAATTGACGGCAGCACAAAACGTTCGCACCAATATTCTGGAGCGCGACGAAGAGCTGGCCATCAAAAAGAAAAACGTAGAAACCACAGAGGCGATGCTGGCACTTGAGCGCCAACAAGCAGATGCGGAAGCGCGTCAAAAACGTGAGATAGCCACTATTCAGGCGCGTGAAGAAGCGGAAACCAAAAAAGTTCAGGAAGAAGAGCGTCGTAAATACGAGCAGACAGCGATTCAAGTAGCACAGGACCTGGCTGTGCAAACTGAAAACCAGCAGCGTGAAATTGATGTTGCCGCGCAAAACCGTTTGCGTGCGGTAGCGATTGAAGAAGAGAAAGTGACTCGTGCGCGCGATCTGGAAATTGTGTCACGCAAACGCGAAGTAGAATTGCAAACGATTGAAGCCGAGAAGGCGATTGAGGTGCAGAAAAAAGAAATCGCCAATGTGATTCGTGAGCGTGTGGTGGTGGATAAAACCGTCGCTATCGAAGAAGAGCGCATTAAAGAAGTGCGTGAAGTGTCAGATGCAGATCGCAAAAAGCAAGTACAAGTATTGGCCGCCGAAGCCACTGCTGAAGAAATCAAAGTGAAGCAAGTTAAAGCGGCAGAAGCGGAAGAGTTGTCAGCCAAGCACAAAGCATCGGAAATTATGACAATGGCGCAAGCCAAGCTGGAAGCGTCATCCAAAGAAGCGGAAGCCATGAAAAAATTGGCCGAAGGCATTCAGGCTGAACGCGCTGCTCCCGGCCTTGCCGATGCGAAAGTGCAAGAAGCAAAAGCAGGTGCGCTGGAAAAAGAAGGTATTGCAGAAGCCAGCGTGATTCGCGCCAAAGGTGCTGCGCAAGCTGATGCGGGTAAAGCTGAGGCCGAAGTCATTACTGCGAAAGGTGCTGCAGAGGCAGAAGTGATTGCTTCCAAAGGTACATCGGAAGCGGGTGCAACCAAAGAAATTGGTTTGGCGAGTGCGGATGTTACTCGCGAACAATTCAAAGCCGAAGCAGATGGTTTGGTTGAGAAATTCGAAGCCATGAATGCGATGAGTGATAAAGCGCGCGAACATGAAGAGTTCCGTATGGGCTTGGAGACCGCCTTGAAAGAAACGCTCGCGGGTATTGCAGCGGGTAAGGAAATCGCGAAAGAAAATGCTGAGATTTTGGCAATCGCGTTGCAGAAAGCCCATATCGATATCGTCGGCGGTGAAGCGCAATTCTTCGATAACTTCGCCAAGTCATTATCGATCGGCAAAGCCATTGACGGTCTTGCGAGTAAAAGCGGTGTGATTCAGGCAGTGCTGGATAGATTTGTGAATAAAGCACCGGTAGCAACAGCGCCGATAAAGGAAAAAGCTGACGATGTAGAAATCGTTGGTTAATTAACTCCTTAAAACTACCCCCTCCCCAACTCTCCCGGCTACGCGCCCCGCTAAAAGGGGGCAGGCTAGGAGGGGGTCAGTCAGGTTGACGCTCAATAAAAAGGAACAATCCATGTCGCAAGCCAATGATGTTGCGCAGGCTGCTGAAAATATTGTTGATGCTGCTGTTGCCGAAGGTGGCGCTTACGAAATAATTCGCAAGCGCTTGTTGGATCAAGGGCAAAGCCTTAATGCTAAAGTGCGTGAATTAAATGATGCGCGTCTGGCGGAGTTTGGCAGTTCAGCGATGAATGTTATCGCCCGTGTACGAGTGCGCACGGAAAATAATTGTATCCCGCGCGATATTGTTCAGGTGGGTGATCACCTGCTGTTTGGGTACAACGTCTTTATTGGTTTGAAAAAAGAAACCAAAGTTGAAGATGTCTTTTCGCTGTTTGCCAAAAAAACAACTGACCCAGGTGTGGAGCTGGAGTCGGTTGCTCTTGCCGGTACTTTTCTTGCGGAGCAAAGTTTCGTCAATGATTTTGATGAGCTCTACCGCTACTACAAAGATACACGCTTGGTGGAGCTGGCGGTAAACAATGGCAAATTGCTGGCCGGATTTCAAATAGGCGAACGCCTGGATGACTTGCGCGTATTTCGCTGGTCAATTTCACCCGATGGAAAAACTCTTAAGTACATTGATAATCGTGGCGAGCGCGATATTCAATTGCCGCCCGCATTTGATTTCGAATGGATTGCCGCAACCCGTGAAGATGCAGTGCATGGTCGCCATCCACATTTAAATATTTTGGATAAAGTCTTCGTTGAAACTGTAGGCGGCGATCTAACGATCAAAGTTGAAAATAATACCGAAGACGGCTTGGGTATCTATCGCGAAACTGTAGAAGATAAAACCCAATCGCTCGATGACGCCAGTGTATTTTACGCATCAGTCGGTAATTTAATTCTGCTAAAAATTCGCCCCTACCGCGAAGACCAGTGGCGCCACCTGATTTTTAACACGCTGACGCAATCGGTATTGCGCATCGACAAAATTGGCCAATCCTGCGTTCAGCTGCCGGAGAGTCACGGCATTATTTTTCCGGGAGGCTACTACCTCAATACCGGCGAATACAAAACCTTTGAGGAAGATAATAGTGCCTTCCGCTTTAAGCGCATGATTCGCTCACCCAATGGCGAGGATGTGCTCTACGTATTCTATGAACCCGCGGCCGGAGTAGTCTCGCTGCTGGCTTATAACTTGATCGAAAAGAAATTACAAAACCCGATTTACGGCAGTGGTTATGCGCTGGCCGACAACGGCGAGATTGTTATTTTTTCGGCTGAGTCAGAACCAACCCGCGTTCACCCCATGCAATTGTGGGAAACCCCTTATGTCAGTGCGGAGTTTGCGAGTAAGGCACCTGCGCGGCAAAATTTTTATGGGCGCATTGGTAACAACGAATTGGTGCGCGGCATTTCCGATTTTTACAGCATTACACGTGTTATCAGTAATCAGTCCGTCAGCGTGCGTTTGTACGAAGAACTGAGCTTGTCCGCTAAAAAGGTGTTTGATACCTACTATTGGCTCAATGAAAATGAAGCCCAGGCGATTGCGAGCCTACTAAAAGAGATTTCCTCCACTGCTGAATTGGTGATCGACGAATTTGAAAAAGTCGAATCTATTCGCCAGCAATCCGCCAAAGCAATGCAAGATGCAGAACAAGAGCATGAATTAATTCTGCAATCCCTGCGCCCTGAGAATTGGGAAACTGCCGAGGAATATGTGGATGCACTCAGCCGCGTGCGTAAACAGCGTGGTCAGCTCGCGACCATTAAAGAGTTGCGTTATATCGATCAGGCGCGGATTGTCGTGCTGGATCAGCAGCTCATGGAGGCCAATACCAAACTCAGTGAAGAAACGGTTACCTATCTCGCCGATGAAAAAGCGCTCACGCCTTATCTGACCAAACTGGATGACTTGAATGCGCAGGTCGATAAAGCTGAAACCAATGCGGCCATCACGCCCATTATTGAGGTCATCGAGAAAACCGCAACCGGTTTGGATTTGCTCTCCGAATTGATGAGTACGCTTAAAGTGGAGGATGCAACCCTGCGCACGCGCATTGTGGATGCCATCTCTGAAGTTTATGCCAAACTCAATCAAAGCCGTGCTAATGCTAAACACAAGCAAAAGAATTTCGGATCGGCGGAAGCCGTTGCGCAATTTGGTGCGCAATTCAAATTATTTTCGCAAAGTATTTCTCATGCCTTGGGGTTATCAACCACACCAGAAAAATGTGACGAGCAGTTATCCAAATCTTTGGTGCGATTAGAAGAGCTGGAAGGGCAATTCAGCGAATACGATCAGTTTCTCGCAGATATTATGGCCAAGCGCGAAGAAATTTATGAAAGCTTTCAGGAGCACAAGCAACGCCTGTTAGATGAACGGCAGAAAAAATCCCAGAGTATTACTGACGCCGCTGCACGTATCCTCGCTAGTATTGAAAAGCGCTCGCTTAGTATTACCAAAGCAGAAGAGCTGAATACCTATTTTGCATCAGACGCATTAGTATTAAAAATTGGCGACCTGCTCGCGCAACTAAAAGCACTGGATAGTGCGGTAAAGGCGGATGATATAGACGCACGCTTCAAAGCGATTCGTGGGCAAGCGCTGCGTGCACTGCGCGATAAAGCCGATATTTTTGAAGAGGGCGGCAATGTCATCAAGCTCGGCCCGCGTCATAAGTTCAGTGTGAATACCCAGGAGCTGGATTTAACCATTATCCCGCGCGAGGGCGAGTTAAACTTTCATCTTACCGGCACCAATTATTATGCGCCGGTTGAGAATAGCGAGTTGTTGCAACTGAAAGATTACTGGAGCATGGCGCAAGAGTCAGAGACTGCGCAGGTTTATCGCGCGGAATATCTGGCGGCATTAATTTTGGATGCAGCAGATCACCAATTCGCCGGCCTTAGCAGCAATCTGTTGCGCGAAGCGCTGGTGGATGATGAAAAACTCGGCAAGATAGTGCGTGAGTTTGCTGCGCCACGTTACAAAGAAGCTTACCAAAAAGGCATTCACGATCAGGACGCCGTTTTAATCCTCAAAGAATTAATTCCCGCACTGGATCGCGCGGATTTATTAAAATTCGATCCGCTATCGCGCGGCTTGGCGCAAGTTTTTTGGGCAAACCTGAAAGAGTTCGCGATTAAGTCAAAATCGCAAGGCTCGTCGCTTTCGTTTGAAACCTGGAAAGATCGTGCTGTCTCGGCCAAACATATGCAGCGTTTATTCGCCAGTATGGATGCGCTGGAAATTTTGGTCGAGGAAGTCATCGAAACCTTTGCTGAATTTATCCAGCGCCATCCGATCGCTGTGAGTGATTTGGATATTCGCCGCGCAGCAGAATACCTGGTGGAAGAACTGGCGCGTGAGCGCGTGGAATTTATTACTAGCAAATACGCCGTACAGCTGGTCGAGTTATTCAAGCAGTCACTGGATGATGAAACATGGCGTCACTATCAAGAAGTGGCGGCCAAAATGCAGGGCTGGCCAGCAGATCGTTGGAATTTGACAAGCGCCTGGTTGCAGGCATTGGTTAAAGATAAACAGCAAGAATCGCTAGCGCGTTATATTCCTGAAGCCGTTGCCCTATTAAAAACCGATCAGCGCTTGGATCGCCGTTTTACGGAAGTGGAAGTTGAGCTGCGCATTAGCGGGTTGATGGGCGATCATCCTCTCATCCAAAATCGAACACTCTCGTTCTCGTTGGATTCATTTGTGCTGCGTCTTGCCCATCATCGCTTGGTGGTTGTCCCGCAATACCAACGTTATTTGCAAGTGCGCCAGCAAATTGTTGAGCAGGAGCGCTACAGTTTGCGCTTGAATGAATTTAAGGCGAAACCATTAAGCTCGTTTGTGCGCAACCGTTTAATCAATGAATCTTACTTACCGATTATTGGTGATAACCTGGCAAAGCAAATGGGTTCGCTTGGCGCCACAAAACGTACCGATTTAATGGGTATGCTGATGATGATCTCGCCACCGGGATACGGAAAAACCACATTGATGGAATATGTGGCGAATCGCTTGGGTTTGATTTTTATGAAAATCAATTGCCCATCACTCGGTCACGATGTGTTATCGCTCGACCCTGAGCGCGCACCTAACGCCACCGCAAAACAGGAATTGGTCAAACTCAATCTGGCATTGGAAATGGGTAACAACGTTATGTTGTACCTCGACGATATTCAGCACACTAATCCGGAATTTTTGCAAAAGTTTATTTCCCTGTGTGATGGCACGCGCCGTATTGAAGGTGTCTGGAAAGGCAAAACCAAAACCTACGATATACGCGGTAAAAAATTCTGTGTGTGCATGGCCGGTAACCCTTACACCGAATCCGGTGAGGCTTTCAAGGTGCCGGACATGCTTGCCAACCGCGCTGATATTTATAACCTTGGCGATATCCTCGGCGGCATGGAAGAACAGTTTGCATTGAGTTATATCGAAAACGCGCTCACTTCCAATGCTGTCCTTGCACCTCTCGCACTGCGCGATATGCAAGATGTGTATAAATTTGTCGCCATGGCTAAAGGCGAAGAAGTGGCGACAACGGATTTGAGTCACCAATATTCCGGCGCTGAAGTGAATGAAATTGTTGGTGTGTTGAAAAAACTGTTTGCGATTCAACAAGTGGTTTTGCGGATTAACCAACAATACATTGCGTCTGCCGCGCAAGATGATAAATACCGTCTTGAGCCATCGTTCAAGTTGCAGGGCAGTTATCGCAATATGAATAAAATGGCTGAAAAAGTGTCATCGGTAATGAATGATGCAGAGTTAATGCAGATGATCGCTGACCATTATTTGGGTGAAGCGCAAATGCTAACGACGGGTGCAGAGAGCAATTTACTCAAGCTTGCCGAATTGCGCGGCAACATGACGGAAGAGCAGCGTATTCGCTGGGAGCAGATCAAAAAAGATTTCTTGCGCAATAAAGCCATGGGGGGCGACTCTGCGGATACAGGCGCAAAAGTGGTTGTGCAGCTTGCTGATATGGTCGAGGGTATTAACAAACTCACCGAAGCAGCGAGTAAACCAGCGGTAACAGAAAATGGCGCTGCTAATCGCGAGTTGATTGCCGCAATCACTGCCTCGGCAACTAAATTGGAGAATTCGCTTGCACCGGTTGCACCCAAGGTGGAAGTGATCAACCAGCCGTTGCCAGGGTTGGATAAGGTGCTGCGCGTGCTTGCCGACACATTGGAAAGCTCGTTGGTTCCGCTGGTGCGTAACATGGATAAAAAGTTGGATATCGATTTACGCAACCACGAAAAAATCGAGCAAGTATCACAACAATTAAAGCAGCTGGAAGTAGAGCTGTTCTCCAAAAAAGCAAAACCTGCTGCATCTAAACCTGATGTGGCAAAGCCTGATGCGTCGCAGTAATCTTTGATGCTTACTCGAAAGATAAAATGGTTGATGGCGATATGTGCCCTGATGCTTGGGGTTCATATCGCCAACCTATTTACCAATGGTTCCCTTTATCAATACGGAATACATCCGCGTCAACTTGATTCGCTCTGGGGTATCGTCGCTGCGCCATTTTTGCATGGTGATATTGGACATTTGCTGAGTAATCTTGTTGGG
>Ga0307408_100001057_pt1 | contig 21132 bp, 17 predicted proteins | sample 322Cmetagenome_FD_202116 | JGI IMG/M metagenome (GOLD analysis project Ga0307408, IMG submission 202116) | Maize rhizosphere microbial communities from greenhouse at UC Davis, California, United States - 322HYB-C-3 | ecosystem: Host-associated > Plants > Roots > Rhizosphere > Soil | place... | reverse complement strand
GTATCTGGTGATGCCAGGCAATATCACCTTCACAACCGGCAATGCTGATATACGTTCAGACTTTTTCGATGTATTGAACTCGGTTGCCAAGGTATTGGCAGAGTTCAACCAAACCTCAATCAAAGTGAGTGGCCACACTGACTCGACCGGCAGTGACACTATCAACCAACCTTTGAGTGAGCGTCGTGCCGATAGCGTTGCTATGTACTTGCGCAGCCAGAAGGTTAGCAGTGCACGTATTCAATCCTACGGTTACGGCTCACGCTACCCTGTAGCCAGTAACGATACGGCGACAGGCCGCGAAGCAAACCGTCGCGTAGAACTTGAATTGGTGCCTAACGAATAATTGTTGCTCCGTTCGCAAAAGCCGCTCGGTTTACCGCAGCGGCTTTTTTTTTATTGCTTAAATTTCGTGAAATCAACGAGTTGAGCGTTAATGCTAATTTTTTAGCATTTAATGCTTGACGAAAGTAAGGGTGGTGCTAAATTATTAGCATAGCGCTAAAAAAATAGCATATGTGAAATCCCCCAAAGGTGAAGTTATGACACTGGATGATTTGGATAAAACCGCCGCCGCACAACTTAGTCGCCGCGAGCGGCAAATTATGGATGCCTTGTTTGAAGCGGGTGAGTTATCGGCCCAGGATGTACGCGCCGCGATTCCCGATGCACCAGGCTATTCAGCTGTGCGTGCTTTGCTTGCAAAATTAGTAGAAAAAAAGATTGTCGATTTTCGCGAGGACGGCCCGCGCTATATTTATTTTCCGGTCGTAGCGCAGGAAGAGGCGCGAACGTCCGCGCTGCAAAAAATGCTTAAAACATTTTTTGGTGGATCAACTACAGCAGCGGTGAATGCCCTGTTGGGGATGAATAAAGAAAAGCTTAGTGCAGAAGAGATAGATCAGCTGCAGCAAGCAATCGATGCAGCTGCAAAAGCAGAAACCTCAGCGAGATAACAATAAAAACAACCGGGATAATACTATGAGCTCGTCTATTTTTATCAGTGTGATTGTTATCGGTTTTCTCAAGCCGCTAATGATTTTGTTGGTGATGGGCGTGCTCTGGATACTGTTGCGAAAAAAATCTGCTGCTCTGCAACACTTCGTATTAAGTCTGGGTGTTGTCAGCATTTTATTGTTGCCATTGTGCGCAGGTGCGCTACCGCAAATTGAATGGGCGAGATTTCCGTCGCTGGCAAATATCCTGTTGGTGCCAGTAAGTTGGTTTGAAGAAATCAATATCTGGTTACTGCACCATGCCAGCAAGAAAATGTTATTCATAGCAGTCGGAATATATCTACTGGTTGCCACATCCTTATTGTTTTATCTACTGCTCGGAATTATTGGGCTGTTATTGCAAACCCGCTGTGCACAGGTTGTCAGTTCGCCCGGCTTAATCACTCAACTTAATGAGTTGCGTGATTTGGTGGATGTCTCACGCAAAATTGATATCGTCAGCTCGCGATCAGTTCAGTCACCGCAAACCTGGGGTTTGTGGCGTCCGGTGATCATGCTGCCGCATGACGCGTTATTGTGGGATCGTGATAAACAACTCAGCGTACTTATTCATGAGTTGGGCCACATCGCCCGTTGGGATTGGTTGACTACCTTGGTGGTAAAAATTACCTGCGCCTGTTTTTGGTTTTTGCTGCCCCTATGGTGGATGGCGCAAAAAATTTATCAACAAGCAGAGTTGGCTTGCGATGATTACATTTATAAATTGCGCAATAAACAAGTAACCTATGCGCAAAATTTGTTAGCCATTGCGAGAGGTGATGCAAGTAGCAGACATGCAAGTCAGGGGTTGCAAATGCGCGGCCAATCGTCAATTAGCCAACGTATTATGGCAATACTGGATCAACAGCGCCCACATCAATCTGTGCCCATGGAGGCTGCACAGTACTGGTTAATTTGTGGTGGATTTTTATTGGTATTCGTTGCGGGTGTGCAATTGATGCCATTGCAACAACAATGGCGCACCCAAAAAATCCAGTTTTTACAAATGGAATTTCCACAGGAAAATACGCCTGAACCTGCACAGGGTGCGCCGCGTACCGAACAATTCAGTTGGGAGTTATTGCAACAATTAAAATCAGCTGCTCATACGCAACCGTCCCAACTTGATTTACCTGTCGGTGTTGAGGCTTTAAGCATACAGATTGCCAAACCGACAGCAGCTGAGCTCAAGCAGCTTGCGGCTCTGCAAGATGCAAGCAACTTCCGCAATGAAAAAATGCAACTGGCTCCCGATATTCGCGTTGAAGGTTTTTTACCGATTGAGATGGTAATACCTGAATATCCTGTCGCTGCTTTGCAAAAAGGTATAGAAGGATGGGTGCAGGTGGAATTTACTATTGATACCAATGGCATGATCTTGCAGCCCACAATTATTAGCCATTCGCCCTCGCGCATATTTGATCGGGCAGTACTAGCCGCATTAAAAAAATCACGTTACCGCCCACAATTATTAAATGGTGAACCGGTCGTTGTGCAAGGCGTTACCGAATTATTCCGCTTCACTCTCTCCACCAATCCGCAAGAAGTTGTTGTCGATAAACACCGACGATAAATTTCGTCGTCACCTCTGAGTTTTACGCGTTAAACCCTTGTTGTAAACGGCCCTCTACCGGGCGGGGTCTTCTATTGCCTGGAAAATAGTGTTCTGAGGAAATAACCATGAATAAAATTATCGTTTCTGAAGTTGCTGCTGATACAGGAGCATTAACCACAATCGCCAGAGCAGCAGGTGTGATTTGCGCTGCATTATTAATGACTATGTCTTTACTCTATGCGATGCACTATTTGATACATAATGATTATCCTGCTGTAATCGAGGATGCTATCGCAACAATTCCGGAATTCATTATGGATGCACCTCCACCCATCGTGACAAGAGAAGAGGAACCGCCCGTTCGCCCAGTAGAACAGCAATTGCCTCCGCCGGTAAATCGGTTTGATCCACCCGAAGTGAATATTGATGGTGAGGGCATGCATTTGGGTGGCCCGGTTGATATTGTCAAGCCGCCCATTAAAGGTACCTTTGGTGTAGGCGGACAAATGGTGCCGTTTATTAAAATTGCACCGCAATATCCGGTTACTGCAGCCAGTAAAGGTGTTGAAGGTTATGTGGATGTGATGTTTGATGTTACTGAATTAGGCTCTACCGATAATATTCGCATTATTGGTTATGTTCCTTCTGCTGTGTTTAACAAGAGTGTGATCAAGGCAGTAAAAGGTTGGAAATACAAACCCAATCAGGTAGATGGTGTTGCCGTAAGGACATTTGATGTGAAAGACCGCATTCGCTTCACCATGGAAAAATAACACCAGGGAACAAAAGATTGCTAGCACTGGGCAACAAATAGATAATACCGCTACTATTTTTTTGCCCAGTAATTTTTATGTCCGATACCCTTGCTGTTCTTTGTAATGATCCGCAACGCTTTGCACAAGCCGAACAACTTGCTGCGTTTTTACGCTTGCCTTTGTTAAGCGATCAGACGCCGGAAGCGATTGCCGAATACGGCTTTGTGGTGACGTTTTCCGCTGCGGGCATTGCACTGCAGCACACCGGGCGTAAAGCACCGGGGCCGATTTTTGTCGAGTTCACTGAAGGTGCTGTAGACCATAGGCGTAAGTATGGTGGGGGCAAGGGGCAGATGATTGCCAAAGCGGTTGGTGTGAAAGCCGGTGTTTATCCACGCGTATTGGATGCGACCGCAGGCATGGGTAAAGACAGTTTTGTGCTCGCCACCTTGGGGTGCCATCTCACCATGGTTGAGCGCTCGCCAATTGTACATTTGTTACTGCAAGATGGTTTGCTGCGCGCACAAGCATTTGCGCGGGAGCAAGACGCTGAATTACTTCATGTCATTAGCAGGATGCAATTGCTTGCTCAAGATAGCCGCACCTATTTGGAATCGCTCACCACAGCACAAGTTCCCGATGTCATTTATCTCGATCCCATGTTTCCCGAACGCCAAAAAACCGCTGATGTCAAAAAAGAAATGGCTGTGTTTCATTCGGTCGTAGGTAAGGATGAAGATGCTGATGCACTCTTGCCCTTGGCGCTAGCGCATGTTAATTATCGTGTTGTGGTAAAGCGTCCACGCAAGGCACCTTTTTTAAATAATCAAGCACCTTCTTATCAGTTAGAAGGTAAGTCCAGCCGTTACGATATCTATACGGTAAAAAAATTACCTGATAGTTTGCCAACAAAATTGAATTAATCTTCAAATAATTTTTGAATAGCGTATCGGGTTTCCACTCTGTGTCGGTCTCTGCAAATACTCATCAAATACCATGCAAATGCGACGAATTAACAAGCGCCCTTTGTTATGCACATGAATCCCCTCGGCATCAATAGTCAGTAAACCGTCTGCCATCATCGGTGCAAGTTGTGCGATCTCTGCTGCAAAATACTCTGTAGAATTGATAGAAAATTCTCGTTCCAGTTGTGAAAATTTTAATTCGAAATGGCAAATTAGGTTGTTGATAATAAAACGCCGCAACTGATCCTCGTCATTCAAGGTGAAACCCCGCATAACAGGCAATAACCCTAAATCCAACTTCTGCTGATAAGCATTTAGTTCCTTGGCGTTTTGCACATAAACGTTGTCGATCATGCTAATCGATGAGACACCCACGGCAATCAAATCACAGTCTTTGTGGGTCGAATAGCCTTGGAAATTACGTTGTAATTTTCCCGCCTGTTGTGCGCGGACCAGTTCGTCTTCCGGTTTGGCAAAATGATCCATTCCGACATAAACGTAACCAGCGGATTCCAGTGTTTGGATTGCAAAGTGCAAGATATCCAATTTTTCTGCAGCGCTGGGCAACTCCATTTCGCTGATGAGCAGTTGGCTTTTAAAGAGGTGTGGCATGTGTGCGTAATTAAAAAGCGAAAGGCGATCTGGATTTAAATCGATAATTTTTGTGAGTGTATCTTTAATGCTGATAAGTGTTTGCAATGGCAGGCCATAAATAAAATCCATGCTCACTGATTGATAATCTAGTTCGCGCAAGCTGCGCATCAACTCACTGACCTGCTCAAAAGTATTATAGCGATTGACGGCTTGTTGCACGCGCGCGTCAAAATCTTGTATGCCCATGCTCACGCGATTAAAACCCAAGCCACGCAAATGCGTCATTGTGTCTATGCTGACCCGCCCCGGGTGAATTTCAATCGAAAATTCACCCTCGGTATCATCAGCCAAGCGAAACAACCGGCGTGTCGCATGCATCAGCAGCGACATTTCGTCATCGCTAATAAATGTAGGAGTGCCGCCGCCCCAATGCAATTGTTTTACTTCACGGCGGTTGTCAAATAAATCGGCATAGAGTGACAGTTCCTGAATCATGCGGTGGATGTAGGGCAGTGAGCGGCTTTTGTTGTTGGTCACAATTTTATTGCAGCCGCAGTAATAGCAAAGGCTGTCGCAAAACGGGATATGAAAGTAGAGTGATAATGGGTGCTGTGCTTGGTTGCTGCGCGTAATCGCATTGATTAACGTAGTTTCAGTAAAGGATTCCTGAAATTGCGGAACAGTTGGGTAGGATGTATAACGCGGTCCCGCCAAATCATAGCGGTTGATCAGATTTTTATCCCAATTAATGTGTTGTGTACATGCTGACATAGACGAGCTTCCTGTTGGCGCAGATGTCTATGGTAAAAATTTGCGTGCATCTCTGAATTGATGTGGATCAAGCCTATAATGCTGGCTCGTTAATAGCCTGTGTATTTTTATGATGGATATAACAAACCAACCTCCTTCGGAATTCCTGCTTGACCAAATAGCTGACGTCCTTGCTGGCCCAGGTTTTATTGTTCTCGATCACCCGTTTCCGGGGTCCCTGATTCAGGGGTTAATTGCTAACCTGCAGCATCAGCAAGCTGCACTGACTCCGGCCGGGGTGGGGCGGCAAGGCGATTTTCAGCGCAACCAGGATATTCGCGGCGATGCCATCCAGTGGCTTGAGCCGGGTGATCCCGCTGTCACAGAATTTTTATGCTGGATGGATAAACTGAGGTTGGCGATCAACCAGCGCCTGTTTTTGGGCTTGTTTGATTATGAGAGCCATTATGCGGTTTATGCTCCGGGCGCCTTTTACCAAAAACACCGCGATGCCTTCAGAGGGAAGCCGGGGCGCAAGCTGTCCACGGTTTTATATTTGAATCCGGGTTGGGATTTAATGGCTGGTGGCGAATTGGTGCTCTATGATGAAGCAGGTGTGGATGAATTGATTCGGATTGCACCGGAATGTGGCAGGTTGGTGATTTTTCTGAGTGAGGATTTTCCACACGAAGTGTTGCCAGCAAGACAGTTGCGGCAAAGTATCGCGGGTTGGTTTCGTATTAAGCCCCTGTGAATTCCGTGTTTGAAATTCACAAAAGATTGTTTAACAGTGCAAAAAGCCCTCAAGAGTCTACGTGATATAACTAATGGCACTTGCGGGCAGGAATGAGTGTGGTATTCGTATGCGAGCTTGGCTGCCAACAAAAGAATTGCGGCTGTTGGCAACGAATTTGCAGGTAGTTGGATGTGGCTTGCTGAAATTTTTCCGGGAGCGGAGAAATGGAAACCAGGGATGTGTTTTCGGCAGGCGCTATAACAATGCTAAGAATGCATAACAAAGTGAGGCCGCGATGCTGAAGGAAGTCACCATGAGTGAGATGAAAATAGATTGGCAGAATTACCATTCTGGCCATTTCTACGATGAACTGATCAGCGCGCCCGGCCAACCCCGTCCAGAAACACGACACCTCGCCCAGTATCTCGCCTCCTTATCGGGGCAGGAATTACAAGACCGAAAACTCTCCGCCGAACTCGCCATTAAAACCATGGGCATCTCGTTCACGGTTTACAGCGATGCGGGCAATATCGACCGCGAGTGGCCCTTCGATATTATCCCGCGCATTATTCCGCAGCGTGAGTGGCAAAAAACCGAGCGCGGTTTAATCCAACGTTTAACGGCACTGAATTTATTTATCAACGATATTTACAACGACCGGAAAATTATCAAAGACAAAGTAGTGCCTGCCTATTTGTTTGAAGATTCGGTGAATTTCCGCAAAGAATGCATTGGCATGAAACCGGCCTACGGCGTCTGGTCGCATATTTGTGGCAGCGATTTAATTCGCGATGACAAAGGCGAATTTTTTGTATTGGAAGATAATTTGCGCGTGCCTTCCGGTGTTTCTTACATGCTGGAAAACCGCAAAGTCACCAAGCGCGTATTCCCTGAATTATTTGAAAACCACAACATTGTTCCGGTTACTGATTACCCCAACCAATTATTCGATACGCTCGCGTCGCTATCGCCGCGCAAAGCGGATCGCCCTGAAATAGTAGTACTCACTCCTGGTATTTATAACTCCGCTTATTTCGAGCATTCCTACCTCGCGCAACAAATGGGTGTGGAATTGGTTGAAGGTAGCGATCTGGTAGTGGACAGCGATGACTGTGTGTATATGCGCAGCATTGATGGCTTAAAACGCGTCGATGTTATTTATCGCCGCATCGACGATTTATTTTTGGACCCGGACATGTTTAATCCGGATTCAGTACTCGGTGTGCGCGGTCTTATGCGCGCCTGGTTAAAGGGTAATGTTGCACTTGCCAATGCACCAGGCGCCGGTGTTGCAGATGACAAAGTGATTTATACCTTTGTGCCGGCGATGATCAAATACTATCTGGGCGAAGAGCCCATCCTGCCGAATGTGCCCAGTTATTTATGTGTCGATAAAAAGCAGTGCGATTACGTACTCGCCAACCTCGACAAGCTTGTCGTAAAACCGGCAAACGAATCCGGTGGTTACGGCATGATTATCGGTCCGCAGGCGAGCAAAAAAGAATTGGAAGAATTTGCGTTGCGCATTAAAGCTGATCCGCGCAATTACATGGCGCAGCCTCTCATTTCATTATCGACTGCACCGATTCTCACCAACGGTAATGCCGAACCGCGCCACATTGATTTGCGTCCTTTTGTGTTGCAGGGTAAAGATCATTGCGTAACACCCGGTGGTTTAACGCGCGTTGCTATGCGCAAGGGTTCCTATGTGGTGAATTCATCGCAAGGTGGTGGCAGTAAAGATACCTGGATTGTGGTGGAGGACTAAACCATGTTGTCACGCGTAGCTGAACGAATCTATTGGTTAGGCCGCTATATGGAGCGCAGTGAAAATATTGCGCGCTTGGTAAATGTTAACTCAAATTTATTGTTGGATCTGCCCGCGGGAGTGCGTGTCGGTTGGGGTTCGCTAATTGATATCAGCGGCACTGGCAGTTACTTTGAGCGCGATACCCAACTCGCCGATGAAAAAACCGTTGTCAATTTTATTCTGGCGGATAAAAAGAATCCCGCGTCCTTAATTAACTCACTCAGTTTTGCGCGCGAAAATTCACGTATCACCCGTGAAACCATGCCGATGGAAGCCTGGGAATTAATTAACGATTTGTATCACTACATTCGCGACCGTGCTGACAAAGTTACCTCGCGCCGCGACCGCAGTATTATCCTGTTGCATGTGATTAGCAGTGTGCAGCAATTTACCGGTTTGCTCGCTGGCTGCATGAGCCACAACAACGCCTACGATTTAATCCGCATCGGCCGCAATCTCGAACGCGCCGATATGAGTACGCGCATTGTGGATGCGGGTTTGGTCAATCTCTTACCGCACTTATCCGCAGGCGGCACAGAAGTATTGGAGCCTTACGACAATATTTTGTGGATGAGTGTGCTGCGCTCATTGAGTGCCTACCAAATGTATCGCCAACACGTACGCGACCGGGTTAACGCCAGTGCAGTGGTAACTTTCTTACTGCAAAACGAAGACTTCCCCCGCGCTGTCGCACACTGTTTAAAACAATTGGAACAGTGCTTGTGGGCATTACCGAACAGCGAAAAAGTATTGGCGTCCATCGTCAATATCCAACACAAATTAGATGAGGCGGATCTGGATGAATTATTAAAATCCGGTCTGCATGAATATATCGATGAATTGCAATTGGAAATCGGCAACTTGCATTTCAGAATCGCCGAAACCTGGTTCCTGCCTGTCGTGATGGCGCAATCCCAGGAACAAAAATCGGCGTAAAGCCTTTATTGATTTGTCTTGCGTGTTGTCTCTCTGAGACCTCTGACCCGCCCAGCGGGTCTTTTTTTGTCTACTTTTTCTCACCGCCAATAAAACGATAAATCCCCGCACCTAAAACGGCACCTACAATCGGTGCCACCCAAAATGCCCACAATTGCGCAACTGCCCAATCGCCCACATAAATTGCGACACCGGTGCTGCGCGCAGGATTTACGGAGGTGTTGGTGACGGGAATGCTGATCAAATGAATTAAGGTGAGCGCCAAACCAATTGCGATGGGTGCAAAACCGGCGGGGGCGCGTTTATCGGTCGAACCTAAAATAATAATCAGGAAAAATGCAGTGAGTACTACTTCAGCGATCAGTGCGGAATGCAATGAATATCCGCCTGGGGAGTGGGTGCCATAGCCATTTGAGGCGAAACCGTTGGCGACATCAAAACCGGGTGCGCCGCTCGCAATCAAATACAAAACGCCACCGGCCGCTATGCCACCAAACACTTGCGCAATGATGTAAGGCAGTAATTCTTTTGCTGGGAATCGCCCACCAGCCCAAAGGCCTATAGAAACCGCGGGATTCAAATGGCAACCGGAAATATGGCCGATGGCATAAGCCATGGTGACCACGGTTAAACCAAACGCGAGGGAAACGCCTAACAAACCTATGCCGACATTGGGAAATGCTGCGGCAATCACTGCACTGCCGCAACCACCGAACACTAACCAGAAAGTTCCAAAAAATTCAGCGCCGTACTGTTTCATCTTATGCTCCTGCTATCGATGTTGTATAACGATTGTCGATAACTAGCGCGCTGGAACTACGAGGCTCACCATTAACCGGTGCGTCTGAATGCGATAACAGCGAGGCGCTAGCTATCGTTTCGGTTTTCAAACAGCTTTTAGTAACGGGTGGAAAGGGCGACAGAATGATTAGGTCTAACGCCAGTAATGATCTTATATCAGAAATGTGATGATTTAATAGCGAAAAGCGACAGGCGAATAATGTAATAGTGGGGCTGCTAGCCACACTATTACATACACCCCAATTTTATTTAAACCAAAATACAGCCGATTGGCCTAATTGTGTCATAGGTATGACAGCCGCAAAAATAATGAGCGTAATGAAATATAGTGGTAAATTCCAAATATAAATCGGGTGTACCTTTTTATGGATCGTATAGTCATAAATGATCGGGATAAGCAGTAAAGCGAACAGGCCAATAAAAACAACTGCACCTTCATGAAGAGGAATAATGCCAAAACTGGCAATTCGTGCTAAAGGGCCTGTCATTATGCTTATCGCAACAAGTAACATAAAACGCTTATGCAACTGCGGGCGGCGGCGATAAATTACTGCCAGCACTGCAAGAATTAGTGTTGCCAGCAACACATGGATATTCGCCCAGACACCAGATGCTCTAACAATCAAGTCACCAATATTTTCGGTTGGTAAAAAAGCATTGGCGTAATCTATCGACATAAAAGCGCCATCGATCAAGACTACTGCTAATAGTAGAATACCTGCATAACCTAAATATTTATGGTATTTAACCTTATGGGTGCTTATAAGAAGAGATTGCACAAAAAAAAGCAAATACCATGAAAAAAATAAAGTGCCATGAAATATTTTTCCTGTGCTTAACTCGGATTCCCCAAAAATCGGATCAAAAATTAATTTTTCCCCGAAAGCAATTAGGCTGATGATCAGAAAAGTCACTGCATAAGAAATAAAAAATCTATCTTCTGAGATTTTGGGTGGGAATTTTTCCATAAATAGCTACTCAGCTTGATTATTGTTGTTCCGCAACTGATCTTACTGCAGCACCAAAAACCAGGTTGGCTCCAATTGAATTAAACATGATTCCAGCTAGAGTAAAGTATGAATCACTTGAATCGCATAATAATTGCGTAAAAATGGATCATGTTATGCAGCGAAAATGAATGTTATTGATGAAGGGAAACAGTACATGCGGAAGTAGATTTTTACCAAGCGAAATATTGTTATGGTTGTTTTATAATATTATTCAGTGTAAGCACTTGAAGTTCGAAACGCTTCACCCGTCATATAAAACTCCCCGCCTGCCATATAGTGGATGCTACGTTTTTGCGGATCATCGGAAAAATGCCAGCGGCCATCGATAAATTGTTCAGCGTCAGCATAGGCTGCCACTACTTCGCCGATGATCACATCCATCGATTCTGCACCTTGCTTTATTATTTTGCATTCCAACCAACCGATGCAGTCTTCGATCAAAGGGGCGGCAATCTTTTCGGCGGAAAAGGTTTTGATGTGATGGCGGGAAAACTTATCGTTGTCGCGACCAGAGATGTCACCAACATCCAATGTGAGTTGGGCGATCTTGCGCATCGGAAATTGCAACGCAAATTCACCGCTGGCATCGACCAGTTCGCGGGTGTAAGTATTTTTATCGATAACAACTGCAACTTTAGCCGGTGAAAAATCTACCGGCATTGTCCATGAGGCGGCCATAATATTGCGCTGGTTTCCGTGCGCACTGGTGACTAGACTGACGGGGCCGTGATTGAATAATTTGTAGCTGTCTTTGAGTGGAATGGAAATGTGTTTTGTCATGTTAAAACGTTAAACCTGTTCCTATGTATAAGTTCCACAAATGAGCTTTGCTTTCGCCCGGTTCGCCAAAGTGCTGATAATCAACGCCTACACCCAGAAGTAAATGTTCTTGAATGCGCAGGCCAATTTCTGCATTACCCTCAACTAGCATTTCCCAATCATTTAGCTCGGGTTGTTTGAATTTGAATCTTCCTGCACCGACACCTACGCCGCCTATTACATACAAACCTGAGTCATAAGCGAATTGATCATAGCCAATGCCACCAAAGCCTACCGCCAGTGTTTCGACTATAGCATTGGGGATGGGATCATCAAGGTTGGTGACGTTGCGGTTAATAGAAATATAAACGGGGGCAATAATTAATTTCGCCCCTAAACTGCGCTCAAAATCCATATCGTATTTTTCATAACGGCTGTCGTCATGATCAAACTCATCTTCATCGGCATCAATAATACCCAGTGGGGAATATTTGAGTTGCAGTATAATTGGCCAATCCACTTGGGCATGAGCGGTAGTCGCTGCGAGTCCCAGTAATAAAATAGATAAAAAGCGTTTCATGATGGGTTCCTTGAAAATAAAACGTTGTTGCTTTGCTATATATTATTTTAACGCGCAGTTTGAATTAATTGTAGGGCAGCTTAGCGAAGCAAGCCGCCGAAATTCGCATTAATGTAGGTTGGGCAGCCATGCCCAACAATGCTATTCAATCACAATAATTTTGGGCATTACTGCCCAACCTACATGCTGTCGCGATGGCGCAATCCCAGGAGCAAAAATCGGCGTAAAGTCTTTATTGATTTGTCTTGCGTGTTGTCTCTCTGAGACCTCGGCCCGTTCATTGAACGGGTCTTTTTTTGTTTTTGAGTCCATGGCCGCCCTTTTGTCGTTGAGCTTTGCTTAATTCTGTGCTCTATATATAATTGATGCGCCAGTTATAGGCGTACTTTTATTTTATAAAGAGGATTTTATGTTAAGAATAATGATGATGTTGGTTCTGTCACTCACAGTTGTGGGTTGCGCAACTCCTTTTGTATTTAACCAACCGGCCGCAGTAAATACTATTCAAGGTATTGACAAGGATAGTGCGCAGGTGGTTTTTCTGCGCCCCTCTAAGGGTGTTATGGGCGCGTTTGCAGCGATAGTGTTTGATATCACCAAAGAAAACAATGAAATTATTGGCGTTGCACCGGCTGAATCCAAGTTTGTTATCAATCTGACTCCGGGTGAGCATCGGTTGTTTGCCACGAATGGATTGCAGGGGCATATCATGGATATGAAAGTAGAAGCAGGTAAGCGCTACTATGTTTTGGTTCGTCCAATTTATGGCAACGCGTTTCAATTGACACCTTTGAAGCATAATGCCGCGCTTGATTTAAGCCAGAAGTCAGCTGAGTTCCCGGTGTGGAAGTCGCAAACGGCAATGGTAGAAAAAGCGGCTGGGGCTGATCAGTGGTATGCCAAATTTAAAGATAACATTGAAAAAGTAAAAGCCAGTGCAATTAAAGTATGGGATGAAAAAAGTGCGGAGCAACGCGCTCAGTTGACTCTCTTGCCAGAGGATGCAGAGCAATAATTGATTGCCCATGTCGATCTGCATTGCAGTATCACTTTGCGTCGGTTTAAAAGTCTTATCGAGTTTTCGATAAGACCTTTTTGTTTTTTAAGCCAAAAAAACCAGGTGATGCGTGGATTTTTATACGGCTGAAAAATTTTCGGGGTGAGCTGCGATTCAGCTTTGGCTTTGTGTGGAAATAAAATCCTCTTCTATTTTTCGCACATCAACTGAGACAAATAATTGCGGTGAATGCCCGCCGCCGAAGATCACGCCTTTGAGTGGGGCTACATCGGAATAGTCGCGTCCCCAGGCGGTGGTGATGTGTTGTTCGCCGGTAATTTTATTGTTGGTGGGGTCAAATTCGTACCAGCCTTCGCCGGGGGAATAAACGGCAAACCATGCATGAGTTGCATCGGCGCCAACTAATTTTTCTTGCCCGGGTGGCGGTAATGTTTCCAGATAACCGCTGACATAGCGCGCGGGGTAGCCTAAAGAACGCAAACAGCCAATCGCAAAATGGGCAAAGTCCTGGCACACACCGCGTTTGTGTTTGAGTACATCGGCGAGTGGGGTGGCGACGTCGGAAAATTCCGGATCATAAATAAAATCGGTAAAAATTCGCTGGGTTAAATCCATCACCGCCGATAAAAAAGGGCGGTCGTCGGGGAATGAAATTGCTGCGTATTCCGCCAGATCCGGATGCTGCTGCACCATGGGCGAGTCCAACATAAATTCGCGTGCGCAGAGCGTTTCCCAATCTTTACTGTGCTTCAATAAATATTTTACGTAGGTGCAGGGGTTGCCAAAATCCAGATTGATATTGGCCGCGATATCTTTAATAGTAATTTCGCTGGTGATGCTGACATCCAATTCGGTGTGGTCTTTTTCAATCGAAAATTGCAGGAATTGATTGCCAAAATAATCCGTGCGCATATTGCGTGTGGTGGCGAGGGGTGAAACTTTTACCTCGATTGAATCGATGCGCTGTTTTTCCGTGTAGCGTGGCAGTACGTAAGCAAGGTTATAGCAGTTGCTTACCGACAACGCATAGCGGTAGCGTGTGCTGTGTATAATCCGGTATTTCATGCAAACACCTGCTTCATAACTGATCCTGCCATTCACTATTTTTGACCAACAATTGCGGCCCTTCAGCGTGGTCAAAGTAGCGCTGGCCAATGGCTTTGGCGGCGGTGCCGATCAAATATTGCAGGCGCGAAAGCAATTGATCCAAATCGCCGCGAATACCGTTGGCAGTTTTAGCCAGTGTTTTAATATCGCTTAACTTCAATGCGGTAGTCGCTTCCAACAATAATTTATGTTCAGTGCTAAATTCATCGCGGTTGTCGGGCAAATCGGCAAAGTGGTGTTCCAATTGCGTTAGCTGATAAATTAACGAGCGCGGATTTTTACTGTTGAGCATGATCATTTCCAATCCTTGGTCGATACGAATTCCGTTTTGATAGCGACGGCGATAAGGAATTAACGCTTCACCGCAGAGCAGCGATGATTCAATTAATGTTTCCTGTTCGACTTCATCAAAACTGGCCACCAGCAGTGAGCGCAAGGTGTTGACGATTTGCAGTGCGCGCTCCAAACGGCGCCCCATCTCCATAAAGTGCCAGCCACTGCCGCGCGTCATGCTTTCATGGATTAACCCGGCAAAGGCAAGCAATGTGGTAATGAGCGGCGCTAAGGCTTCTTCCGGTGCCGAGAGTGCATCGGGTTCCAGTGCAATTTTTAATAGCTCAAGTTCATCGCCAATATCGTTAATAACGCGCTGGGTATCGCTCGATAATTGTTCTTTGACTTGCTCCGCTGAATGAACCATGGCCATTAAATTATTGGCGACGCTGCCGAGCCGCTGTTGATCCAGAATGATGGCAATCATTTCCGGTTCCGGATTTTTCAGCAGTGCTGTTTGCAAACTGGTAAAGCCGGGGTAGGTTGCAGTGACATGGGTGACGGCACTTAATAGTGTGCGGCACACGGCGTCGGGTAATTTTTCGGTTTTATTTAATTGGATAAATACCGTGCGCAATAAACGCATGGCTGATTCGGCACGTTCGGCGTAGCGCCCCATCCAGAATAAATTTTCCACCACGCGGCTGGGCAGTGCGCTGCTGCTTTCAACAGCAGGTTGTGTATCGAGCGGGCGCAGGCTGATTTGTTTTTCCGGTTCCGACGCCAATACCCAGGTGTCTTTGGAAACAGAGCCGCGCTGGTTAGAAATAATTTTTTTATCAATATCGAGATTGACGCGAGTGAGGCCGCCGGGCATCACCGAATAAGAGCTTTCACTGGCGACCGCAAAGGTGCGCAATACCGATGCGCGCGGCTGGATAAGCCCTTGGTGCCAGGTGGGCGTTTGTGCTCCAACAACATATTCCTGTGCGACAAATTGCAGCGGATTTTTACGGATGCGGTTTTGCCATGCTTGTAATTTTTTATCGTCCAAATCTGCGCCGTAGACTTCATACAAACCGGGGCGGCGATAAGTGGGTTTAATTAATAAGTGCTTTAAATTTTTGCACACGTATTCCAAATCATCACTATTGCCGCACCACCAGGTTTTTACGGATGGCATTTGCAAGTCGCGCCCTAATAACGCCTGTGCGATTGCCGGTAAATAACGCAGCAGCGCCGGATTTTCCAATACGCTGGAGCCGAGTGGATTGGCGATGGCAACATGGCCGAGCCGCGCGACTTCCAATAGACCCGGAACCCCCAAGCGCGAATCGCCTTTTAATTCAACCGGATCGCAATAAATATCATCGACGCGGCGCAAGATCACATCGACGCGTTTTAATCCATCAAGCGCTTTCATCCACACATAGCCGTTGCGCACACTTAAATCGCTGCCTTGCACTAATTGGAAACCCAAATAGTTAGCGAGATAGGCGTGTTCAAAATAGGCTTCGTTATAAATACCCGGTGTAAGTACAACGATGCGCGCAATACCGCCGTTGGGATTTAATTCATGCAGGCGCTGACGCAAGCGCGAAAAAAACAACGAGAGCCGATGTACATGGCTATCGCGGAATAAACTGGGGAACACGCGGTTCATCACCGTGCGGTTTTCCAATGCATAGCCCGCGCCCGAAGGTGCCTGAGTACGGTCAGCCATTACTTGCATGCTGCCGTCCGGCGTGCGTACCAAATCGGCGCCGTGCAAAATCAGTTGATGATTGCCTTGTAATTTGACTTGTTGGCAAGGCCGCAAGAAACCGTGGTGGGAAAATAATAAATCGGGCGGGATTATGCCTTGGCGTACCAGCTTGCGTTCGCCGTAAATATCTTGCAGCAGTAAATTAAATAATTCGGCACGTTCGACTAATGAGGTTTCTATCTGGTTCCATTCATCGCTATTAATTAATAGTGGAATAGGATTGAGTTGCCAGCTTTGGTTTGCATCTGGCTCGTCGTAAATTTTGTAGGTGGCGCCATCATCGCGCAAAATGCGGCGGGTTTTTTTCTGGCGCTCTTCAATTGCATCATGCCCCAGGCTTTGCAAACTGTGGAGCAAATAACGCCAATGGGGGCGAATCCTGCCCTCGCTGTCATAGGCTTCGTCCACACCATTTTGCGGCGCGGGATAAATAAAGTCCTTAATGTTGGCTGGATCGACCGGATTTTCCATAAGCGTGGAATAAGGATTCATAAAAATAATTTGTCATTGTTATACGTATGACGCCCATTGTAACCCGATTTTGTTGTGCCCAACCTATACACTCCCAAGCAGAGCTTGGGAGCGAGGTGCGTCGAGCAATAATTACTTCCGCAAATCCAGCGTGTGTGGATATTCATCAGCCGGTTCCTCTGGCGGTGGTGCCATAGGTCTGGGCGGATGTTTGTGTTCGAAAAACTCGCGCAAAATTTTTCCGGCTGGTGTAATCGGCAGTGCTCCGGGAGTGTGGTTGATATCAAAGAAACGGTTGCCACGGCGCGATTCCGCTTCGTTGGCATTCACCGGGAAGCGATCGTAACTGCGGCCACCGGGATGGCTGACGTGATAGGTGCAGCCGCCAATACTTTTGCCGTTCCAGGTATCAATCAAATCAAACACCAGCGGTGAGTGAATGCCGATGGTGGGGTGCAAGGCCGATGGCGGCTGCCAGGCGCGATAGCGCACACCGCCGACAAATTCACCGTGTTTTCCGGTTGCATTCAAACACACGCGGCGACCATTGCACGCGAGCACATAACGCCCCGGTGTTAAACCGCTGACTTTGACTTGCAAACGTTCGAGAGACGAATCCACATAGCGCGATGTACCAAAGCTGCTGACTTCTTCACCCAGTACGTGCCAGGGTTCAATCGCCCAGCGCAATTCGATTTCAATATCGTCCAATTGCACGCGACCGTAGTGCGGAAAGCGGAATTCTTCAAATGCCGCCAGCCATTCGAGTTGGAAAGGGTAGCCGTGTTCATTTAAATCGTTGACTACATCGCGCAAATCTTCCCACACATAATGCGGCAACATAAATTTGTCGTGCAGTAGTGTGCCCCAACGCACCAGTGGTTTTTTGTAGGGCTCTTTCCAGAAGCGGCTGATCAAGCAGCGCAATAATAAAATTTGCACCAGCGACATGCGTGCATGAGGCGGCATTTCAAAACCGCGGAATTCCAGAATGCCCTGACGCCCGCTGGCGGTGCCGGGGGCATATAATTTATCGATACAAAATTCAGCGCGATGGGTATTACCGGTAATGTCGATTAATAAATTGCGCATCAGTCGATCAACCAACCAGGGTTGATCGACAATACCTTCCGGCATTTGTTGGAACGCAATTTCCAGTTCGTACAACATTTCTGCGCGGCCTTCATCGGCACGCGGCGATTGGCTGGTTGGCCCGATAAATAAACCGGAAAATAAATACGACAAGCCAGGGTGGTGTTGCCAATAAGTAACGAGACTGCGCAATAAATCCGGACGACGTAAAAACGGACTATTCGCGGGTGTTGATCCACCAAAGGTCACATGGTTGCCGCCGCCAGTGCCTGAATGGCGGCCATCGAGCATAAACTTTTCGGTGCCCAAGCGGCATTGCCGTGCGTCTTCGTAAAGTGCTTCGGTGTTGTTGACCAAATCCGCCCAGGTTTCTACCGGATGGATATTTACTTCAATTACACCCGGGTCAGGCGTAATTAAAAATTTCTTCAGGCGATAGTCTTTTGGTGGCTCATAACCTTCCAACACTACCGGCATATTCAAGGTTGCGGCGGTATCTTCTATTGCTTCAATTAACGCGACGTAATGTTCAAGGTAGGTGAGCGGTGGCAAAAATAAATGCAAACGGCCATCGCGCGCTTCAAAACACAACGCGGTGCGGATGACATAACCCGCTTCAATATAATTGGGTTTTGGTGCACCGCCCAAAGCCGCTTTTTGTTCAGCAATTTTTTGTGCGAAAGCATTTTTGGTTGCGCCGGTTTTTTCTGCGGCGAGTGCGGTTGCCTGTTGGCCAGTAGGCGCAAGTGGTTCGCGCGAGGCAATAGGGTCATTTTCCGGTTGGTACCGCTCGTATTCGTGTTTAGGGAATTCGAGCGAATTTAGCGGTAAACGTAAACCGAGTGGAGAATCGCCGGGCACTAACATGAGTTCGCCGGTGCGCAATTTCCAGCGACCGGTCAGCCAGCTTTGATTCGTGTAATTCCATTCAATCGGTAACACGTAACCGCTTTCGGTATTTAATCCGCGCGATAATAATTTAGCGATTCGGCGACGTTCAAGGTCATCTTTTAAATCGGCTTGGAGCGGATTGATATCGGGCGGCAGTGTCTGCTCTGCCCAAAGGTAATAAAGCACATCTTCATAAGCGGGAATTAAATGGTCACTATTGACACGAATTTTTTCGCACAAGAGTTGCGCGAATTTTTTTGCATCGACATGCGTGAGGCCGTAACTTTTATCCGCGCGCGCTAATAAATGCGGATTGTTCCAAAGGGCTTGGCCATCGGTGCGCCAGAAACAGCCGAGTGCCCAGCGTGGTACTTCTTCACCGGGATACCATTTGCCCTGGCCATAATGTAATAAACCATTCGGTGCAAAAGTCTCGCGCATCCGCAGCAATAAATCTTTTGCCAAGCGCAATTTATCGGCGCCCAGCGCACCGGTATTCCATTGTTCGGATTCCATATCGTCAATGGAGACAAACGTAGGTTCGCCGCCGGTGGTCAGGCGCACATCCTGTTCAATTAATTCTTTATCCACTGCCGCGCCGAGCGCGTTAATGGTTTGCCATTGGTCTTCAGTGTAGGGTTTGGTTACGCGTGGGTCTTCAAGGATGCGGAAGACTTCGTTGCTGTACGAAAATTCCACTTCGCATTTGCTGGTAGCACCGGTGATTGGTGCAGCAGAGATCGGGTCGGGTGTGCAGGCGAGTGGGATATGGCCTTCAGTCGCGAGCAAACCAGAGGTAGGGTCGAGGCCAATCCAGCCTGCGCCGGGAATATAAATTTCAGTCCATGCATGCAAATCGGTGAAATCTTTTTCCGGGCCGCTGGGGCCGTCGAGCGCTTTGATGTCAGCCGTGAGCTGCACTAAATAACCGGAAGCAAAACGCGCGGCGTAACCTAAATGGCGGAAAATTTGTACGAGTAGCCAAGCGCTGTCGCGACAGGAACCTTTGGCGAGTGTCAGGGTTTCTTCGCAAGTTTGTATGCCCGGTTCAAGGCGCACACCGTAACCAATTGCTTGCTGTACAAGCTGGTTGATACTCACCATAAAATCGTTCACCGCCCAGGGCTTTTCACTCAACTGGCGATGGCGAATATCGGCTTTGATTTTGTTGACTATCTCCATCAATTGCGCGCCGCTTTCGCTGATTTCGAGATAGGGAATTAATTCGCGCTGCAATTGCTTGTCGTAGTCAAACGGAATGTGTTGCGCGTAATCTTCGACAAAAAAATCGAAGGGATTGATGGAGGTCATATCAGCGACGACTTCGACCTCAATCGACAAGGTTTTGGTCTGCTCGGGAAATACCAGACGCGCTTGGAAATTACCAAAAGGATCTTGCTGCCAATTAATAAAATGATCGGCCGGTTCGATTTTGAGCGAGTAGCTATGGATTTTGGTGCGGCTATGTGGCGCCGGGCGTAAACGCAGTACATGGGGAAAGAGTGAAGTCAGGCGATCAAATTCATATTTTGTCTTGTGGTGAATGGCAACGCGGATAGCCATAAGTTAATTCCTTCCTGCAACGTACGGTTTATGGATCATGCTGGTGCACTCAAGTGTGCACCAGGCTGGGAAAAGGGCAAGTTATTATCATCCCCGTTGGTTGTTACGCTATTTAGGTCGCGGTGATGGCCGCTTAACTTGCCTGTTATATTTGCCGCTATTAGTAAGGCAATAACTGCACCATAAGTGCCCGAGGGTAAAAAATGGGATGGACAGAAACAAAAAAGCGCCGGTATCGGGTGGATATCGGCGCTTTTAGAGTATTCACTGGTAACTAGTTAGTTTTGCGGAGGCGGAGGCAACTGCAAAAAAGCTTCGACGATCAGGCGATCCCAAGATTTGGTCAGCTCGCGCAGGTACTGGTTATCCGCCTCAAACACAGAGTGCTTCATGTAGCCACTGTTGGTGGCGTAGCTCATCAGCTCTATAGGTGGGCCGACGGTGAGGTTGGATTTCATGGTCGAGTCCATGGAGACCAGGGCGCAGAGCGCTGCAGTGTCCAACCCGGTTTCGGGTTTGAGGATACGGTCGAGGATGGGTTTGCCGTATTTGCTCTCGCCAATCTGCAAATAGGGCGTCTGGTTGGAGGTGGTGATGTGGTTGCCCTGAGGGTAAATCAACATGACCCCAGGGGTCTCTGCGCCGATTTGGCCGCCGAGTAAAAAGCTGGCCTCAAAGCTCACATTACTATTGTGCTGGGCGTGCT
>Ga0307408_100001056_pt1 | contig 21143 bp, 21 predicted proteins | sample 322Cmetagenome_FD_202116 | JGI IMG/M metagenome (GOLD analysis project Ga0307408, IMG submission 202116) | Maize rhizosphere microbial communities from greenhouse at UC Davis, California, United States - 322HYB-C-3 | ecosystem: Host-associated > Plants > Roots > Rhizosphere > Soil | place... | reverse complement strand
AATGCCCTGTCGAGTTTGTCCTGTAAATTTTCAAACATATCAGTTATGCTCTTTTAGAGCCTGCAAACTTACATAATTTTTTGCCTTTGTATTTTACAGAACGCCCGATAAAAAATATTTCGGCGCTGAAAAACAATGCAATAGCTGTACTTACAGGCTAGATTAATTTTTATTATCTCGGAAACTTATATAGCAAGCCTAAGGATAAGGCCTGGCTCGCCTGAATTTTATCGCTGGAATCGTCATCATAAATCCCAATACCGGTTAAAGTCACATTTACCAGGCGATTCACCTTTGCAGTGAGTGTAAGATCCAGTCGGCTATCTATATTGCTCAATTCCTCGTAGTTGGCAAACATGCTATAACGGCTTTTCAAATGCAAATTTTCTGCAATATCTTTTTCAAAGTTAGATACCAGCTGAAAGGCCAACTCGTTTCGCATCCGCTTTCCTGGCTCAACCCCAAAATTCTTTGCATTAGTTTTATAGATATCCCTATCCAACACAAAAGTTTGGCGGGCGGTTCCTGTACCAATTCGCAAAGAAAACGACTTGCCTGGTTTGTACTCAAATCCCATAGATTCAGTCAAATAGCCCGGAGACATGAATCTTGATATCAGGGTCTGAATTTCATCGCCAGCCTTAGTTTTGCTATAAGAATATCCCCTGTCAAACTGCGACTCGAAGTTTAGCGATCCGAAAAAATACCATGATTTTGAAAGCTTCAGAGCCACTTTATTATCCCAGAAAATGCGGTCGTTTGTTTTGCGCTGCAGCTGTCCGCGGTTTTTAAGCTTTCCATACTGCAGAATAAGCTCCGAAACATAGTTCTTATCCCCTTTGGTGAAATCCGTTTTATAATTAAAAAGAGTTCCAATCGCGATAGAGTTAACCCCTCCCCCACTCCAGTTATCACTAAAAGAAGCCTGGTTCATGTTAATTCCAAAGGATGTCCAGTTTCGCCAGTAATTAACCTTAAGCTTTAAATCAGCGTCGGATATTTGTACCGGATGCAGGTTCAAAATAGGTTTCCGAACCGGCAAACTGTTTTTTTTGGGATAGAGTTTTAAGCTGCTAATGTCTGTTGAATCAGCCTTTTTATTTTGAGAAAATGCTATAGATGAAGACAATACCCCGAAAAGAATAAGCAGATTTTTAAACATTACAGCAAAGAAAAGAAAATTGCATCATTTTATAAATCCTTAATGCCATTCTAAAGCAAATACCTAAGCCACGAATACAGCTTCCGGCTTTTCAAATAACCTGAGTTACAATCGTTTTCATACGCTTCTTTTTCAAATACAATATTGAGGTAAGCTTTATGATGATTTCTATAAACCATAAGGTTAACAATATAATTCAAAACATATAATACATAAAAAAGAACGATAAATAGTTCAAGCTGTTGTATGAGATGAATTTTTTCGTGCCTTATTAAAGATTGTATTTTCTGGTACTCTCGTTTCTTTACCAAGATAAAAGGGAACAAGGCCATCCCCGCGGCAGGAAGCCAGGCAACATGTATAACCGGAAACCTCAATTTTTACTATTTGATTTTAGCGGAGGCAACCTGTTGGCTGCTGGATCTCTCTGATAGGTTTTATAGGCTTCTTTAATAAAAGAAATTAGGGAATAATCGTTAGCATCCAGCGCAAAATAGTACGACGGGCGATACTGCTGCATAAAATCAGCAAGCTTGTCGCCTTGCAGCCCGGTGATTGAGGTTACCAGTTTCTTGCTATAACGATAGTTAACAATCATATCATGATAATCGCGTTCGAGGATTTTTTGCAAGAACCTGGCGTTTTTACCTTCCCGGCTTAGCAAACTCCATAATGCATCGATGCTTAGTCCGGCACCAACGCCATTTGCCCCGCTGCCCACCCGCAAAAGATCTCCGGGCTCGCCCTTTCTGTAAATATCTTTATAGGCATCGCGATTTTCATCGTAAATACTTTTAGCCGACTTAACAGTGTCTTTAACGGTAACTACGTCTAGAAGAATGTTAAGCCTTTTAAGATAGAATAATAAAGTTTGTGAACTTTGAACTGTGATTGTATCAACACGGTAGCCCTGCAGGGCGGCAATTAAGGTATCTCCTTTTGAGGCCGTTGTAGAAAACTCGCCTTTGCCATTATTGTAAAAGCCTTTATGCGTACTTAGGTTATAGATGTATACTCTTACCAGCCGCTGCTTGGTATCTTTGTCAAAAACAATACCTTGTACCTGGCGATCCTGCGCAAACAGTTTCGCCATGGCAAAAATCAGAGCTATAATTAATAAAGGCCTTTTCAAGTTACCGTAAAGCTAAAAGTTTATTGCATACAGAAAATGCAATTTAACATTCATTAACTTATTTGGAAACAAGAAGAAGCTGGCCTAGTTTTAAATCTGTACCTTGAATTGAATTTAATATTTTCATGTCATCTACAGATATTCCAAAACGGCGGCTGATGGAAAACAGCGTATCACCCTGCTTTACTTCATAAATTTTCATCGCAACAGGTGCCTTTTCGGGCTCAACCTGCTGCTTCACATAAGCTTCCTTGCTAATTTCCTGAAGGATTTTTTCTTCGCGATTTACTTTGGCAATTGTATTGGATTCAGCTCTATCGTACTGTGTTAAATCATAGCGCTCAATAATGCCGATTAACAACTCTGCATATCGAGGATTAGTAGCATAACCAGCCTGTTTTAAGCCATTCGCCCAGCCCTTGTAATCGTCGCGGTTTAATTCGAACAGAAAAGCATAACGTTGGCGCTTTAAAAATTCAGAATGGTCCCGATATGATTCTTCCGGATCATTATAAACCCTGAAGCATTCGCCTTTTGCATCATCGTCCTTTAAAATCGTAGGCCCAGTCCAGGTAGTGTTACATTTAATCCCAAAATGATTATTCGCCTGGCGGGCTAACTCTCCATTACCATTTCCAGACTCCAGCAGTCCCTGCGCCAATGTAATACTCGCAGGAATGCCGCTTTTCTTCATTTCGTCTATGGCAATGTCTTTATATCTTTCAATATAATCCGACGCAGTATAGTTATTTTCAAGTTTGTTGCCTTTTATTACCAGCACCTTTTGCGGCGCTTTTCTCGCTACGGGCTTGTTTACTGCTACAATCCTTTTAGCTGTGCAGGAAACTGACATTCCTACATAAATTAACAGAATAAATCTTTTCATTAATTATTTACAACTGCAGAACCTGGCCAATGCTCAGGCTACTCGTTTTTAAACTATTTTTTTGAAGGATGTTTTTAACGGTAGTATTAAATCTTTTAGCAATCTCCGCCAGCGTATCCCCATGCCTTACTTCATACGTAACTGACTGGCTTATTGTTTCTTCTGAATTACTTGCAACATTATTAGACTCTACAGCACGGAAACTTTCTGGAATTTGGTTGCTGTCATACTGGTCTAACTGATACTTCTTTATAATCCCCATCACCTGCGATGCCCAGCTTCGGCTGGCTGCATAACCACCTCGTTGTATGCTCAGGGCCCACTTTTTATAATCGCCGGCAGGATGATTAATAAATAGGTTGTTAAAACGTTTTTTAAGGAAGCTTACAAAGTCGGCATAGCATTCGTCCACATTCTCATAGCCTTTATAAGATGAGGATATTGGCTTTGGGCCGCCCTTGCCTTTTATGCCGAAATGATTGTTTAGGTATTTGGCTATTTTACTGGTGCCACTGGCAGATTCATGAATGGCAACACCTAGAATGATGCTTGCCGGAACCCCGTGTTGATTCATGGTACGTATCGCAGCTTCTTTGTATGCATCTACATATTTACTTGCTGCCGACTGTGCTGATGCTGTACCTGTCAACAAAACTGCCAGGCCGAGAATTAATAAAATTTTACGCATAGTTTTACAGTTTACGGATGATGAATAAACCATCGCGTACGGGAAGAATTAACTTCTCCACACGTTGGTCGTTACTTACCCTTTCATTAAAGCGGCGGATATTTTCTGTATCCTTATCGTTTGCCCCTAATGTTATTTTACCGCTCCATAGTACGTTATCGACTATAATGAGCCCACCTTTTCTTACTTTATCAAATACTAAATCGTAATATGTGTTGTTGTTTTTTTTGTCCGCGTCAATAAACACAATATCAAAAACCTCATCAAGCTGCGGAATTACTTCAACGGCATTTCCGAGGTGATATTTTATTTTATCGTTATAAGATGATTTTTGGAAGTATTCCCGAACCCTGTCTTCCAGTTCCTCATTGATATCAATAGTGTGCAGGATTCCATTTTCGGAGAGGCCCTCGGCAAGGCACAAAGTGGCGTAGCCGGTAAAAGTTCCTATCTCTAAAATGCGATTGGGATTAAGGATTTTGCTTAGAAATGTAAGGACACGGCCCTGGTAATGCCCTGAAAGCATTCTAGGCATTGGCACCTTTAAATGCGTCTCACGGTTTATGTGCCTAAGCAATTCTGGCTCTGGTTCGCAGTGTTGCTCTAGGTAGGCCTGCAATCCCTCAGTAAGCAGTTCCATGGCTGCAAAGATATAAAAATATTTTTTTGCACCAAGATTTACAAGCTAAAACCAAGATTATCAAGCCAATGACATCTTATCTCGTTCAATTACAGCCAAGGCAAGGCGAATTTTGGGATAAGAAATTTCTTCCTTCAGGTAGTCGAAGATTGGCTTCATAGCCTTACTCTCTCCTGTTTTTTCCATGGCATCTCTAACCAAAGCCACTTCTTTATCGCTTACCAAAGAGCCAATACTTCTAATTTTATGATTAAGATATAAATAGGCTATATGCGAATAAACGGTAGTCTCGTGCAGCGCCCTTTTTTCCGCAACTTGCGAAGGGCTAAGCCCCTGCTTTAGCAAATTTAGCGTATCCAGGTAAGTGTCTCCTTTTTGTTTTTTTGCCTGTCCAGCTCCAAGGAAGTTATTAATTGTATCGAGGAATACCTGCCCGTATTTATTGAATTTATGCTCGCCCACTCCCGAAACCTCTAGCATTTCGTTGGCAGTTAATGGCTTTTCTCTTGCCATTTCTAGCAGGGTAGCATCACTAAATACAATGTAAGCCGGAACATCTTCTTCCATCGCAAATTGCCGGCGCACTGCACGGAGGCGATTAAACAGTTCTTCTTCCTGGTTAATTACTGGCGTACGTTTTTGTTCCACCGCCTTCTCCACTTTTACCAAAGGCTGTAGAACCGTCAATTCTGCTTTCTGCCTTCCGAAGAGGATTTCGCTGCCAGCTTTAGTTAGCTTTAAAGCAAAATTTTCGTCATAGGCCATTTCGATGATGCCGAGGTTAAGCATTTGCATCAGGTAACGCTGCCAATCTATCGCCCCTATTTCAGAACCTGCTCCGTGCGTTTTCAGCTTATCATAACCCGCCTCCAATACTTCCGCTTTGCGCGAGCCTCGTAACACATCAATAATCATTGAAGCTCCTTCCTTTTCACCCGTACGCACAATGGCAGATAAAGCCTTTTGGACTAGTACCGTTCCATCAAAGTGCTTTCTGGGATTTTTGCAGACATCGCAATTGCCGCAATTTTTTTCCAGGCTTTCAGAGAAATAGTTCAGTAAAATTTTTCTTCTACATAAATCAGCCTCTGCGTAATGCTGTATCCGTTTCAATTTTTCCAGGTTAATTTCTGCCTGGGCACTTTCAGCGGCAAACTTATTCAGCATGGTCAGGTCGGCGTAGTTATAATAAAGAATGGTTTCAGAAGGAAGCCCATCACGCCCAGCCCGCCCAATTTCCTGATAATAGCCCTCCATATTTTTAGGAAGGTTGTAATGAATCACCCAACGAACATTAGATTTATCAATCCCCATCCCGAAAGCTATGGTAGCACAAACCACCTGCAATTCATCATTTATAAAAGCTTCTTGAATTTTCGCCCTTTCATCAGCATTCATGCCTGCGTGGTAAAAACCTGCATTTATTCCATAGTTGCGCAAGGCTTCGGCAACGTCCTGGCAATTATTGCGGCTTAGGCAATAAACAATGCCGCTTTTATCTTTTCGCTTGTCAATAAACTCAGCGATCTCCTGCAATTTTTGCTTAGTTTTTACGCCGATGCGAACATCCAGGCTAAGGTTTTTTCTATCAAAAGATGAAATAAAAACCTCCGGCGCTTTCAAGTTTAGCTGCTTAATGATATCCTTGCGGGTTACTTTATCCGCAGTAGCTGTCAAAGCGATAAAGGGCACATGGCTAAATCTTTCTCTCAACAGGCCCAGCTGGGTATATTCTGGCCGAAAATCGTGCCCCCAGGCAGAGATGCAATGTGCCTCATCTATGGCAAACATAGAAGGCCTTGCCATCTGAGTAATCATTTGAAGTTCGGAAATTAACTTCTCGGGGGAAACATACAGCAAGCCAATTTCCTTCTTATAACAGCCTTCTAAAATTGCCTGCTGCTCGGCAAAGGTTTGCGAACTATTTAAAAAAGCTGCTGAAATTCCATTCGAACGCAAGGCATCCACCTGGTCTTTCATTAAAGAAATCAATGGTGAAATTACAATACAAACCCCATCAAGCATCAAAGCCGGCACCTGGTAACAAACAGACTTTCCTCCGCCGGTTGGCATTAAAACTAAAACATCTTTGCCTGCTACCACATTGCCAATAATCTCCTCTTGTTGCGGACGAAAATTATCGTAACCAAAGTACTTTTTAAGGATGTTTTTGGGGTGTTTCTCCATGATTGAAAGGTTTTAGGTTAGGTATTTAAAATTGAAAATTCTTTTTTTCGAGGTACGATTGCAGAATTATGGTTGCAGATACTGTATCAATTAAGCCCTTATTTTGCCTGTCGGATTTTTTCAAGCCACTCTGCGCAATTGTAGCAGATGCCATCTTAGAAGTGAAGCGCTCATCAATCAGCTCAACCGGAATCGCCGGAAAATTCTTTTTAAGCAATGTAACAAAACCCTTAACATGCTGCGCCGATTGAGATGCCGTGCCATCCATTTGTTTAGGCTCGCCAACAATAAAGCGTTCCACCTGTTCTGTCTGCATGTATTTTTTCAGATACTCAATAATATCCTTTGGATGAATAGTGGTTAAGCCGGTAGCAATTATTTGCAATGGATCGGTAACGGCGATGCCAACACGTTTTGTACCGAAATCAAAAGACATTAAGCGCATTTTGTATCATTTAAGTTTCAAATGTAAACCATTTAAACTTAAACTAAAATTTTTAGCAGCCGCCATAATTACGAATTTGATAAATATTAAGGCTTTTATTTCTTATTTTGCACCTTATGCAGTTTAGTGAGATCGTAGGACAGCAGCAGGTTAAGCAACACCTTATTAAAAGTGTTCAGGAAAGCAGGATAAGCCATGCCCAATTATTTTTGGGGCCAGAGGGCTCTGGAAGCCTGGCTTTAGCGCTTGCATATGCCCAATATATTTCTTGCGAAAAACGACAGCAAGAGGACAGCTGCGGAGAATGCAGCTCCTGCCGAAAATATGCTAAACTCATACATCCCGACCTTCATTTTTCTTATCCTTTTTTTGCCAAACACAAAGAAGATACAGCACTTTCGTTTATTGAAGAATGGCGCCGCTCATTTTTAAGTAATCCGTATCTGGGGTTGGACGAGTGGCGCAACCAATTGGAGGCAGAAAACAAACAAGCAAACATTAACATTGCCGAATGTCACCAGATTATAAAAAAATTGAGCCTTAAAGCCTTTGAAGGCGAATATAAGGTCTTGATAATGTGGCTTCCGGAGTATTTGGATAAAGTGGGAAATACTCTGTTAAAGTTAATTGAAGAACCTCCTCAAAAAACACTTTTTCTTCTGGTTGCCCAAAATCAGGACCAGATATTAAATACCATCCTTTCGCGTACGCAACTGGTGAAAGTACACCGCTTACATGATAATGAGGTTGCCGAATATCTGGTAAAAAAGCTTCATATTAACGAGGATCAAGCTTTGCGTACTGCTTATCTAAGCGAAGGAAACATTCAATCTGCACTTAATTTAAGCAAGGAAGAAGGCAATAATAACTTTGGGCTGTTTTCTGACTGGCTGCGTATGTGCTTCACTAACCGCGGCTTACTCGCCATTGAGTTTTCTGAAAACACATCCCGGATGGGGCGCGAAAACCAGAAGAACTTTTTACGTTATGGCATAAAACTAATGCGTGAAGTGCTGATAGTTTTAGCCGGTGCCGAAGCCCTGGTAAACCTGCCTGCAAATGAAAAAGAATTTGTTATTAACTTTAGCCGTATTTTAAACTCGGCAAAAGCCGAAGCAATTATAAACGAGCTTGAAAAAGCCCATTATCATATTGAAAGAAATGCAAATCCTAAAATCTTATTTTTAGATGTATCTTTGCAGTTTATAAAAATTTTAAAGTACAATACGCTCCCTAAGGGGACTCAATATATATTAAATTAATGGGATGTGGTTCTTGCTCAACAGGAGGCTGTGCGCCTGCTGGCTGCAAAAGTAACGGCTCTTGCCTTACTAATGGTTGCAGTAAATTAGATGTTTACGACTGGCTGTCTGACATGGACATGCCGGCAAATTATAAAGCTTTCAATATCGTTGAGGTAAAATTTAAAGGTTCGCGTAAAGATTTTTACATAAACCACGAAAACCTTTACCTGGAAGCTGGCGAACTGGTAGTTGTAGAAACACCTACCGGAGGATATGATATTGGCCATATTTCCATAACTGGGGAATTAGTTAGGATGCAAATCAAGAAAAAGCATCTTAAGCAGGAAGATATCGTTAAGAAAATTATTCGCCGTGCAACTCCGGCAGATGTAGATAAATGGAAAGCAGCAAAAGCGCTTGAATGGGAAACCATGCATAAGGCTCGTACTCTGGCGTTAAACCTTGGGTTATCCATGAAGCTCAGCGACGTGGATTATCAGGGCGATAAATCAAAGGCTACATTCTATTATACAGCCGAAGGCCGTGTAGATTTCCGTGAGCTTATCAAGAAAATGGCCGAAACTTTCCGCATCAGGATTGAAATGCGCCAGATTGGTATGCGCCAGGAAGCCAGCCGTTTAGGCGGATTAGGCTCTTGCGGGCGGGAATTATGTTGTTCTACCTGGCTAACCGACTTCAAAACGGTTTCTACCTCAGCTGCCCGCTATCAAAACTTGTCTTTAAATACCTTAAAACTTGCAGGCCAGTGCGGCAAACTAAAATGCTGCCTTAACTACGAGCTTGACACCTATATGGATGCGTTAAAAGACATTCCTGATGATGTAGACAAGCTTGAAACTGAAAAAGGAATTGCCCGCCTTCAAAAAACAGACATCTTTAAAAAACTAATGTGGTTCAGCTATCCGAACGAAGAAAGCTGGATTCCGGTGGAAATATTCAGGGTACGCGAAATACAGCAGTTAAACCGCGAGGGCGTTAAGCCTGAAGATTTAAAAGACGAGGCTGTTGAAATTGTGCCTACTCAGGTTGCCAAAATTCTTGACTATGAAAACGTAGTTGGGCAAGATAGCATTACCCGCCTTGATGACCGTAGCAACAAACGGAAAAAGAAACGCCCGCACGGAAAGCCATCCGGCAATCGCCAGGAAGGCAACCAAAATGCACCTAAAAAACAGGAGGCGGCGGCCAAAGATGCGGGTACAAAAGCAGGGGGAAACCAACCTAAACAAAATAACCAGAAACAAGTGCAACCAGAGGGAGGCAATCCCACTAATAGCAATAATAAACGCCGCCATAATAATAGAAGGCCCAAACCTAACAAGCCAAAGCCTAATGAGTAAAATTGCGAGAGCCATTAAACCACTACTGCTACTTACTGCATTAGCAGTAAGCTTGATCGGCTGTTCCAACAATGCCCTTGTTGACACCAGCCAGGAAATTACAGGTAGGAACTGGAGCTACATCAAAAAAGTGAGCATTCCAGTACAAGTGGTTGATGCCAGCAAGCTTTACAATATTTATTTTAACCTTCGCCATACGGCAGATTACAAATATTCGAACATATTTATCCTGGTACATCAAAAGGCACCAAGCGGCAAGAAAACAACAGAAAGGAAAGAGTTTCAGCTGGCCTACCCGGATGGAGAGTGGCTGGGAAGTGGTTCAGGAAATCTTTATTCTTACCAAATTTTGTTTAGAAAAAACTACCAGTTTCCAGAAGCTGGAACCTATGTTTTCGAATTTGAGCAAAATATGCGCGACAACCCACTAAGAGAAATTAGTGATGTGGGGCTGAGAGTAGAACCAGCTAACTGATTTGGGCATAGCTTAACAAAACCAAAGGCTTTGCCCTCGTTCAAAATCAGCTTGTCAACAGCTCTTAAAGACAAACACACGAAACAAAGCTGCCCAAATTTTGAATCCTCAATATTTTTAACCTATCTTTCGGCTAAAACCCTTATTCACAATGCCTGCAAAAACCTTTGGTAGCGCTGTATATGGAATTGAAGCTACCACAATTGCCGTTGAAGTCCACATAAGCAGTGGCACAAAATATCATATCGTTGGCTTACCCGATAAAGCAGTGAGCGAAAGCCTGCTCCGCGTTGAAAGTGCGATTACCACTACGGGATATCGAATGCCCCGTCAGAAGATTGTTGTAAACCTGGCACCAGCCGACATAAGAAAAGAAGGGTCTTCTTATGATCTGGCTATCGCGATAGGAATTCTTGCCGAATCGCATCAAATTGATACAGATCGGCTCGATAAATATTTAATTCTTGGAGAACTGTCCTTAACCGGCGATGTCCTTCCAATAAAAGGAGCTCTTCCCATCTCCATACAAGCCAGAAGAGAACAATATAAAGGCATAATTATTCCGAAAGCCAATGCAAGAGAAGCTGCCATTGTCAGTGAGATTGAAGTATTTGGTGTTGAAACCCTTTCGGAAGTTATTGACTTCTTTAATGGGAAAAGCACCCTAAAGCAAACTATTGTTGACACCCGCGATGAGTTTTACCATAATATCAACAATTACGAAAGCAACTTTGCAGATGTAAAAGGACAGGAGAACATTAAACGTGCATTAGAAATTGCTGCCGCGGGCGGGCATAATGTTATACTAATTGGGCCTCCAGGAGCAGGCAAAACCATGCTGGCTAAACGCCTGCCAACTATACTCCCTCCATTAAACCTCCACGAAGCTCTTGAAACAACAAAAATACATTCTGTAGCCGGAAAGCTTTCTGCCGCAGAATCATTAATGACGATAAGGCCTTTCCGTTCGCCACACCATACAATATCTGATGTTGCCCTTGTAGGTGGAGGAGGAAATCCCCAACCAGGAGAAATTTCACTAGCGCATAATGGTGTTCTATTTCTTGATGAGCTACCCGAATTTAAACGGACGGTACTTGAAGTTATGCGCCAACCGCTGGAAGAACGCAGAGTAACAATTTCAAGGGCAAGGTTCACTATTGACTATCCGGCTAGCTTTATGTTGATTGCATCTATGAATCCCTGCCCCTGCGGGTTTTATAACCACCCGGAGAAAGAATGCCTTTGCGGCCCGGGCGTAGTGCAAAAGTATCTAAGCAAGGTATCGGGCCCCTTACTAGACCGTATCGACCTGCATGTTGAGGTTACGCCGGTAAATTTTAGCGAACTATCTTCAGACAGGCCCGCAGAAAATAGTTCTAACATTCGTGAAAGGGTAATTGAAGCCCGGGAAAAGCAAACTAAACGTTTCGAGGAAAAAAAGGATGTTTACTGCAATGCCCAGATGAGTCCTAAAACTGTGAGAGAAATCTGCAAAATCAATGAAGCAGGGCAAATGCTACTTAAAAAAGCGATGGAAAAGCTTGGCCTGTCTGCACGCGCCTATGATAGGATTCTCAAGGTAGCACGCACTATCGCAGATTTAGATGCATCTGAAGACATAAAGATTGAGCATCTGGCCGAAGCTATTCATTTCAGGAGCCTTGACCGAGAAGGCTGGGCTGGATAATCCTGAAAGAACTTTTTTAAAATCTTCGCAATGTCATAAATGCAACGACACAATAATTTCGAATGTACATTGTAGTTAATTAGCTAAGGGATATTATGAAAGAAATTAAAATTTTAATAGCTACCTTATTTATTGTTGGAGCCGTTGCATGCAACTCATCCGGACAACAAACTTCCGAAGTCAAGTTGAGCACCCAGAAAAACGCAGTTGCCGCTTTTGCTGAAGGTTGCTTTTGGTGCTCCGAAGAAATCTTTGAAAATATCGCAGGAGTTGATTCTGTTGTATCTGGTTATGCTGGCGGGCATACCAAGAACCCAACTTATGAACAAGTGTGTTCTGAAACAACCGGGCATGCCGAAACGGTGCTGGTCTATTACAACCCCAAGGAACTAAATTACGAGCAATTACTCGATGCATTCTTCTCATCTCACGACCCGACCACCAAAGACAGGCAAGGGCCCGACTTTGGTTCATCTTACCGCTCTGCCATCTTTTATGTAGATAAACAGCAGGAAGAAGCCGCGAGAAAAGCCATAATGAAATGGACTCCGGCATTTAAAAATCCCATAGTAACTGAATTGGCTCCTCTAAAACAATTCTACCGGGCGGAAGAATATCACCAGAATTATGCATCAGAGAATCCGAATCAGTCTTACATCAAAAATGTTTCAATGCCAAGGTTCGAAAAATTTAAAAGGGCCTGTAAACTGAAGCTTAAAGAATAATAACAGGTGGTTATTACTACCTTTGCAGTCTTAAATGGATTATCAGGTTTTTACTTTGCCTAACGGCATCAGGCTTTTACACAAGCCAACAATATCAACAATCAGCCATGCTTGTATCATAATCAATGCCGGTTCCCGCGATGAAGAGCCCGGCAAAGATGGGCTTGCGCATTTTATAGAACACTTGCTCTTTAAAAAAACAGAGAAACGCAACACTCATCAGATCCTGAACTACCTTGAATCGGTTGGCGGCGACTTGAACGCATATACAACAAAAGAGTACACTTGTATTCATGCCTCAGTTTTGAATCCATATATCAATAAGGCTTTAGAACTATTTGAAGACCTCGTTTTCCACTCCACCTTCCCAGAAGAAGAAATGGAAAAAGAAAAAGGCGTAATTCTCGATGAGATCGCATCATATCAAGACCAACCAGAGGAAGCAATTCAGGATGATTTTGAAGATCTGATCTTTGCCGGGCATGAACTAGGTAGAAATATCCTCGGAACCGAACAAACAGTAAAAAGCCTTACAAAGGCAGATATCTTCAATTTTATTAAATCAAATTATAATACAGAAGAAATAGTGGTTGGAGTTTTAGGGGAATATGATTTTAAAAAACTTTGCAAGTTGTTTACTAAAGTTTTTCAAGACATTTCACACAACACCAACACTAAAAATCGCAAACAGATTCCCGGCAACAATCCATTAACGCGCAAACAGCAACAATCAATAGCCCAAACACACTGTGTGATTGGCAACCATGCCTATTCCTTGCATAATGACAAGCGCACCGCCCTTTCTTTGCTAAACAATATCCTCGGAGGCAATGGCATGACCTCCAGGCTTAACCTGGAAATCCGCGAAAAGCATGGCATTGCTTACACTATAGAATCTAATTATGTAGCGTTTGGCGACACTGGCCTGTTTTCGATCTATTTTGGCACCGATACCGAGAAGGCAAACAAGGCGTTAAAACTGATACACAAAGAATTAAACCGTCTTCGCGACAGCAAATTAACCGAAACAGCCCTTCATCGGGCTAAGCAAAAGTTTACCGGCCAGATAGCTTTGGCTGAAGAAAATAAGCTAAGCCTTATAATTGCCATGTCAAAAAGCCTTCTAGATTATGGCAAAGCCGATACCCTGGACGAAGTTTTTGCCAAGATTAATGCCGTTACTTCTGGGCAGATTCTTGATATTGCTAATGATATCTTCAATCCGGCACAGCTTACAACCTTGATTTTTGAACCAACGGAATAGCTCTCGCGGTTATACAGTTTAAGTTTTTTATTTTTGCAAAAAAGAATAGGGAGCCACTTTCGTCGTTAAAGCCTCCCGGATTCTAAAATCAAATATATTTTTTAAATGAAATTACCTATTATAGCATACGGCGATCCGGTTTTAAAAAAGGTAGCGGCAGAAATCCCTCAGGATTACCCTAACCTTCAGGAATTAATTGCCAATATGTTCGACACAATGTATAATGCCAGTGGTGTTGGGCTTGCAGCTCCGCAAATTGGCCTTTCTATCCGCTTGTTTATTGTAGATATAACAGACCGGGACGAGCCCGAATACCAGGAATTTAAAAAGGTTTTTATCAACCCTACTATTATCGAAGAAAGCGGCGAGCTCTGGGATTTTAATGAAGGGTGCTTAAGCATTCCCGACATTAGGGAGGACATTAAACGGAGGCAGAATGTTCTTTTATCTTACTACGATGAAAACTTCCAACACCATGAAGAATCGTTTTCGGGAATGGCAGCCCGCGTTATTCAGCACGAGTACGACCATATAGAAGGTAAGTTATTTACAGATAAACTTGGCCCATTGAAAAGGGCAATGATTAAAAGCCGCCTTGACGCCATATCCAGAGGCGCCGTTAAAGTTGGCTACAAAATGAAATTTCCGGCAGCTTCTAAAAAGCGCTAAACATAAAAAAGCAAGGGGCAAGTACTCATCAGAATACTTGCCCCTTGCTTTTTTATCAAGTTCTAGTTTGAACTTCTGCTTTTATCCCCTTGCATGATTTGCTGTATAAAGGCACCCCAGGCAAATGGGTTGAGCAACGGATTAGCCATCTTCTGATTAATTGCCCGGTTACTTAATGCAATGTGATTATTTTGGAAGTTAAGCCCATTTAGCTCTTGCGCGTCTCTAGGCAAATTTTTGGCGATTGCCAGCAGTGAGCTCTTTTCTACATTTTTGCGGGCAATCTCAAGATCATCATCGGCAAACTTCATCGCCATAAATTCCCGGTTAAATTCGTCCATACTTGCCCAGGGATATACTCTCACCAAAGGTAGGTTCACCACATTAGGTTTCATTTTGACAATGACGGTATATCTCTTGTCAGCAACATTACGCGGAATAACTAAAGCTTCACGCCTATAACCTATGGCACTAAAAACTATGGTATCTCCTTCATGAGCTACAAAAGAAAAATACCCCTGGTAGTTTGCAGAGATGGTTTTATTCCTGTCAGACCTGTTGGTAACCGAAACATACGGCACAACCACATTTGAATCAATATTGTAAATAACCCCCGAAAACTGCACTATAGCCTTTTCCTGCGCCTGTAAAGAGCACAGAGACAATAGAAAAGCTATGGTGAACAATAAGTACTTCATTAATGTAAACGTACCAAAAATTGTGCTACAATCTTTGTTAAATCTTGTTAAATGGATCTTGATTCAACAAAAAAAGCGATTGCATATTAAACGCTATCGCTTTTTCTTTTATTCTTTCTTTGAATTATTTATAATTCTCTGGCATTACAGCATTCGGATCATCCATATCCGTAAGGTTTATGGCTTCAACTGACTCCACTTCCGGAACAGCCCTTTTAATTGCTTGCTCAATACCTGCCTTCATCGTCATGATACTCATCGGGCAAGAACCACAAGCTCCAAGCAAACGCAATTTAACTACATTTTCTGCAGTAATTTCTTCAATAGAAACGTTTCCGCCATCAGCTTCCAGATAAGGCCTTATAGTATCAAGAGCTCCTTCCACTCTTTGCAACAAATCCATAAAAATATTTTTTATAAAAGTAATAAATTTCTAAGAAACCCCAACTTGCGAATTTTTGGCGTTCTGTATCGACACCTGTTGAGCTACACGTTCTGCCATTTCCAAAAATGCATTCGCCATTGGGTTCTGGCTATCCAATATAACTGGCTCGCCAGAGTCTCCGGCATCGCTAATGCTCTTAACCAAAGGAATTTCGCCTAAGAACGCTGCCCCAAACTGCTGGGCCAGAACCTGTCCTCCCCCTTGCCCGAAAATGTAATACTTATTTTCAGGGAGCTCTGCCGGCGTGAAGTACGACATATTTTCAACCACACCTAATAAAGGCACATTGATAGTTTCCATTAAAAACATTCCAATTCCTTTTTTCGCATCTGCCAACGCGACATTTTGGGGAGTTGTTACTATAACGGCCCCAGCAACCGGATAGTTTTGAGTCAGCGTGATATGAATATCGCCAGTTCCGGGAGGCAGGTCGACAACCAAATAATCCAGCTCGCCCCAGTCCGCATCGTTAAATAACTGGCGAACTGCATTAGATGCCATAGGGCCTCTCCATGGAATTGGCTGTCCCGGGTCTGTAAAAAATCCTATCGATAGAACTTTAATACCATATTTTTCTATTGGCTCAATTCGTGTTTTACCATCTGGGGTTTGGATGGCCATTGGCTTCGCATCCTCCAGCCCAAACATCATCGGGATAGATGGGCCATATATGTCTGCATCAATTAAACCAACCCTCGCTCCTTTTTTAGCAAGGCCCAGAGCCAGGTTAGTAGATACTGTTGATTTACCAACCCCACCTTTGCCAGATGCCACAACAATAATATTTCGAATATTGCTCAATGGCTGATTTTTTTGCGCAGTAACCCTGGATGTCATGTTGATCTCTGTAAGCACTTCTGCGCCAATAAAATGCGAGATCGCGTTCCGACAGGCATTAGCAATCAAGTCTTTCAGCGGACAAGCCGGCGTGGTAAGCACAACCGAAAAGCTCACCTTGTTTCCCTCAATCTTTATATCTTCAATCATGTTTAAGGTAACCAGGTCCTTTTTAAGGTCGGGCTCTTCAACATGGCTTAACGCATTCAGTACTTGTTCTTTAGTAATCATCAAAAAAAATTCTGACTGCAAAATTAGACAAAATTTCTGCTATCAATTTCATACGAATAACATATAAATTATATCCGGGCTTAAATATCAGGCTAATATTATGTGATATTTTATGAAACTGCAGCTTAAACCACTTGTTTGGATAGTGTTTTTGCAGATATTTACGCTGCGGAAATAAACTGCCGCCACTTACGTTTTAAAACATCGAATAGTTTGTTAATCAGAAGGAACTAATGCGTAAACGCTCCAAATATTTAAAAATTGCCGGCTTCACCATACTTGCGCTATTTATAATTTTACTTGCCGGTGGGTTTATTGCCTACTCTAAACGCGAGGCAATTTTGCATGCAGTAATAAATAAAGCCGTTAAAAAAGCAAAAAGCAGCTATAACTTAAACCTCGAAATCAAAGGCCCTAAATTTGAAGGATTAAGGACTGTAGCTTTCACAGAGGTATCAATTATACCAGAGAACCGTGATAGCCTCCTTTATGTAAAGGGACTTGAAGTAGGAGTTCAGCTCTGGCCCCTTTTAAGCGGCGATTTAAAAATCTCAGAACTCCATATTGAGCGGGGAAAAATCAATCTGATTAAACAAGATAGCATTCGTAACTATGACTTTCTGTTTAAGAAAAAAACCGACAGCACCAAAACTAAGGGGCGGGCTGATTTGGCCGAATTGGCTAATAAATTATTAAATCAGGCACTATATAAGATACCTGATAACATGCAGGTAAATAATTTCGAGATTTCTTTTATACACGATGAGGATTCATTACGTTTTTTCACTACAGCTGCGACAATAAAAAACGGAGAGCTTAATTCTAAAATTATCGTTAATCAACGTGAATCTGTTTGGCATGTAGATGGCATTGTGGAGCCCGATGACGAACAACTAGACTTTAAGCTTTACGCGGAAGGCAAAAAAGTGGAATTACCAATCATTGAACGAAAATTAGGCTTGAAGCTGAACTTCGACACCTTATATACGTCATTAAAAGAAGCCAAAAAAAGTGGCGACAGCTTTAAAATTTACAGTTATTGCGCTATTAAAAACCTTCTCATTAATCACCCGAAAATTGCAGCAAATAACATTATTATTCCGTCTGGCTCTATCGATGCAGATTTCATGCTCGGGGAAAACTATGCCGGGCTAGATAGCACTTCGGTGATTCACCTTAATAATATTACAGCAACCCCATTCATAAAATACACTGTCAGGCCGGTAAAAACCTATGAACTAAAGTTAAAAACCGGGCAGATGAATGCTCAGGAGCTATTTAATTCCTTCCCCTCGGGTTTATTTGAATCCCTTGAAGGCATTAAAGTAACCGGAGAGCTGCAATATGAAATGAACTTCTTCCTAAATTCCAAACAGCCTGATAGCGTACGCTTCAACTCGGCCTTACATAAAAACAACTTTGGCATAGTAAGCTGGGGAAAAACCAACCTGGAAAAGATAAACAACTCATTTGTATATACGCCATATGAATACGGCAAACCGATGCGGGATATTATTGTGGGGCCAGAAAATCCGGTTTACACTCCACTAAACGAAATCTCCCCTTATTTAAGGAATGCCGTGTTAACCGCCGAAGACCCTTCTTTCTTCTCGCACAAAGGTTTTGTTGAAAAAGCATTCCAACGCTCCATTGCCACCAATTTTAAAGAGAAAGCTTTTAAGCGCGGCGGAAGTACCATTTCTATGCAACTGGTTAAGAATGTCTTTTTAAACCGACAAAAAACGATGGCCAGAAAAATTGAAGAAGTCCTAATTGTCTGGCTGATGGAAAACAATCAGGTCTCGTCGAAACAGAGAATGTTGGAGGTATATCTGAATTTGATAGAATGGGGAGAAAATGTATATGGTATTGGGGAGGCAGCCCGGTTCTATTTCGGAAAACGGCCGACAGAACTAACACTTGGAGAAAGCATTTTTTTGGCAAATATTGTCCCGCGTCCCAAAAAAGGACTTTATTTCTTTGAGGGTGACGGCAGTTTACGTTATAGCTTGCGAGGCTATTTTAAGCTTATTGGCAATCTAATGGCTCGCCGCGGATTTGTTCCAAGAGACACCAGCGCATATGGATTTTACACAGTAAGGCTAAAGGAGAGCCTCCGCCGCGGCACTCCGGTGGACACTACATCAGTTGACTCATTGATGATGGAAGAAGAAGAAGCCCCTATTATTATTGAAGGTGAAGAAGAAAAAGGGAATTTCCTAACACGGTTATTTGGCCGGCGGAAAAAGCCAGACACCATCCATGTAAATAATATAGAAAAACTGAGATCCGCAAAAGATTCAGTCAAAACGCCCGCTCAGCTGCGAAGGGAACGCCGTGAGCTACGGCGGATGGAAAAAGTGCTCAACTAAATTTATACCTTTGCCCGTAGCCATTATACCTTCCTAAAATGAAAGTACAGATTGACGATAAGGAATTCCAATTAATGCTGGAGTACGACCAGATAAAAAAACGCACACGGCTCCTGGGAATTCAGCTTAATTTAGATTATGAAAATAAAGTGCCGCTCTTTATTGGGGTCTTAAATGGCAGCTTTCTTTTTATGGCCGACTTAATTAAGGAAATCAATATTTCTTGCGAAATAGGCTTTATTAAAGTATCATCCTACCAAGGGGATTCTAGTACCGGCACAATAAAGGAAGTGATTGGGCTTGATATGGATTTAAAAGGGAGGGATATCATTATTGTAGAAGATATTGTTGACACTGGGCTCACCTTGAAACACATATTAGATACCGTAAAAAAATATGAGCCAGCTTCGGTGAATGTATGCTCTTTGCTATTTAAGCCCCTGGCGCTGAAAACTGAAATCGGCGACATTAGTTATATTGGCTTCGAAATTCCCAACGAATTTGTTGTAGGCTACGGCCTTGATTATAACGGGCTTGGGCGAAATTTGAAAGACATTTACAGGGTTTGCAACCCTTAATCATGAACTTAATACTTATTTTAGCATCTTTGCACAAAACATTTTAACCATGACCATCCACAAAGAAGGTTATACTTCGATAGCACTTACCATTCTTTTTATCTTCATTATCAACGCATTCGCAAACTATTATTTTGCTGATACCAACTGGCTATTGTGGATAATCTATATCTTTTCATTTGCCCTTTTCATTGTCGTTTTACAATTTTTCCGGTCACCAAGCCGCAACTGGAACATTGGAGAACATGTTCTATGCCCCGCAGACGGCAAGGTGGTAGTAATAGAGGAAACTACCGAAACAGAATATTTTAAGGACAGGCGCATACAGGTGTCTATTTTTATGTCGCCAGTAAATGTGCACGTAAACCGCAACCCTATTTCGGGGATTGTAAAGTTCTTTAAATACCACCCGGGAAAATACCTTGTGGCCTGGGACCCGAAATCGTCTACTGATAATGAGCGCACAACCACTGTTGTAGAACACCCAGCAGGGGTGCCAGTTCTATTCCGCCAGATTGCAGGTGCTTTGGCCCGCCGTATTGTTTGGTATATTAAAGAAGGCGATCAGGTAAAACAAGGCGACCAGTTCGGATTTATTAAATTCGGGTCTCGTGTAGACGTATTCTTACCTCTAGGTACTGAAATAAAAGTTAACTTGGGGGACGTTGTTAAAGGCGGGATTACCGTTATAGCAGATTTAAAGAAATAAGCATATGAAGAAAACATTATTCATTTTGGCTTTTGCAGCATCGGTAACAGCTGTATCAGCCCAAACAAAGCCCGCTAAGAAAGCCTCAGAAAGCACAAAAAAAGAGTGCTGCAAGAAAGAAGGCTCAAGCTGCTGCTCTCCATCAAGCAAGGCAAAAGCAATTTTAAACGCTAAGCCAGCTGCAGAAAAGAAAAGCCAGTAATCATAGCTCACGAAATAAAAAATCCTGCTTTAGAAAACTAAGGCAGGATTTTTTATTTCGTCTAAGACAGAGGCCTATCTAAATCATTTATAGAGAGATTAGCCCCTCCTTACACCGCTGACAACCGTGCAACTATTCAAGTTTCCGATCCCCCCTACAAGAAAACAACAAAAAGCCCTTCCGAAATAATATCGAAAGGGCTAAAATATTTTCTAAAGAAACGGTATTAAACTCTCTTAGATTTAATACGAGCAGCTTTACCAGTTAAAGCACGCAAGTAGAATAATTTAGCTCTACGTACTTTACCATAGCTGTTTACTTCTACTTTCTCAATGTTTGGAGAGTTAATGGGGAAAATACGTTCAACACCTACTCCGTTTGACATTTTGCGTACAGTAAAAGTTTCTGTAGCGCCTACTCCATTGCGTTGGATAACAACTCCCTGATAAATCTGGATACGTTCTTTATTTCCTTCGCGGATTTTATAATGAACACTGATTGTA
>Ga0307408_100001054_pt1 | contig 21180 bp, 18 predicted proteins | sample 322Cmetagenome_FD_202116 | JGI IMG/M metagenome (GOLD analysis project Ga0307408, IMG submission 202116) | Maize rhizosphere microbial communities from greenhouse at UC Davis, California, United States - 322HYB-C-3 | ecosystem: Host-associated > Plants > Roots > Rhizosphere > Soil | place... | reverse complement strand
GTCAAAGCCTGATGACCATAGCAAGTCGGTCCCACCCCTTCCCATCCCGAACAGGACCGTGAAACGACTTTGCGCCGATGATAGTGCTGCAACCAGTGTGAAAGTAGGTTATCGTCAGGCTAGTTATTTAAAAAAACCCCGCCGGGTTAGCTCTTGGCGGGGTTTTTTGCATTTGAAATTCAAACAATGGACCAGTTGCACTTACGCCAGGCGAACACCAGCGACCTGGCTGAAATCATGCGCCTGGAACGCGCCGGCTTTGCGCCCGCCATCCAGGAAACGCAAGCCACCTTTGCGGAACGCCTGGCGGCCGGCGCGGATGGCTGCTGGGTGTTGGCCGATCAAGGCGGCCGCCTGTTCGGCTACCTGTGCGCGGAATTCTGGCGCTACGACGAAAACGTCCCGGCCGGGCGCTTTGCGCGCGATCACAGCGCGCACGACACCCACTACGCCGATGGCGAAGAAATTTATGTTTCGTCGATGGTCGTCGATCCGGGCTTGCGCGGCACCGGTTGGGGCCGCCGCCTGTTCAATGGCGCGCTGGCCGCCATGCGGGAACGCCACAGCCAACTGCGCAGCGCGATCCTGATCGTGCACCCGGAATGGCAGGGCGCCCGCCACATTTACCGCAGCGCCGGTTTTACGGAAATCGGTGAAGTCCCCGCGTATTTTGCCGCCGCCGATGGCGTGCCTTGCGCCGCCATCATCATGCGCCGCCACCATGGTCAGTGAATGCAACCGTTGCTGCAGCAATGCAACATCGGCGACTTGAATTTTTGACATTGTTGATCCGGGCTGCTACTGTCGCATCACCTGTCAATGTTGACAGTTGACAGCTTCAGCGTGAAACGCATTCCGGATTGGACCTACACGACCTCACTACGGCGCTCGACGCCGCCGACGGCGAAACCGCCCTGCTGGCGGCGCTGGACAAAGCCGCCCGCGCGCTGGGCTTCGATTACTGCGCATATGGCATGCGCACGCCGCTGCCCCTGTCCAATCCCCGTGTCATCATGGGCAGTACCTATCCGACCGCCTGGCAGCAACGCTACGCCGAACAGAATTACATGGCGGTCGATCCCACGGTGGCGCATGCGCTGCGTTCCACCATGCCGGTGATCTGGTCCGATCCCATGTTTGAACAGGCGCGCCCATTCTGGGAAGATGCGCGCAGCCATGATTTACAGGTCGGCTGGGCGCAGTCGGCATACGATGCGCAGGGCAATGCCGGCATGATAACCCTGGCCCGGGGCGGCGAAGCGCTCACTGAAGCGGAATTGCGCGCCAAGGCGATGCAAATGTCATGGCTGGCGCATGCCGCGCATGCCGCCATGGCCCGTATCACCGCAAGCCGGCACCATCCATACAGCACCGCCCCGATCGAACTGACCGCGCGTGAAGTGGAAATGCTGCGCTGGACAGCCGATGGCAAAACCTCTGGCGAGATCGCCCAGATCACGGCGATTTCAGAGCGTACCGTGAACTTCCACCTTAATAACGCGGTTGAGAAACTCGCCGCCGCCAACAAGACCGCGGCTGCCGTCAAAGCCGCCATGCTGCGCCTCCTGTAAAGGTTGACAGTTACTTGCAAAGCGCTGCTCGCGTTTAATGCCGTCATGGCATTCAACGAGGACAAACGCTATGAATCACGCAACGATTGAACGGTGGCAGGCCGCGCAGGAAACCATCCTGCCGTATGAAGTGGCGCCGCCGCTGCTGCAATTGCAGGGCGTCGGCTACACCTATGGCGGCGGCCACCGTGCCGTCAGCGGCATCACACTGAACCTGGCGCCCGGCATCCTGGGCTTGCTGGGGCCGAACGGTGCCGGCAAGTCGACCCTGATGCGGATGTTGGCCACCCTGACCAAACCCACCACCGGCCGTATCCTGTGGAATGGCGAAGACATCACGGCCGATCCCGATCCGCTGCGCTGCACGCTAGGTTACCTGCCGCAGGATTTCGGCGCCTATCCATCGCTGACGGCGCGTGAATTCCTGCGCTATATGGGCGCGGTCAAAAGCTTGCCGCAGGCGGGACTGGGCCGCCGGGTTGACGATTGCCTGGAGCTGGTGGGACTGCAGGATGCCGCCAACCGCCAGATTGGCTCGTACTCGGGTGGCATGCGCCAGCGCGTCGGCATTGCCCAGGCTTTGCTGAACGATCCGAAATTGCTGATCGTCGATGAACCGACCGTCGGCCTGGACCCGGAAGAGCGGCTGCGCTTCCGTAACCTGTTGACGGATTTGTCGGGCCAGCGCCTGGTGATCCTGTCGACCCACATCGTGCCGGATATCGAAGCGTCGGCCACCACGCTGGCCATCATGATCAAGGGCCGACTGTGCTTCAACGGCATGCCGGAAGCACTGCTGCACACGGCGCATGGCAAGGTATGGGAGTGGACCGTGCCGGCCTCGGACTTGCCGGCGGTACGGGCCGCGTTCCGGGTCGCCGCATCGCTGCGGCTGCCGCATGGCGTGCGTGTGCGGGTGGTGGCCGACCAGGCGCCGTGCGGCGACGCCCACGCGGCCGTGCCCGGCCTGGAAGATGCGTACCTGTACCTGCTGGCCCGCCATGAAGGAGGCCAGCCATGAACGAATCCCTGCACCGCTTTGGCGCGCTGCTGGCGGCGGATTTGCGCCAGCGTACGCGCAGCCAGGTATTCTGGGTCGTGCTGGCCCTGTCAGTCGGCTTGACGTGGCTGTGCTTCCCGCCGGTCACGGCGAAATACATTATTGTCGGCGTCAATGGCAACCATCGCGGCCTGTATTCCAGCGCATGGATCGGCATGGTGCTGGCGATGCTGTCGATCTGGACTTCGCTGGTGGGCTTCCAGCTGCTGCGGGGCACCGTGCGGCGGGATTTTGAAACGCGCGTATGGGAATTGCTGGAAGCGACACCGCTCAGCCGCGCGGCCTACCTGTTGTCCAAGTGGTGCAGCCACATGCTGGTGCTGGCCATGCTGCTGGCGCCGCAAGTGCTGGTGGGCCTGGTGGCGCAAGTCTGGCGCGGCGAGGACAGCCACATCGCCATCGGCCAGATGCTGGAACCCGTGCTGCTGTTTGCGGTGCCGTCACTGGCCGTCACCGCCATGTTCGCGATCTGGTTTGACATGATCCCCCAGCTGCGCGGCAGCGCCGGCAACATCCTGTACATCTTTATATCCGGCGCTTCGATTGCCGTGGCGGCGCAGGCCTCCACCGGTTACCACTGGTTCAGCGATCCGCGCGGCATCACGCTGTTTCACGAAGCGCTGCAGGCCAACCTGCATGGCGAACTGGCCGCGCCGCTGAAAGCGTGCATCGGTTGCGGCTTCCCCGGGCGTGACGCCATGCTGTTCGACTGGCCTGGCTGGCGCCTGGCGCCGCAACAGGTGTGGGGACGGGTATTGTGGCTGGTCATCTCGGCCGGCATCGTGCTGCTGGCCGCGCCCATGCTGGACCGGATTGCCGCCAGCAGCCGCAAGATGGCGCAGCGCGATGCGGGACGCGGGCCATCACGCGCCACACGCTGGCTGGGCGTCGCATTGCGGCCGCTGCGCCGCACCCATGGCGGCGCCATGCTGGCGGCGGAATTGCAACTGGCGCTGCAAGGGCGCAAACCAATGTGGTGGCTGGGCGTGTTGCTGGCATGGGTGTTCCAATGTTCACCCGGGGGACCATGGGCGGCGTATGGCGTGATCGGCGCCTGGCTGTTGCTGGCGCCGGTCTATGGCAATGCGCCATTGCGTGAATCGCGGCACGGAGCCGGCGGCATCATGTTTTCCGCCGCGCAGGGCGCGCGACGGATCTTCTTTGCGCGCTGGACCATGCTGCTGTTGCTGGGCTGGCTGTGGACCCTGCCGGCCATGCTGCGGTTTGCCGGACAGGCGCCGATGGCGGCACTGGCCGTGCTGGTGGCGGGCGGCTCGCTGGCCAGTTGGAGCATGGCGCTGGCGGCGTTGGGGCGCAGTTCCCGCCCGATGGAAATCCTGCTGTGCGGATTCGCTTACTTCGGCTTGCAGGGCATGGCCGTGCTCAATGTCGCCGCCGACGCGGCATGGACCGTGATGCTGCACGCGGCCTTGCTGCCCGGCGCGGCCATCGCCTATTTGTTCAGCTGGCCGCGCCTGACGATGGTGGCATGATGCGGCTACAATATCCGCATGCGCCTGCTGATCATTGAAGACAACCCCGATATCGTCGCCAACCTGTACGCGTTCTTTGAGCCGAAGGGCTATGTGCTGGACTCGGCCCCGAACGGCTATACGGGACTGGGACTGGCCACCCAGCACCAGTACGACGCGGTGGTGCTCGATGTCATGCTGCCGGGCCTGAACGGCGTGGAACTGTGCCACAAGCTGCGCAATGAATTGCACCTCTCGACGCCCGTCATCATGCTGACGGCGCGCGATACGCTGTCCGACAAGGCGGCCGGCTTCGATGCCGGCGCCGACGATTACCTGGTCAAACCCTTTTCGCTGCAAGAACTGGAAATGCGGCTCAAGGCGCTGGTGCGCCGCGCGCGCGGCACGGGGCAGGGCACGGCCGTGCTGCGGGTGGGCGACCTGGTGTTCGACACCAGCACCTATACCGCGACGCGGGCCGGCAAGCCGCTGGCGTTGACGCGCACCGGTTTTGTACTGCTGCGCTGCCTGATGCGCGAAGCGCCGCGGCTGGTCTCGCGCGACACGCTGGAACATGAAGTGTGGGGCGACGACCGCCCCGACAGCGATGCGTTGCGCACCCACCTGCACGCGCTGCGCCAGGCGCTCGACAAACCATTCCCGTTCGCCATGTTGCGCACGGTGCCCGGCATCGGCTACAAGCTGCTGTCGCCCGGCGACGAACCTGGCACGCACTGATGACACGCGCGGTGGAAAGCCTGAAGCGCCGTATCGCCGTCGGCTACACGCTGTATGCGCTGGGTTTCGCGCTGTTCTTCACGGTGATCGTCGCGCTGGCGGTGGAGGGAATCGAAGCCCACCTGGTCGATAACCGCCTGCGCGATGTCGAAGTGTGGGCGGCGCCGCGCAGCGTGGCCGGACTGCCGGTGGAAATGCCGGCCGGCCTGAGTTTTCACCGGGGCGCCGCTATCCCCCGTTCGCTGCGCGGCTTGCCGGCAGGCTTGCAGGAAAAAGAAGTGGACGGCGTCGGCCTGCAGATCCTGGCCGGCAGCGATGCGCATGGCGATTACGTGGTGGTCGACCATACCAGCGATTATGAAAAAGTCGAATTGCTGGTGTATTCGATGTTTGCCGTCAGCGTGATCGGCTTCCTGGCGTTTTCCTGGTTCCTGGGCGGCTACGTGGCGCGCCGCCTGGTGACGCCGGTGGAGGCGTTGGCCGCCGCCATCCGCAGTGGCGCCACGGTATTGCCGCTGCAAGAGCGCCAGGATGAACTGGGCATGCTGGCGCGGGCGTTTGCCGCCCATACCCACGAATTGCGCGCCGTGCTGGAGCGCGAACGGTTTTTCACGGGCGATGTCAGCCATGAGTTGCGCAGCCCCCTGACGGTCATCATGGGCGCCGCCGAAGTGTTGATGGCCAACGGCGGCAGCCCGGCCACCCTGGCGGCGGCCGAGCGCATTTACCGCGCCGCGCAGGAGGCGGGCGGTTGCGTCAATGTCTTGCTGCTGCTGGCGCGCGCGCCGGACCTGGCGCGGATGGACGAAGTCGATATGGACAGCGTGGCAAGGCGCGAAGTGGACGCCTACCGGCCGATGCTGGCCAACCGCGCCGTGCGGCTGAGCTATGAAGGCGGCACGCCGTTTGGCGTGCGGGCGCCGCGCGAACTGTGCGCGGCCGTGGTCGGCAACCTGGTGCGCAATGCCTGCCAGTACACGCAGCAGGGAGACATCATCGTGCGGCTCGATGGCCGCCGCGTCATCGTGGAAGACAGCGGTCCCGGTTTGCCGGCCGCCGTGCGCGCGGCACTGGAAGGGCAGGCCGCCGCGCCGCCTTCGAGCGCATCGGCGGGTACCGGCCTCGGCCTGGCACTGGTGCGGCGCATCTGTTCTTACCTGGGCGCGACCTTGGAACTGGAAGACCGACCCGGTGGCGGCAGCATTTTTACCATTGGATTTCCCGACCAATTTCCCCGGTTTAACGATTCCTTAACACAACCCTGACGGGAACTTCAACGGCGGCACGCTATCTTGCCTGCTCGCGCCCATGGTGGCGCAGGATCAGACTGGATAGTAACGTGAGCTTTTCTCCCCGCATCAGCGCCCCCCTGTTTACCGTCGCGGCATCCTCCTTCCTCGTGCTGGCCTATAACCAGGCATTCTGGCATCGCTTCCTGCTGGCGACCGGTGGCTTCAGCCTGGGCAACCTGCCGCTGCTGGCGGCCACGTTTGCGCTGCTGGTGCTGCTGTTTAACGCCTGTCTCAGCCTGGTTAATTTTTTCAGGCCGCTCATCAAGCCGGTCGTGATGGCGCTGCTGGTTGTGACGTCGGCCGCCGCGTTTTTCATGAACCAGTATGGCGTGCAGATCGACAAGGCCATGGTGCAAAACGTGGTGGAAACCGACACCCGCGAAGCGGCGGAATTGCTGAGCGTGAACATGGTGGCCACCATTGTCTTGCTGGGCATTGTGCCGGCGCTGCTGGTATCGCGGCTGCAACTGACCTATAAAGGCGGCAATGGCCGGCGCATCCTGGTCAACGGCTCCATGGTGCTGGGGTCGCTGGCGCTGGCGGCCGCCATCCTGCTGCTGTTTTTCAAGAGCTATGCGCCGGCGATCCGCGAACACCGCGAATTGCGCTTCCTGCTGACGCCGACCAACTATATCCAGGCCGTCAACGGTTTCATCAGGCAAAAGCTGGCGCGGCCGATGGTGGTGGCGCCGCTGGGCCGGGATGCCGCGCGCGGCCTCACGTGGACCGGGCAGCACCGCCATACCGTGACGGTGCTGGTGGTGGGGGAAACCGCGCGTGCCATGAACTTCTCGCTGAACCAGTATCCGCGCAATACCAACCCGCACCTTGCGCAACGCGCGGGCCTGATCAATTTCTCGAATATGGCGTCGTGCGGCACCGCCACGGCGGTCTCCGTCCCTTGCGTGTTTTCCGCGCTGGGCCGTGAAAATTATTCCGATGGCAAGGCGCAAAGCCAGGAAGGCATGCTGGACGTGCTGCGGCACGCCGGCCTCGACGTGGTGTGGATTGACAATAACTCGGGCTGCAAGGGCGTCTGCGCGCGGGTCGGCTATGAAACTATTGCACAGCCGGTGGCGGGCGACCCGCTGTGCAACGCCGGCGAGTGCTACGACGAAAAGCTGTTGCAGTCGCTGCCGGACCGGATCCGCAACGCGAAAAACGACCTGGTGATCGTGCTGCACCAGAAGGGCAGCCATGGTCCCGCCTACTGGAAACGGTATCCGGCGGCGTTCGCCCGCTTCGGCCCGGTATGCGAAACCAATGACCTGGAACAGTGCAGCCGCGAACAAATCACGGCGGCCTATGACAACTCCATCCTGTACACGGACTATGTGCTGGACAAGGCCATCGGCCTGTTGCAGCAAGTGGGGGCGGAGGCGGACGTGGATACGGCGCTGATGTATTTCTCCGACCACGGTGAATCGCTGGGCGAAAAGAACATGTACCTGCACGGCGCGCCCTACATTATTTCGCCGCCCGAACAGCGCCGCGTGCCGTTCATGCTGTGGATGTCCGATCAATACGCGGAACGCTTCAAGATCAACCGCGATTGCGTGGCGGCGCGCGCGGGCCAGCCGTTCTCGCACGATAACGTGTTCCATTCGGTGCTGGGCATGCTCGACATCAGCACGGCGGTCTACAATCCGGCGCTGGATCTCTTTAATGCCTGTACCCATGGCTGAATGCCGCTGCCCGCCGGCGCTGATGCATCGGCGCGGCAACGCATTGCAAATTGATGCCGCTGGTACTGGGCAAGGCGGGGAGTTGAGTTGTATTATTCATCATTGCATCTTAATCATGAGATGCCGGATGTTAGCTACTTTTCAACTAAAAGGTGTTTCCCATGTCAGCAAATAAATATCGCCTGGTTACCCGCAGCGATTTCGATGGACTGGTCTGCGCGGTGCTCCTGAAGCACCTGGACATGATCGACGATATCCTGTTCGTGCACCCGAAGGATATGCAGGACGGCAAAATCGCCGTCAGTGACCGGGACATCACGACCAACCTGCCGTATGCGGCCGGCGTCCACCTGGCGTTCGACCACCACCTGTCGGAAACCATCCGCAACACGGGCGAGCGCGCCAACCACATCATTCACCCGAGCGCACCGTCGGCGGCGCGCGTTGTGTACGATTACTATGGCGGCCGCGCGGCCTTCCCGGCATCGTGGGACGACATGATGGCGGCGGTGGACAAGGGCGATTCGGCCCGCTTCAACCGCGACGAAGTGCTGAACCCGCAAGGCTGGGACTTGCTGAACTTCCTGATGGATGCGCGCACCGGCCTGGGCCGTTTCCGCGACTTCCGCATCTCGAACTACAACCTGATGATGGATTTGATCGATTACTGCCGTAATCACACCATCGCGGAAATCATGGACTTGCCGGATGTGAAAGAGCGCAAGGACCTGTACTTCGACCATGCCGAAAAGTGCAAGGAACAAATCCAGCGCTGCGCCACCGTGCATCAAAACCTGGTTGTGCTGGACTTGCGCAACGAAGAAACCATTTTCGCGGGCAACCGGTTCATTATTTACGCGCTGTACCCGGACACCAACATTTCCATCCACGTGCTGTGGGGGTTGAAAAACCAGAACACCGTGTTCGCCACCGGCAAATCGATCCTGAACCGCACGTCGAAGACCAACATCGGCGCGCTGATGCTGGAATACGGCGGCGGCGGCCATGAAAATGCGGGCACCTGCCAAGTCGATAACGAAATGGCGGAAGACGTGCTGGGCGCCCTGATCCAGCGTATTACCAGCGAAGGCTGAGTCCCCCGTAACAATGAAAAAGGCGCTTCAACCTGAAGCGCCTTTTTGTTACCTGCCGCATTAATTCAATTCACGTGAAACCGCAAACGAATTAGAACTCTTTCTCAGGCAAGGCAATAGAATTGTCCGTGCTGAACTGGTAGTCCTTGAACACGTGTTCCGCGCTCAGCAGCTGGTAGTCGCCGTTTGGCATCTTGTACGACGTATCCTTGAGGCGGTAGGTGTAGTGGCCGCAAGTCCAGCAATTGAAGTTGCGCATGTGCGTGCACAGGCAGGTCTTGTCCATCACGGAAATACCCTTGTCGCTGCCGTTGTTGGCCAGGACTTCGCGGTTGTACGAATTGATGTACGCGCAATTGCCCGATGCATCGAGCAGGTAGCCGTAGGATTCGCAGCCCGGGCGGATGCCGGCGCCGATCGCAGGGGTGTTCTTCAGCATGCGCATCGGGTAGCCGGTCGGCGACACGCCGTTGACGATGATGTCTTCTTCGCTGGCCTTGAAATATTCCTGCTTGACCTTGTCCGGCAAGCCGCATTCCTTGGTGACGGTGAAGCGGGTCGCCACCTGGACACCGGCCGCGCCCATTTCCAGGAACGAGACCGCGTCGCTGCCGGTGAAGACGCCGCCGGCGGCGATCACAGGAACGTCCAGTTCTTCTTTTTTCAGGTAATCGAGCACTTCCTGCGTGATCACATGCAGGTCGAATTCTTTCCAGTCGTCCAGGCCAAAGCCCAGGTGGCCGCCGGCCAGCGGGCCTTCCACGATCACGTAGTCGGGCAGGCGATCGAGCTTGGCGTTCTTGCGCAGGAAAATCTGCAGCGCGCGCACCGACGACACGATGATGCCCAGCTTGGCTTCGCGGAAGCGCGGGTGGTCCGCCATCAGCGCGAACGAGCCGAAGTGCAGGCCGGCCGACAGGGTAATGCCGTCAATGCCCGCGTCCAGCGCCGCGTTCAGGCGCGTGCGCAGGGTTTCCTTCGGGCCGTTCATGGTCAGCTTTTCCATGCAGTTCACGAAGATCAGGCCGGGACCTTGCTTCGCTTCCATGGTCCGGCCGATGTGCAGGCGCTGCGCCTCGGCCAGGCGTTCCAGGTCGAACTGCACGCTGGATTTATCCATGTTCAGGATGTTGTGCTTGTACAGCTTGGTCTTATCCTTGACGAAGGTGGTGTCGAAGCGGCGGTCCGACACGTCTTCCACCATGGCGTCCGAGATATGCCCGATGCCGCCCAGGCGGGCAGCTTCCAGCGCCAGTCCGGCGGTGGAAATGTCCACGCCCATGCCGCCGATCATGATGGGCACATATTCCTTGTCGCCCAAACGCAGGCGGAAGTCGTCAACTCGTTTCATTACTGTCCTTAAACTACGTGAAGCAGCAGGGCCGGGCACAATGCCTGCGCCCCGCTTAACGGTACATGGGGAGAAGCTGTGAGGGCTTAGTCGCGGAAATTGTTGAATTCCAGCGGGGTATCCGGTACATCTTTACGCAGCAGTTGCATGGCCGCTTGCAGGTCGTCGCGCTTGGCGCCGGTCACACGCACGGTCTCACCCTGGATGCTGGCTTGCACCTTCATCTTGCTTTCCTTGATGACCTTGGTGATTTTTTTCGCGGTGTCGCTGTCCAGGCCATTCTTGACCTTGATGACTTGCTTGACCTTGTCGCCGCCGATTTTCTCGATTTTGCCTTCGTCCAGGAAGCGCACGTCCACTTTGCGCTTGGCCAGCTTGTTGGTCAGCACGTCGCGTACCTGGCTCAGCTGGAAGTCGGAATCCGCGAACGCGGTCAGGTCATTTTCTTTTTGCTCGACGCGGGCATCGCTGCCTTTGAAGTCGAAACGGGTGGTGATTTCCTTGTTGGCCTGATCGACGGCATTACGCACTTCGATCATGTCGGCTTCGGAGACTACATCAAACGACGGCATGATATTTCCTTAAACTATATACTCTAAGTGCCTGATACCAAGGGTGTCAGGTGCTTCATTTTTATGCTGCGGCAGGAGGCTACCCGCAAAGATGTGCCATTTTAACGGACAACGGCCCGAACGCTCGGTCGTTTTTGGCGGGTTGGCACTATAATTGACCAAAATACTCGGTCAGCCATGCAAGTAAATCTCCCCATCGTCCACGCATTCCCTCTCACGTCACTCAACACTTTTGGCATCGCCGCCCGCGCCGCGACGTATTTGCGGGTGGAATCCGGGGCGCAATTGCAGGCCGCGCTGGCCGATCCGGCGCTGGCCGCCTTGCCGCGCCTGGTGCTGGGCGGCGGCAGCAACTTGCTGCTGACGGGGGATGTCAACGGCTTGGTGCTGCACATGGCGCTGCAAGGGCGGGAGACGCTGGCCGGGACGGCCACCCACCATCACGTGCGCGCCGCCGCCGGTGAAAACTGGCATGCGTTTGTGCAGTGGACGCTGGAGCAGGGCATGCCGGGCCTGGAAAACCTGTCGCTGATACCCGGCACCGTGGGCGCCGCGCCGATCCAGAATATTGGCGCGTATGGCGCGGAAACCAAGGATTATTTCCTCAGTTTGACCGCGTTCGACCCCGCCACCGGGCGCTTCGTGACGATGGCGCGCGATGCGTGCCGCTTTGCCTACCGCGACAGCATCTTCAAGCAGGACGCCGGACGGGGGCTGATTATTGTCGACGTGACGTTTGCCCTGCCGAAGGCGTGGACGCCGAACCTGCGCTATGCGGAGCTGGCGCAGGCGGTGGCGGCGCAGGGCATGACCACGCCCACGGCGCGCGACGTGGCCGATACCGTGATTGCCGTGCGCCGCCGCAAGTTGCCGGACCCGGCGGAGATCGGCAATGCGGGCAGTTTCTTCAAGAACCCGGTGGTGCCGGCCGACGCGTGCGCGCGTTTGCTGACGCAATTTCCCGCGCTGGTGCATCACCGCCAGCCCGATGGCTCTGAAAAGCTGGCGGCGGGGTGGCTGATCGACCAGTGCGGGTGGAAGGGGCGCTCGCTGGGCAATGCGGGGGTGTATGAAAAGCAGGCGCTGGTGCTGGTGAACCGGGGCGGGGCCACCGGAGCGGAGGTGCTGGCGCTGGCGCGCGCGATCCAGGCCGATGTGCAGGGGCGGTTTGGCGTGATGCTGGAGGCTGAGCCGGTGTTTGTGTAAGGCAGCGGGTTTGCTTGGCGGCTTCGGCCAAGGCCGCAACCGCCCTACGGAATATTTGCCCAGCCAGGTCAGGTGTTGTGGCCTGTCAGGCTGCTGAATCGGTCGCTGACGCGACCTGGTTGCGGCCGCCATGCTTGGCCGCGTACAGCGCCTTGTCGGCCATGGCAATCAACGCTTCCACGCTTGATTCCGGGGTCGGAATGATGCTGGCGACGCCGACCGACATGGTCACCACGCCAGAGGGCGAACCGCTGTGCGTGATGTGCAGGTTTTCCAGGTGGCGCACACAGTCTTCCGCCACGTTCAGGGCGCCGGCCAGCGGCGTATCGGGCAACACGATGGCAAATTCTTCACCACCGTAACGGGCCGCGAGGTCGGCCGGGCGTTTCAAATGTTCGGTCAGCACGGCCGCGGCCTTTTTCAGGCACAGGTCGCCGCTGAGGTGGCCGTAGGTGTCGTTGTACTGCTTGAAGCAGTCGATATCGCAAATCAGCAGCGACAGCGGCTGGCGTTCGCGCTGGGCCCGCTGCCATTCCACGCGCATCGCGTCATCGAAGCGGCGGCGGTTGGCGATGCCGGTCAGGCCATCGAGCGCGGCGAGCTTTTGCAGCTCGATATTGGCGTCGGCCAGCTGCTTCTGGCTTTCGCGCAGGAAGCGGAAGGCCTGGTCGCGCTGCAAACGGCTGATATGGGCGTTCGAGTGGTAGCGTACGCGGGCCAGCAGTTCGAGTTTATCGGGCAGCTTGACGATGTAATCGTTGGCGCCCACGGCAAAGCTGTGCGCCTTGAGTTTCGGATCTTCCTTGGCCGACAGCACAATCACGGGCACCTGGCGCAGCACCTCGTCGTCGCGGTATTGGTTGATCAGGCTGAAGCCGTCCATGTTCGGCATCACCAGGTCTTGCAGGATGACCGTGGGCTGCAGCTGCACCGCCGCTTGCGCGGCCAGTGTGGCATCGGTGACGTAATGGAATTCAATGTCGGCCTGGTCGCTCAGCATGCGGCGCACGGCTTCAACGATGATCAACTGGTCATCGACCAGCAAGACGCGGACCTTGAAAATGGTCAGGCCGGGTTCCGCATCCGCATGCTGGATGGTCCGGGGCAACGAGGTGTCAGACATGTGATTCTCATGGTTATGCGCCGGCCGCTCGCATACCTAAGGTGAAGTCCCTGACACGGGTATCAGGCGCTTGGCATTAGTTTCGGCTGCCGGTCGTACTGCGTATTATCGGCCCAATCTTGTCCAGCGGCAGAACCATCTGCGCCGCATCGAGTTCGACCGCCGCGCGCGGCATGCCATATACCGCGCTGGTCGACTGGTCTTGCGCAATGGTGGTGTGGCCCGCCTGGCGCATGGCCAGCAATCCTTCCGCACCGTCGCGCCCCATGCCGGTAAGTAAAACCCCTAAGGCATCTCCGTGGAAATGGCGTGCAACGCACCGGAAAAACACGTCAACCGACGGACGATAGGCGTACTCCCTTGGTGCAGCATCGTAACTCAAGCGGTAGTCTTTATCCAGCACCAGGTGGTCGTTGCTCTTCGCCACCAGCACCACGCCGGGGCACAGGCTGTCACCATCGTCGATGGTGCGCACGGGGATTGTCAATTGCTCGCCCAGCCAGCGGGCGAAATGGTCGGCAAAGTGTTCATCGATATGCTGCACCACAACAATCGCACAGCCGGGCGCCGGCGCCCATCCCGCCAGTATTGTCGACACCGCGACCGGACCGCCGGTCGACGCGCCGATCGCCACCACCCGCGTGACGCCGGAGTGGCGCGGCTCCGGCGCGGAGGTCGGGCAGCGCGGCTGCATCGACTGGGTGCCGCCGCTGTGGCGGATCAGTTTATCCATGGTGCGGATCTTGGCCAGCAGTTCGGTGGCGCCATCGGCTTTGCCCTGCAACATTGGCGTGGCGGTGACATCGAGCGCACCGGCGCCCAGCGCGCGGAAGACCTGGTTGACCGAATCCTGCGGCCGTCCCGTGACCACGAGGATGGCGCACGGGCTTTGCTCCATGATTTGCCGCGTGGCTTCCACGCCGTCGAGCTCCGGCATGTTCAAATCCATCAGCACCAGGTCGGGGCGGTTTTCCGCACACAGGCGCACGGCCTCCACGCCGGTGCGGGCGATCCACACCACCTGGTGTTCGGCCGTGCTGGCCACCACGCGGCGCAGCGCTTCCGCCGCCATGGCGACATCGTTGGCGATACCGATTTTCATTTGTGGGGGTCTCCGATCAGGTCTGCGACCGCGTCGAGCAACGTCTCGTCGTGGAAACTGCCCTTGGTCAAATAATAATCGGCGCCGGCCGCCATGCCGCGCGCGCGGTCTTCCGGCCGGTCCTTGTACGACACGATCATGACGGGCAACTTGTGCAAGTGGATGTCCTTTTTGATCAGCGACACCAGTTCGATGCCATCCATGCGCGGCATGTCGACGTCGGTGATCACGAGGTCGTATTCGCCGCTGCGCACCACGTTCCAGCCATCGATGCCATCGATCGCGATATCGACTTCGAAACCACGGCTTACCAGCAGCTTACGCTCCATTTCGCGCACTGTCAGCGAGTCGTCCACCACCAGGATGCGTTTCAGCTTGCGCCGCTCGAGGTGCCCGGTGCGCGCCAGCTGGTGCAGCGCGCCTTCATGCAGCAGCTTGTCGATCGACACCAGTAAATCCGGCACATCGAGGATCAGCACGGGTTCGCCGTTGTCGAGCAGGGCGGCGGCGGAAATGTCGCGCATCTTGCCGAAGATCGGATCGATCGCCTGCACCGCCAGGCTCTCTTCGCCCCGGATGGTGTCGACCACCATCGCATAACGGCGCGCGCCGGTGCCGATCACCAGCACCGGTAATTCGTCGTCGGCCGGGGTGCTGTCGCCCAGTTCCAGCACTTGCGCAGCCGAGACCAGCCCCAGGTGTTCGCCTTCATGGTCAAAGAACTGCTTGTTTTCCAGCGTGTGGATGGCGTCCGGGGGGACCTTGACGATGCGCTCGACCTTGACGATCGGCACCGCGTACGCTTCGCCCTTGATGTTCACCACCAGTGCGCGCACGATCGATTGCGTCAGCGGCAAGGTGATGTGGGTGGTAAAACCCTTGCCCAGCTCGGATTCGATGCGCACCGTGCCATTCTGGTCGCGGATGGTGTCGTGCACGATATCGAGGCCGACGCCCCGGCCGGAAATTTCCGTGGTGGCTTCCTTCAGGCTGAACGCGGGCAGGAATAAAAATTCCATCAGCTCCGCCTGCGACATCGCTTGCGCCATGGTGGCGCTGGCCATCTTGCGTTCCACCACGGTGCGGCGGATTTTTTCCAGGTCCACGCCACGCCCGTCGTCGCTGATTTCAATCGACAGCATGCCGGCCCGGTGCCGCGCTTCCATCACCACAGTGCCGCACGGCTGCTTGCCCGCGGCGGCGCGGCCGGCCGGGTCTTCCATGCCATGGTCCACCGCGTTGCGCAGGATGTGGTTCAGCGGGCTTTCAATGCGGGCCAGGATATCGCGGTCCACCAGCGTGTCTTCGCCGACGATGCGCAGTTGCATGTCCTTGCCCAGGTTGCGCGCCAGGTCGCGCACCATGCGGGGAAAATGCAGGACGCCGTCGCGGAAGGGGCGCATGCGCATGGCCAGCACTTCATCGACCATGTTTTGCGACACGTTGAGCAGCTTGCGTTCCCAGTTTTCAAAGTCGGCAATGTGCTCCAGCACGAATTGCTTCAGCGGCTGCGCCTTTTGCAGCGCCAGCAGCGATTTTTCCTTCAGGGCCGGGTCGTGGCTGACGGAAATCACTGCATGCAACTGTTCGACCACGGCAAACAGGCTGGCCTGGCTGCGCTTGAAGCGCTGCATCGCTTGCAGCAGCGGGTGCATCTGGTGCGCATGGATGCGCGCTTCGCTGGCCAGTGACAGCAGGCGGTCAAAGGCCTGGTTCGCCTTGCCGGGCGCCGGGCGGCCGCCCGCGGCCGGCACCGGTCCGTCACCGTCGGCGGCCGATGGCGGGACTGGGCCGGACACGGCGCCGCTGTCGTCGTCGAAGGCAGGGATTTCCGCCGGCGCCGGGGCTGCCGGAACTGCCGAAGCGACCGAGCTGTCGGAAGACGCCGATGGCGCGGTCGGCTCCTGTGGCGCGGCAAACACCGGCGGCAAATCCAGCGGTTCCGGCAGGAAGGCAATGCCATGGATCGCGGTCAGCGTGTTTTGGAACTGGGCACCGTTGGCGGCCAGCCATGGCGCGACGCCGGCATCATCGAGCCGCGACACTTGCAGCACCAGGTCCACGCCGGCCAGCAGCACATCGACCCGGTTCGGCGTCAGTTTCAGCTTGCCGTGCTGCGCCGCGATGAAGGCATCTTCCATCGCATGCGCCAACTGCACGATGGAATCAAGTCCGACGATGGCGGCGGCCCCTTTGATGGAATGGGCGGCGCGCATCATCGGTTCCACCGCCGACGCGTCGGCGCCCGAACGTTCGACCGCCAGCAAGCCGTCCGTGAGGATCATGGTTTGCGCGTCCGCTTCCATGCGGAACAGCTCTTGCATGGAAAACTGGCTCAAGTCGCCATTGGGCTCGTTGCTCAACGCAGGCTCCTTGCAAATTGGTGGCCCAGCAAGCCCGCATCCAGGCAGCCGATCATCATGCCGTCATGTTCGATCACACCGGTCAGGTAGCGCTGCAGTCCCTTGTTGATGGTGGCGGCCGGCGCCTGCACGGCGGCCGACGCATAACGCACGATGCCGTGCAAGTCCGCCACGGGCAGGGCATACGATTGCTGCTCCCATTGCACCAGCAGCAGCCGCGCAAACGTGTGGCGGCCGGTGCGGGGCGTGGTCTGCGCGCTGGACACGCCCAGCAATTCCGCCAGCGCGATGCAGGGAACCAGTTTGCCGCCCACGTTGACGACGCCGGCCAGCCCGCGCGCGTTGCGGTGCGGCAGCTTGTGCGGCAAGGCCTGGGGCGCCACCAGCACGAACATCGAAGTGGGCAGCGCCAGCCATTCGTCGCCGATGCGGAACACCAGGCTGGAACTGTCGTGCTTGGCGTCGCTGTCGGGCGGCTGGCGGAAGTGTTCCGCCCATTCCCGCTGGTAGCCGTCACCCACGGCACGCTGCAAATTCAGTTGCGCCGCCTGGCCGTACACGCTGCAATTGCGGCAATGTATATGCTGTTGCAACAGTTCGCAGCTGTGGTCGCCGCGGATGCCGATGCGGTTCCAGCAATCGGTTATGGTTTGTTCCACCGTCATGGTTCAGTTCTCGTTGCGTTGCTGCGCTGGTAAATGCGGCGCGCCCGTGCTTTCAGGGTTGCCGCGCCATCCGCGTCGCCTTGCTGCTCGGCCAGCAGCGCCAGGTGGCACAGTGCCTCATAGTGGTCCGGCTGCAGATAGATGCAGCGGCGCCAATACTGCTCCGCCTCCCTGGCGTCCCGCGCCTGTTCGCGCAGCATGCCCAGGATGAAGTAGGCCTCGGCGGAATGCGGATCGGCAGCCAGCGCGGCCTGGCAGGCGTCGGCCGCTTGCGCGTGCAGGCCACGGTCGGCCAGGGCGCGCGCGCTGGCGATGGCGGCGTCGGCTCTACCGGCGCCCTTGTGCGCCGCTATGCCTGACGGCCGCACCGCGCCGGGGGCGGAGCGCGTGCCGGCGGGCGATGGCGCGGCGGCTGGCCGGGACGGCGTGGACGCGGGGGATGAGGCGGCGCGCTGTGCTGCCGATGGCGGGGCGGATGGTGCGGATTGCGCCTGGCGTGGCGCGGCGGGTGACGGCATGGCGCCGGCAGCGCGGGGCGCGGCCCGCCGTTCCGGTACCGTCTCGCCGGGCCGCGGCAGCGTGGCGTAGCGCGGCGCGGGGGCGGGGGCGGGATCTTTCTTCAGCGCGAAAGCATAGCGGTGCGGCAGCGGCGTAAAACCATGCTGCGTAAACGACGGCACTTCGGCGTAGCCCGCAAACAGCACGCCATCGTCGTCCAGCATGGCCGACAGGCGCGCGATGGCGTTCGCCGTGGTGGGCTTGTCGAAATAAATCAGCAGATTGCGGCAGAAAATCACGTTGTAATAGCCGGCGTGGACCGATGCGTCCATGCCCAGCAAGTTACCCTGGGTGATCCGCACTTGCGCCCGCACGGCATCGTTGATGCGGTACGTGTCGTTGTCCGCCGCGTCGAAGTATTTGTCGCGGAATGCCAGGTCCTTGCTGCGGAACGCATTGCGGCCATATATACCGGCCCGCGCCCGCGCCACGCAGACGGGGCTGAGGTCGACGGCATCGATGGTAAAGGCGGCGGGGGCGACGCCCGCATCGAACAGCGCCATCGCCATGGAGTACGGTTCTTCGCCGCCCGCGCATGGCACCGACAGGATGCGCACCGGCTGCGTGCGGCCCGGCAGCCACCCCTGGACATAGCCGACCGCGGTCTGGAATGCCTGTGGATCGCGGAACATCCAGGATTCCGGCACCACCAGCAACTCCACCAGTTCCGTCATTTCGCGGGACGACAGCGCGGCCAGGTAATGGTCTCGGTTGACTTCTCCGGTGCGCTCCATGCGCTGGCGGATGGCGCGCTCGGCCTGCGCGTGCGACACGTTCAGGCCGGTCGCGCTGCGGATCATCGCTTGCGCGCTCACGCCGCCACCTCGGGGAACAGCGCGTCGCGCACCTCGGCCGGCAACAGCCGCTCCAGCAGCACCAGTTGCACCATGCCGGTGCCGGTGCTGCCTTCCGGCGCGCGTCCGCTGACCTGGCCCAGGAAAGGCGCGGCACGCACCCCGGGATCGCTTAGATCGCCTGGATTGATTTCCTGCACCCCCAGCACCCGTTCCGCCAGCAAGCCCAGCGCCCGGACCGCGCCGCCGGGCAGGGGGTAGTCGGCCAGCACGATGCGGGTATCGAAGTGGCCTGCGCTGGCGTCGTAACCCGCCAGCCGCGCCAGGTCGATCACGGGCACGGGCTGGCCGTGCAGGTTCATCAGTCCGGCCACCGCGCGCGGCGCCAGCGGCACGCGCTTTAACTCCATCAGCGGCAACACGCGCCGGATCTGCCGCAGCGGCAAGCCGTAGCGGTCAGGCCCGATATGGAAGACCAGGAGTTTCATGCATTCACCGCGAAGGTCGTGACGCTGGACTGCAAGTCGCCCGCCGCAAATTGCAGCTGGCGCACGGCGTCGCTGGTGGATTTCAATGAATCCACGGTTTGCTGGGTGGCGTCGTTCAACTGCATCATGGTTTCCGTGATTTGCCGGGCGCCGACCGCCTGCGACTGCATGCCCTGCAATACCGCGTCAAATTGCGGCGCCAGCTTTTGCACCTGTCCCATCACGCCGGACAATTGCTCCACCACGCGCCGCACTTCCGTCACGCTGCGCCGGATTTCCTCGGAAAACTTGTCCATGCCCATCACGCTGGCCGAGACGGCGGACTGCATTTCCTTGAGCATTTGCTCGATGTCCCAGGTCGAGACCGAGGTCTGGTCCGCCAGGCGGCGGATTTCCGTCGCCACCACCGAGAAGCCACGGCCCGCTTCACCGGCCTTTTCCGCTTCGATGGCGGCGTTCAGCGACAGGATGTTGGTCTGGTCCGCCACCTTGGTGATGGTGGCCAGCACGCTGTTGATGTTGGATGCCTTTTCCGACAGCGCGGCCAGCTTGGCGTTGATGGAGTCGGTGGCGGACACCATCTGCTGCATGGTCTGGTCCATGCGCTGCAAGTTGTCCTGCGCCTCGGCGGTGGCGCTGGTGGTGTAGTCGGCCACGGCGGTGGCGTCTTCCATGGTCTTCAGCAATTGCTGGGTATTCGATGAAATCTCCTTGGTGGTGGACAGCACTTCCACGCTGGTTTGCGCCTGTTCCATGCCGGTGGCTTCCTGCTGCTTGGCCGACGCGGCGATTTCCGTGGCGGAGGTGGTGACCTGGATGCCGGCCTTTTGCACGTTGTTGATCAGGGTGCGCAGGTTATCGAACATGGTGGCCAGCCCATGGCCCATGCGGCCGATGGCGTCGTCGCCGGTGACGGTGATCTTGCCGGTCAAGTCGCCCGACGCGGCCTTCGACACGGTATCGAGCAGGGCGTCGACCTTGGTGCGCAATTCGTTGGCCGCCGAGATTTCACGGTGCATATTGTCCTGGATTGCTTGCGCCATATTATTGAAGGCGTGGCCGACCTGGCCCAGTTCATCGCTGGACGTCACCTGGACCCGCGCCGACTGGTCGCCCGCGGCAATGCGGCCCACGGTTTGCGTCAAGCCGTTCAGCGGGCCGGTCAGCGCGTTGACCAGCAGGTAAGCGATGCTGGCCGCCAGCACGACGCACAGGGCGCCGCCGCCGGCCAGCACCAGCAGCATGGTGTCGCGCAACTGCTCGGTGTTCTTTGCACGGATGGCTGCCAGCCGGTTTTCTTCCGCCGCCGCCGCTTCGATAACCTGGTTCATGCCGGCAATGGCCTTGAACGCACCTTTCAGCAGTTCGGAACGCCCCATCTGGTCTGCCGGGTAAGGCGTGTCCGCGAGAGAGCGGCGGTACTCGACCAGCTTGCGCACATAATTGCTGATCCAGTCGCGGGTCATGGTGTCGAGCTGGCGGAAGCGGCTGTTTTGCAGTGGATGGTCGCTGGTCAGTGCGACGGCTTTGTCGACATGGCTTTGCAACGCCCGTTCCAGATCGGGCATGCGGGCCACGCCAGCTTCATTGCCGTTCAGGAAGAAACCACGCGCCATGGCCTGGATTTCCAGCGCGACGTTTTCGATCCGGTCCGCTTCCAGCATGACTTGCATGGTGTGCTTGTCGAGCTTGTTCGCTTCGGAGAGCCGGGTGAAGCTGTCATAGGCCGAGGCCAGCAGCACCAGCAGGATCAGCAGGATCGCGCCAAAGCCCGCATACAGTTTTTTCTTGATACTCAGGTTGTTGAACATTTTTTCTCCGGCGCTGATGCTGGTTCTTCCTGTCAGGTATTGACGGCAAAGGTGGCGACACTGGTTTGTAAATCGCCGGCCGCAAATTGCAGCTGACGTACCGCGTCACTGGTGGATTTCAATGAATCCACGGTTTGCTGGGTGGCGTCGTTCAACTGCATCATGGTTTCCGTGATTTGCCGGGCGCCGACCGCCTGCGACTGCATGCCCTGCAATACCGCGTCAAATTGCGGCG
>Ga0307408_100001053_pt1 | contig 21203 bp, 17 predicted proteins | sample 322Cmetagenome_FD_202116 | JGI IMG/M metagenome (GOLD analysis project Ga0307408, IMG submission 202116) | Maize rhizosphere microbial communities from greenhouse at UC Davis, California, United States - 322HYB-C-3 | ecosystem: Host-associated > Plants > Roots > Rhizosphere > Soil | place... | reverse complement strand
TGGCCGGTTATACGTTGCAACAAACCCCCCGGACTGCTTACCTTCACCCGCATTCAGGAAGGCCGCTTGGCGGCGGGTAGCCAACGGGCAATCGGCTGGGCGCGCTGTACGAAAATCGACCAAGGAGGTTTCAATGTTTACCCGTGAGCGGCCTCGTCATCTGCTGTGCCTGTGCCTGAGCCTGTGCCTGCCGCTGGGCCCGGCGCTGGCCTGCGGCCCGGATTTCCCGATGCGCCTGCTGGATAACCGTGCCCAGACGTTGGCGGAGTTGCCCGAAGGCAGCTTTCGCTTCGAGGTCAGCCGTCTTGGCCAGGCGATTGCCGGGCTCAAGCCGGCCACCGAGGCGACTCGCAACCCGGACTACAGCTATGACGACCTGCCTTCCTACCTGGAGCAGCGCAGCAAGGCCGAGCAGATTGGCCTGACTCCGCCACAACAAGCGGTGGTGGAGCGCTTGCGGGCACTGACCGACATCGACCAGGTGGCGGCTGAGGCGGCGAATCTGCCGGATGAACTGCGCCTGTATGCGCTCGGCGCGGCGGCTTTTAAGGTCGGTGAACATCAGCGCGCCGTGGAGACCTTCCAGCAGTTACTGGCATTACCGGCTGATCAACGTCGGTTGCGCAGCACCTGGGCCGCGTATTCCCTGGGGCGGGCCTTGTTCGCCGTGAGCACCGAGGCGGGCAGTGGCGACCCCGTGGCCTTGCAGGACCAGGCGCGCGCAGCGTTTCGTCAGGCCCGGGAAATGAGCATTGCCGGTTTCAGCGACCCGTTGGAATTGGGCATCGCCAGCCTCGGCGAAGAAGCCCGGGTGGCTTACACCGCGGATGACTGGGACAGTGCTATCGGCCTGTACGCGATCCAGAACCTGCAAGGATCGCCGGTCGGCTACAGCTCGTTGCTGCAATTGGCACAAGGCTTGAGCGTCCAACCAGATGAACGCTTGAGTGAACTGCTCAAGACCAAGTCGGTGCAGCGACTGGTCACCGCCTACTTGCTCAGCCGCGTCGGTTGGTGGGACGGTGAAGAACCCTCTGGCGAGAAAAGGCTGTTCGAACTGTTGCAGGCCAGCGCCCGGAACAACCTGGACGATGCCGACCGTTTGGCGGCGGTGAGTTACCAGCACGGCGATTACGCCAGCGCCCAGGCTTTTGTGCAAAAGGCTGCCGACACCGGCCTGGCCTGGTGGGTGCGTGCCAAGCTGGCCTTGCGCGACGGCAACAAAGTGGCCGCGGCGGCGGCTTATGCCAAGGCGGCCCAGGCCTTTCCGAACGATGAGTCCTGGGGCAACCGGCGCACACCGGATTGGAATTACGAGTCGGTTCAGCCCAAGTGTCGGGTCGAGGGTGAAAGCGCGATCCTGGCCTTGCAGCGCGGTGATTACCTGCAAGCTTTCGATCAGCTCTATCGCGGCCAGAGCAACTATTGGTACGACGCCGCCGCTGTCGCCGAGCGGGTGCTCACGGTGGATGAGCTCAAGCAGTACGTCGACGCCCAAGTCCCGGCGCCACCGGCGTTGAGCCAGGAGGATCGCGACAACTACGTGCCGCTGCCCGTGGCCGCGAGCCTGCGCAACCTACTGGGTCGGCGTCTGCTGAGGGAAGGGCGCTTTGATGAGGCGCCGGCTTATTTCGATAACCCGGACCTGCAGGACAAGGCCCGCGCCTATGGGCAGTTGCGCCAGGACGCGGAGTCCAAGTGGTGGCCAACCCGGCGGGCCGAGGCGTATTTCAATGCGTCCTGGATGGCGCGCAAATGGGGCATGGAGTTGCTTGGCTACGAAATGGCGCCGGATTACGCCAGCCTGGGCGGCAACTACAGCCTGGAACCGGTTGAACTGAAGGTCGGGCCGCTGGTGGCCGAAGGGGAAGTGCAGCGCCAACAGGCCAGCGCTGCGCAGCCAGAGGTGCGTTATCACTATCGGTTTGTTGCCACGGCGCTGGCGAGCCAAGCCGCGGATTATCTACCCCATACCAGCCAGGCGTTTGCGGCGGTGCTGTGCAAGGCGGTGGGCTACAACTCCAGCCTCGAAGAGCAAAGCGCGCTGTATCAGCGTTATGTGAAGGACGGCCCCTATGTAGCTTGGGCCGGAGATTTCGGGCATCAATGCCAGGAACCGGATTTCAGCTCGGCGAACAAACGCTACGTGACTCAGGCCTTGGACCCGATTCGCTCGACGCTGCGGCCTTACAAGGTTTGGCTGGAAGTGGGTGGGGCCGTGCTGGTTGTGGCAATGGGGTTGGGGCTGATCAGTCGGCGCCGGCGCAAGGCGCGGATGTCGGCCTCCTGAGATGAAGAACCCATGGGAGCGAGCTTGTTCGCGATGAGGCCATCACATACGCCTTTGTAGCGCCAGTAATGCCGCCATCGCGAGCAAGCTCGCTCCCACGGGGCGGGTGTTATCGCCAGTGGAGCGTGTCCCTACATCTGCGTCGCCATCCCCTCCACATTCATGGCCGCCTGGCGCAACGCCTCCGAGCGAGTAGGGTGGGGGTGGCAGGTCAGGGCGATGTCCTCGGCCGAGGCGCTGAACTCCATGGCCACGCAGTACTCACCGATCATCTCGCTGACGCTCGGGCCCACCAGATGCACGCCAAGGATTTCATCGGTGCGTTCATCGGCCAGGACCTTGGCGAACCCTTCCGTCTCGTGGTTGATCTTGGCCCTGCTGTTGGCCGTGAACGGAAATTTGCCGACCTTGTAGGCGCGGCCTTCAGCCTTGAGCTGCTCCTCGGTCTTGCCGACGCTGGCCAGTTCAGGACGGGTGTAGATGACGCTGGGAATCAACCCATAGTTGACCTCGGCGGCCTTGCCGGCGATCTGTTCGATGCAGGCCATGGCCTCGTCTTCGGCCTTGTGGGCCAGCATCGGTCCGGCCGTCACATCGCCGATCACCCAGACGCCGGGGGCTTCGGTGCGGTGACGCTGGTTGGTGAGCATGCCGCGTTTGTCGGTGCTCAGCCCGACGTTCTCCAGCCCCAGCCCTTGCGTGTAGGGCCGGCGACCGATGGCGACCAGCACGTAGTCGCCGTCCAGGGTCTGTGCTTCGCCACCCGCCGCCGGTTCGACTAGCAGTTGCACGCCGCTGGCGGAGGTGGCGGCGCCGGTGACCTTCGCACTCAACTTGAACTGGATGCCTTGTTTAGCCAAGGCCCGTTGCAAGGTCTTGCCAGCCTCGCCGTCCACGCCTGGGCAGATGCGATCCAGGTATTCCACCACGGTGACCTGGGCACCGAGGCGCCGCCAGACCGAACCCAGTTCGAGGCCGATCACACCAGCGCCGATCACCACCAGATGCCGGGGCACCTCACTCAGGGACAAGGCGCCGGTGGAGTCGAGGATGCGTTGGTTATCGATGGTCACGCCTGGCAGCGGCATGGGCTCCGAGCCGGTGGCGATGACGATGTCCTTGGCGCTCAGTTCGGTCTTGGTTCCATCGTCGGCGGTGACGGTCACCTTGCCCGGCCCGTCGATGTGGCCCCAACCTTTGATCCAGTCGACTTTGTTCTTGCGAAACAGAAACTCGATGCCCTTGGTCAGGCCCGCCACGCTGTCGTCTTTCTGCTTCATCATCTGCGCAAGGTTGAGAGTGGGGCTGACTTCAATACCCAGGTTGGCGAACTCCGCGCCCGTGGCCGCTTCGTACAGTTCCGAGGCATGCAGCAGCGCCTTGGAGGGCATGCAACCAACGTTCAGGCAAGTGCCGCCCAGGGTGGCTCGGCCTTCGACGCAGGCAACCCTTAGCCCCAACTGCCCGGCGCGAATCGCCGCGTTATACCCGCCAGGGCCGCCGCCCAGAATGACCACGTCGTAGTTGCTCATTGCTGTTCTCCCGCTTGGCCTGATAAAAAAATTATGTTCGTAATATGAGCGTTTCCAGAGATTTCGGTCAAGGCTTAAGTCAAGCGGCCAGCGCGGGCCTTGCCATGAAGAATTCAAAACAGAAATTTCACAGCAATGGTTATAAGGTAACGACATAGAGCAGAGGGTCGGTGGCGTCTGTCCACGGGCCCGGATTTTGATCGCCACAAGTGCTGGGGTGGTATGCAAGTCGATCTAGATATCGAAGGGGCACAAGTGGCCGAATGGCCGCGTTTTCAGCGAGCGTCATTTCAGGGGCGGCGCCTGAAACGGATCGCCTTCGCCTTGGCAAGCGTGGCGGGAGCGGGCCTGGTACTGGCGTTTTTTATTGGAGTGTTTTCGCCGCAATCGCTGTGGCCAGCTTTGTTGGTCAGCCAGGGGGCAGGGCTGCTGGTGCTGGTGGCAGGCTTGCAATCGGCCTGGTGGGTGACGCAATGGCGTAGCGAGGCGCTATTGCCGGCTGTGGATAACCCGCCGATTGAAGACGAGCCTGTTGATAACCTGGGTTGGTATGAGCGGTTGCTGGACCGCATCGGCGCACGCTGGGTTGCCCTGCTCAGGCAAATCGGTGCACCTACGCTGTGGCTGGCCGGTTGGGCGGTGCTGGCATTGCTGGGGCTGGAGCAAGCCTGGAACTTGCAGCTGCCTGCTGCAACCCTCGGGGTCTCGGCCAGTGTGGGGGCGGTGCTGTCGTTGTTGTTGGCGTTCGGATTATTGGTATTCGAGCGGCAACTGGCCCAGCAGTCCACTGTGGAATGGCCGGAAGCGCCACCGCTGGCGCAACTCACGCGGGTGGCGATCATCGTGCTGGTGCTTGGCGCGTTGTGCTTGCTGTTCGCCACAGAAACTTCCCTCTGGCCGCTGCGCCTGGCGGTACTGATGGGGCTGTTGCCGGGGTTGGTGGCGGCAGAGTTGTTGCTGCGCGCAGTGCTGTCGTTGTTCATCCCCCGCCGGGAAACGCTCGAGCCGACGCTGCTGGGCCGCAGCGTCATCGCCGATCTGATGCGCTGGCCGCCGCAACCGTTGCTGGCCTTGCAACATGAACTGCACAACCGTTTCGGCATCGACCTGCGCCAGATTTGGGCCTTCAGCTACATGCGCCGGGCTTTTTTGCCGGTGTTGGCGCTGGTGGCGCTGGTGGGCTGGTTGTTGACGGGTGTGCACGAGGTGCCGCTGCAGGGCCGGGGCATTTACGAGCGCTTTGGCAAACCGGTGGAGGTATTCGGCCCGGGCTTGCACATTGCGTTGCCTTGGCCGTGGGGCAGGGTGCTCAACGTCGAGAATGGTGTTGTGCATGAACTGGCGACCAGCGCCACGGATAACCGGGCGGTGGTCGAGGCTGAGCCGGCGGAAGGCCCGGCGCCAGCAATCGCCAATCGGTTGTGGGACGCCAGCCACGTGAACGACAAATCCCAGGTCATTGCCAGCCGTCGTGCCGATCAACAAAGCTTCCAGATCGTCAACATGGACGTGCGGTTTGTCTACCGCATCGGCCTGACGGACGCCGCGGCATTGGCAGCGACTTACAACAGCGCCGATGTGCCGACGCTGATCCGCAGCACCGCTAGCCGCATCCTGGTGCATGAATTCGCTTCGCGCACGTTGGATGGTTTGCTGGGCGCGGACCGTGTCAGCCTGGCCGACGAAATCGGTCGCGCCGTGCAGGCGGACTTGCAATCGCTCGACAGTGGCGTGGAGATCCTGGCGACGGTGGTGGAGGCGATTCATCCGCCGGCCGGTGCAGCCAATGCCTACCACGGCGTGCAGGCGGCGCAGATCGGCGCCCAGGCATTGATCGCCCGGGAGCGTGGAGCGGCGGCGGAACAGACCAACCAGGCGCAGTTGCAGGCCAGCATCGCCCATGACCAGGCCACTGCCACCGCCCAGGAAATCAACGCGACCGCCCAGGCGGCCGATTTGCGTTTCAACGCCGACCGCAAAGCCTACGCCACGGCGGGGCACGCTTTTGTGCTGGAACATTACTTGAGCCAACTGAGCCAGGGCCTCGGCAATGCCCAGTTGCTGATTCTCGATCATCGCCTGGGCGGCAACAGCAACGCGCCGACCATCGATTTGCGTACCTTCACGCTGCCGGCCGACCCCGCGTCGCCGCGTAACCCTGTCCCACCAGGAGCTGCCCATTGAGCCAGTCCTCTCCACACGGTCACCACGGCCACGCCGGTCACGACCACGGTCATGGCGGTCATCACCATGGCCATCATCACCACCATCATGGCGATCCGCAGCACGTTGGCCCGTTTCCTTGGCGACGGATGGGCTGGGCGGCGCTGCTGGTGGCATTTGCCGTCGCGGCAGCGAGCCTGGTGCAGGTGCGTTCGGGGGAGGCCACGGTCATTACCCGTTTCGGTAATCCGGCCCGAGTGCTGTTGCAACCCGGCCTAGGGTGGCGCTGGCCGGCACCGTTCGAGGCGGCGATCCCGGTTGACCTGCGATTACGCACCACCTCCAGCGGCCTGCAGGACGTCGGTACCCGGGATGGACTTCGAATCATCGTCCAGGCGTACGTGGCCTGGCAGGTGCAGGGTGATCCGGACAACGTGCAGCGTTTCATGCGCGCGGTGCAGAATCAACCGGACGAAGCGGCGCGACAGATCCGCACCTTCGTCGGCTCGGCGCTGGAAACCACCGCCGCCAGTTTTGACCTGGCGAATCTGGTCAACACCGATGCCAGCCAAGTGCGCATCGCCGATTTCGAAGCGCAGTTGCGTCAGCAGATCGACCAGCAACTGCTCACCACTTACGGCGTGCGGGTGTTGCAAGTCGGCATCGAGCGCCTGACTTTGCCGTCGGTGACGCTGAACGCAACGGTGGATCGCATGCGAGCCGAGCGCGAGACCATCGCCACCGAGCGCACCGCCATCGGTAAACGGGAAGCGGCGCAGATTCGCTCCGCCGCGGAGCGTGATGCCCGGGTCGTGCAAGCCGATGCCACGGTGAAAGCCGCCGATATTGAAGCTCAGTCCCGAGTAGATGCCGCCGAGATTTATGGGCGGGCGTACGCGGGCTCTCCGCAGCTCTACAACCTGCTCCGTTCGCTGGACACCTTGGGCACCATCGTCGGCCCTGGCACCAAGCTGATTTTGCGCACCGATGCCGCACCATTCCGCGTGCTGGTGGACGGCCCTGCTTCCGTGGAAGGCAAAGGTGGAACACAACCATGAGTGTGGTTCCACGTGGAACAAACGAGTTATCCAGTCCGTGGATCCAGGCCGGGCGCTTGGCGTTCCTGGCGCTTTACGCTGTGACAGTGTTGGCGGCGTTGGCCTGGATGTTCTCTAATGTGCGGCAGATCGACCCGCAGAATCGCGCGGTGGTGTTGCACTTTGGCGCCTTGGATCGAATCCAGAATGCCGGTCTTTTGTTGGCGTGGCCGCGTCCTGTGGAACAAGTGATCCTGCTGCCAGCCGCAGACCGGGTGCTTGAGCGGCGGGTGGAAAATCTGCTGCGCTCCGATGCGGCCCTGCAAGCCGATCGTGTCGCCAGTTTCGCCACGCCGGTCAGCGATGCGTTGGCCGGTTCTGGTTATTTATTGACCGGTGATGCCGGCGTGGTGCAACTGGATGTGCGCGTGTTCTACAAAGTCACCGACCCTTACGCCTTCGTCTTGCAAGGTGAACATGTCCTGCCGGCACTGGATCGGCTGGCGACTCGCAGTGCCGTAGCGCTGACGGCGGCCCGGGACCTCGACACTATTCTGGTGGCCCGCCCCGAACTGATGGGCAGCGATAACCAAGCCGCCGAGCGGCGCGAACGCTTGCGGGGTGATCTGGTGCAGGGGCTTAATCGGCGCCTGGCTGACTTGGCGGCGACAGGGCAAGGGCTGGGCATCGAAGTGGTGCGGGTCGATGTGCAATCGAGTCTGCCGGGGCCGGCGGTGAGTGCTTTCAACGCCGTGCTGACCGCCAGCCAGCAGGCCGACAAAGCCGTGGCCAACGCCCGCACCGAAGCGGAAAAACTCACCCAGATCGCTCGCCAAGACGCCGACAGGGCGGTGCAAGTCGCCCATGCCCAGGCCAGCGAACGGCTCGCCAAGGCGTCGGCTGACACAGCCACGGTGCTCGGCCTGGCGAAGACCCAAGGCAGCGATCCGCAAATGCAGCTGCGCCTGTATCGCGACCGCATGCCCGCCATCCTTCGCCAGGCCGGTTCAGTGACCACGGTGGACCCAAAAGACGACTCTCGTCTGATCATCCAGGGAGCTGGCCAATGACCGCGCAAATCTCCGCTGCCCCAATGTTGTCTTCGACGGAGCAACGCACCGCCGCTCGGCAATTGACCTTGGCAATGCTCGCCCTAGGCTTGCTCGCACTGGGCCTGGCATGGCGCGGCTGGTCGCCGGAGCAGAGCGGTGTCTGTCAACTGCTGTTGGGGTTTGCTTCGCTGCTGGTGGCGGTGCCGGTGATGCGTTCGGCCTGGTACAGCTTGCGTTACCCGAGCTTGCACGGGATCACTGACCAACTGATCGCCCTGGCGATGCTCGGCGCGTGGGCCACTGGCGATCTGCTGACGGCGGCATTGCTGCCGATCATCATGATCTTCGGCCATGTGCTGGAAGAGCGCAGTGTCATCGGGTCTCAGGAGGCGATCCATGCCCTTGGCCAGTTGACCCGCAGCCAGGGTCGCAAAGTGCAGGCCGATGGCTCGATCATCGATGTCGATAACGCGACGCTGAAGCCCGGCGATGTCGTCGAGGTGCGCGCCGGTGACCGAGTGCCGGCCGATGGTCGGGTATTGTCCGGCCAGGCCAGCCTCGACACCGCGCCCATCACGGGTGAATCGGTGCCACTGGAAGCAGTGGTGGGCACGGAAGTCTTTGGTGGCGCGATCAATCTCGATGGCCTGCTGCGCCTGGAAGTGACTCGCACCGGCGAAGAATCCACCTTGGGCAAAGTCATTGCCCTGATGCAAAACGCCGAACGCTCGAAGCCGCCCATTACCCGTTTGCTGGAACGCTACGCCGGCAGCTATTTGGTATTGGTGTTGTTGCTGGCGGCGGTGACCTGGTTCGTGACCAACGATGCCCAGGCGATGCTGGCGGTGTTGGTGGCCGCATGTCCTTGCGCGTTGGTGCTGTCGGCGCCGGCCACGGCCATCGCCGGGATAGCGGTGGCGGCGCGCCACGGGATCCTGATCCGCAGCTCGGCGTTCCTGGAAGAACTGGCGGACCTGACCTCGTTGGTGGTCGATAAGACCGGTACCTTGACCTACGGCGTGCTGCGTCTGCAATCCATCGATCATGCCCAGGAGGCTCACGCATCGTTACTGCCCTTGGCCGCGAGCCTCGGTTCGGCCAGCAGCCATCCGGTCAGCCGTGCCTTGGCAGGGCTGGTGGAACAGGACAGTTACCTGCCGCTGACGGATATTCGCGAGCGCCAAGGGTTGGGGGTGGTCGCGATGACCGTCCAGGGCGAAGCGGCGCTGGGTCGGCCGGAGTTGTTTGCACAGCTAGGCATTCAAACGTCAGCGATCCCTGAGCACGACGGTCCGATTGCCGGCCTGGCCTTGGACGGGCAGTTTCTCGCCTGGCTGCTGTTGGCCGACAGCGTCAAGCCGGAGGCGCAGGTAGCCATGGGCGAACTGCGCGAGTTGGGTCTGGGCCGTCAGTTGTTGTTGACCGGCGACCGCCAGAGCGTGGCCGCGACACTGGCCCGGGAGGTCGGCATCGGCGAGGTGCAAGCCCAGGCTTTGCCGGAAGACAAACTCAAGCGGGTCATGGCTGAAATCGACCATGGGTTCCGCCCCATGGTGGTGGGCGACGGTATCAACGATTCCCTGGCGCTCAAGGCCGGGGTAGTGGGTGTTGCCATGGGCGCGGGCGGTGCAGACATTGCCCTGGCGTCGGCGGACATCGTGTTGATCGGCAGCGACTTGCGGCGTCTCGGCACCTGCGTGCGGTTGAGCCGCCAGTGCCGGCGCACCTTACAGGTCAACGTGATCATCGGCTTGGGTTGGACGTTGGCCATCGTCGCCTTTGCCGCTTTCGGTTGGCTTGGCGCGGCGGGGGCGATGATCGCTGCGCTGCTGCACAATCTCAGTACCCTGCTAGTGTTAGGGAATGCCGGGCGCTTGCTGCGCTTCCATGAGCCATTGCTCAAGGTCCAAGCGAAAGGCACCGTCGGATCGCTTCAGGCGAACTGTGCGTCACACCCGCAGTCTGCTGTTGGAGAGGGCATACCGCCGCAGTAGTTACCCGTCACAGGGAGTGATATGGGACAGCGATAGAAAAAGGCTATAAATTCGATAGCCTGCTATTTTTCTAGCATGGTCTACCCTCATTTCAGACGTCTGAAACAAAGGGGGGATTTTTCATGCTCGCGCAACTTCCACCGGCCTTACAGAATCTGCATCTACCGCTTCGGCTGCGGCTCTGGGACGGCCATGAGTTTTCACTGGGGGACGACCCCAGCGTCACGATTGTGGTCAAGGACCCACAAATGGTCGCGCAATTCACCCACCCCAGCCTGGACGCATTGGGGGCGGCATTCGTCGAAGGCAAACTGGAACTCGAAGGCTCGATCCACGAAGTCATTCGGGTCTGCGATGAATGGAGCCAGGCATTGGTCGAGGATGATGCCGGTAACCAGCCGGTGCGTTCCGTCCACGACAAGGAAACAGACGCCAAGGCGATTTCCTACCACTACGATCTTTCCAACGCGTTCTATCAGCTGTGGCTCGACAGTGACATGGTCTATTCCTGCGCCTATTTCGAGACGGGCAGCGAAACCCTCGAACAGGCCCAGCAAGCCAAATTCCGACATTTGTGCCGCAAGCTGCGGTTGCAGCCGGGCGACTACCTGCTGGATGTCGGTTGCGGGTGGGGCGGGCTGGCCCGTTATGCCGCTCGCGAGTTCGGTGCCAAGGTCTTCGGTATCACCCTGAGCAAGGCGCAGTTGGCGCTGGCCCAGGAGCGGGTCAAGGCTGAAGGCCTGGAGGATCAGGTCGAGTTGCAACTTCTGGATTACCGCGACCTGCCCCAGGACGGCCGTTTCGACAAGGTGGTCAGCGTTGGCATGTTCGAGCATGTCGGCCATGCCAACCTCGAGCAGTACTGCAAGACGCTGTTCGGCGCCGTGCGCGAGGGCGGGTTGGTGATGAACCATGGCATCACCGCCAAGCACACCGACGGTCGTCCGGTCGGTCGCGGTGCCGGTGAGTTCATTGAGAAGTACGTGTTCCCCAACGGTGAGCTGCCGCACCTGTCGATGATTTCCGCGCAGATCAGCGAAGCGGGGCTAGAGATCGTCGACGTGGAAAGCCTGCGCATGCACTACGCACGCACGCTCGATCACTGGAGTGAGCGCTTGGAGGACAATCTTGGGGCAGCGTCGAAGGAAGTGTCGGAGCAGGCCTTACGGATCTGGCGACTGTACTTGGCCGGCTGCGCCTACGCGTTCGCCAAGGGCTGGATCAATCTGCACCAGATCCTCGCGGTGAAGGCACACGCCGACGGCAGTCACGAATTGCCCTGGACCCGCGACGATCTCTACGTCCCTTAAAGAATCGGCGAAATAAGCCGGGCGATCCGCATGCCGATCTTCTGCACGCGGTGGGTCTCCCGGCTTTCCTGTTTGTCGATTTCCTGGGCCTGGGCGAAGTCCTCTTCGAGCATCTGCCCGACCTCGCTGGCGAAGGGGACGTCGACGGTGAGCAACATGACTTCGAAGTTCAAGCGGAACGAACGATTGTCCAGGTTCGCACTGCCGATGGCGCTGATTTCCCAGTCGATCAGCACCACTTTCTGATGCAGGAAGCCCGGCGTATAGCGGAACACCCGCACGCCGGCCCGTACCGCTTCAAACGCATACAGGCTGGACGCGGCATAGACGATCTTGTGATCGGGCCGCGAGGGCAGGAGGATGCGCACATCCACGCCGCGCAATACCGCCAGGCGCAAGGCGGCGAACACCGCTTCGTCGGGGATGAAATACGGCGTGGTGATCCAGACGCGTTCGCTGGCGGCGTGAATGGCCTCGACAAAAAACAACGAGCAGGTTTCATAGGCGTCGGCCGGGCCGCTGGCCAGCAACTGGCACAGCACCCCCTCGTCTGGGTAACTGTCTGGCAGGATCAGTGGAGGCAGCGAACGGGCCGCCCAGAACCAGTCTTCGGCGAACGATTCCTGCATGCTTGCCACCACCGGCCCGCGCACTTGCACGTGGGTGTCGCGCCATGGCGCCAAGGGTGGTTTTTCGCCCAGGTATTCATCTCCCACGTTGTGCCCACCGACGAACCCCTGCACACCATCCACCACCACGATCTTGCGATGGTTGCGAAAGTTGACCTGGAACCGATTGAGCCAGCCACTGCGGGTGGCGAACGCTTTGACGTGGACGCCGCCGTCGCGCAAGGCTTGCACATAACGGTGGGGCAGGGAGTGGCTGCCGATACGGTCGTAGAGCAGATACACCGCCACGCCTTCGGCGGCCTTCTTCAAGAGCAGTGTTTGCAAGCGTTGCCCGAGGCGGTCGTCATGGATGATGAAAAACTGAATCAGCACGGCCTGTCGTGCCTGCTCGATGGCCTGGAAAATCGCTTCGAACGTGGCGTGGCCGTTGACGAGCAAACGCACCTGGTTATTCGCCAGGCACGGTGCGCGCCCCAGTTTCGGCATGGCCCGTAACGAAGCGTAGGCTTGGGAGGCGCGAGCGGTCAGGGCTTCTTCGACCCAGGGGCGCCAGTTCAGCTCGGAGATCGCTTTGCGCATTTCTTCGTTGGCTTGGCGACGCGCCTTGATGTAGCCATCGAAGGTGCTGCGGCCGAACACCAGATAAGGAATCAACGTCAGGTAGGGAATGAACGTCAGCGACAGGGCCCAGGCGATCGAGCCTTGGGCTGTGCGCACCGTCAGTACCGCGTGGACGGCGGCGATGGAACCCAGGGTATGGAGCAGCGCGATCAGGTAACCGAAAACATGCGGGCCGAAATAATCCATGGGGCAGCCTTGCTCCTGAGGTTTCAATGCTTAACAGACCATGTTCCAAGGTGAATGTCGCTATTTAATTCACAGGTCAGGGCCCTGAACCGAAGTCTGTCGGCGGCGTCTAACGGCCACTTGTCCTCTGGAGTTTGTGCAATGAATGTTCGTCTGCTGGGTGTGGCCTTGGCGATGGGTGTGTCGGTTTCGATGGCGGCTCAGGCGCAGATGCTCCAGCCGGGTCTGTGGGAGTTGACCACCAGCAACATGAAGGTCGATAACCAGAACCTGCCGGACCTGCAACTGATCCTCGGTCAGTTGCAAACCCAGATGACCCCGGAGCAACGGGCGATGCTGGAAAAGCAGGGCATCACCATGGGCGGCAAAGGCATTCGCGTGTGCCTGACGCCGACGCAGGTGCAAACCAATGACATTCCGCTGCAAGACCCGCAATCGGGTTGCAAACAGCAGATCACCGAGCGCACCGGCAACCAATGGAAGTTTCGCTTCAGTTGCCCGAAAGCCCAAGGTAATGGGATTGCCACGTTCCAGAGCGATCGCGAATTCACCACCAAGGTCAACGGCACTTTTAACGCCACCGGCATCCAACAGAACGGCAGCCTCGATACGCGCGCAGTGTGGCTGGGGCAGGATTGCGGGACGGTCAAGCCGAGGGCTTGAATCGTAAACGTAATCTCTTGGTGAACCTGTGGGAGCAAATCTTGCTTGCGATGGGGGCAACTTGGTCAATCGCCAAGCGCGTCATCGTTCATCGCGGGCAAGCCTTGCTCCCACAATTGCTCGATAAGGGCAGCCTTTTCACAAGTGCTTGATCAAGGCCGACTCAGCGCCTCATACAATGTATTGAGGTTGTACTCGAACAGGCCGGTGAACGTACTGGCCGGTCCGCTGGCGGCGAGTGCATCGGAGTACAGCGTGCCGCCGATGTGGGCGCCGCTCTCGTCGGCGATTTGCTTGAGCAGGCGCGCGTCCTTGATGTTTTCCATGAACACCGCTTTGACCTTCGCCTGACGGATCTGGGTAATCAGCGCCGCGACCTCCGCTGCTGACGGTTCGCGCTCGGTGGATAAACCCTGGGGCGCCATGAACTCGATGCCATAGGCCTGGCCCAGGTAGCCGAAGGCGTCGTGGGAGGTCACGATCTTGCGATTACCGGCAGGCAGTGCACCGAGCTTGGTCTTGGCTTCGGCGAGCAGGGCGTAGATCTTCTTCAGGTACGCCTGGCTGTTGCGTTCGTAATCGGCTTTGTTGGCCGGGTCGGCCGCTTCCAGTGCCTTGGTGATGTTGCGGACGTACAACTCGGCGTTCGCCAGGTTGTGCCACGCGTGCGGGTCGGGGACGGTCTCACCATCCTCGTCCAACGATCGCGGGATGACGCCGCGGCTGGCGCTGATCACCGGGGCGCTGGTTTCGGTGCTGGTCACGAGGCGGTCCAGCCACGGCTCGAAGCCCAAGCCATTCTTGATGATCAGTTTTGCCCTGAGCAATGCCTTGGCGTCGTCTGGCGTGGGTTCGTAGGTGTGTGCATCGGCGTCCGGCCCGACCATGTTGGTGATTTGAATATGTTCACCGCCGACCTGCCGGGTCATGTCGGCGAGGATGCTGAAGCTGGTCACAACCTGGAGTTTTTCGGCGGCGGACAGAGACATGGACAGCATCAGACTGAGTAGCACGAGCAGAACGCGCATCGGGAGACACCTCATTGGGATGTGAGCAAAGGCGGGCGGCGCAGCAAACCGTGCACCGGACCGAATACCACCGACAACAGATACAACGCGCCTGCCACCAGAACGATGGACGGCCCGCTGGGCAGTGAGTAATAGAAGGACAGCAACAGGCCAAGCCAGACCGAGAGGCAACCGAGCAGCGCGGCGATGAGCATCAGCAGCGGCAGGCGGCGGCTCCAGAATCGCGACGCGGCGGCGGGCAGCATCATCAGGCCGACCACCATTAGTGCGCCGATGGCTTGGAAGCCGATCACCAGGTTCAGCACCACCAGCGTCAGGAACACGCCATGGGCCAACGGGCCGAGACGACTGACGGTTTGCAGGAACAACGGATCCAGGGTATCGAGCAGCAGCGGTCGGTAGATCAACGCCATCGCCAGCAGACTGGCGCCGGACACCCACAGCATGCCGGTGAGCGTCGGGCCGTCTACCGCCAAGGCCGAGCCGAATAGCAGGTGCAGCAAGTCCAGGCGTTTGCCGGCCATGCCAAGGATCAGCACTCCCGCCGCCAAAGAAATGGGATACATCGCCGCGAGGCTGGCGTCCTCTCGCAGCCCGGTGCGCCGAGTAATCCAGGCAGCGAGTCCGGCCATGCTCAAGCCCGCGCCCAGGCCGCCGAGGGTCAAGGCTGGCAGGCTTAGTCCGGCAAACCAGAACCCGAGAGCGGCGCCGGGCAGGATGCCGTGAGCGACAGCATCCCCGATCAGGCTCATGCGCCGAAGAATCAGGAACACACCCAACGGCGCCGTGCTGCACGCCAACACCAGGCCACCCAGCAAGGCCCGGCGCATGAAGACAAACTCTTGGAACGGTTGCCAGAAATGAGTGGCCGCGAGCATCAAGCCACCCACGTTTGGGGTTGTTGGGCAATCAAGTCGACACTGCGGCCCAGCACGCAACCGGTGTTTTTGATCAGCAGCGTATGGGGAACATGTTGGCGTACCGCCGCCAAATCATGACACACCACCACGATCGTTCTGCCCGCGGCATGCCATCGGTGAATGTGTTTCCACAGCAGCGCCTGGCCTTGTTCATCGAGGGCGGCATGGGGTTCGTCGAGCAATAGGAGGGGCGCTTCGGCCAGGCTCAGGCGAGCGAGCAGGGCACGTTGCAGCTCGCCCCCGGACAGCGCCATTAAGGGACGATGTTCGAGGCCGCTCAGTGCCCAATCCTCCAGTACGGTTTGCAGCAACTGTCTGCGCATGGCCGGCGTGTGGCGATTACCCCAGGAACCGGCGGCCACCAGTTCTTGCAAGCTGATGGGAAATTGCCGATCCAGATGTTGCTGCTGCGGCATGAATGAAACGCCACCACGTCGCGGAACATTCAGGGTGACCTTGCCGGAAAGTGGTTTTTGCAGCCCCGCAATGACCTTCAACAGGCTGCTTTTTCCCGAGCCGTTGGCACCGATGATGGCGGTGAGGCTGCCTTCCGGTCGCTCCATGGCGAGCGCTGGCGTGAGCGGTTGCCCGGGTATGCCCCAGCGCAGTGCTTGGCAGTTGATCATGATAGGTCTCGGGCCCAGCGGCTTTGCGCCACGGCGTCGTGGGCGTGAAGGCTTTCGGCGTGAACGACGCGCACATCCAGGGCCGTGATCTGCGGGGACCGGGCCAGGGCCGTGCTCAGTCGCCGCGCAGCGTCTTCGCAGAACATCAGGTTTTGGCCGTTGGCCAGGGCGAATGCTTGTTCATCGGCGCGTTTGACGGCGGTCTGCACAGCGGTGCCGAGGGCTGCTTCGGCTTCGTTGATGAACGACTGTAAGGGCAGTTCCTCGACATTGGCGTCCAGGCGCAGGGTCAGGGTCGCGGTGCTGCGTTGGCTATGTGGGGTAGCGACGATGCCGTTCGATGAACCCAGCCAAGCCAAGATTTCGGCGTGCTCAAGTTTCCTATTGGCAAAGTCGTCTACGAATTGCTGCTGAATCAACTGCCGCGAAAGGGCCGCCGAACATGGGCAAGTCGAGGAATAGGGAATCTCGATTTTCAGTTCCACGTGGAACACTGTGTTTTTCAAGTGAGCATTGATACTCACCGGATAACCTTTCCAGCCCATCAACGGACTGATTAACGCCGGACGCTTGAGCAGCAAATCGGTATGCAGGCTGAGCGAAGCCGCTTCGGACAAACCTTCATGGCTATCGAGGAATCGCTCCAAGATCTGGCGCATTAGCGATGGTGAAAGTGGCCTTTCCTCTAGCAACCCTAGCGCCAGGTACAAGCGTGACATGTGGATGCCACGCGCCTCACCGTCATCGAGGCTGACACCGGCGTCGGCCGTTGCACTTAAGCGCTGGCCGCCAATCAATACCGGTGTTGCGATGCCACACATGCCCACCCAATCAAGGGGCAGGGTTTGACGTGAAACCTGCGCAGCCACGTCGGGCAGCGTTAACGCATTCATGGTCAAGGCTCATCGAAGGTTCAAAATTAGATGTTATAGTATAACAATCAATTTAAAGAAACCTTTTCCATGAAAGGAGTTTCATCTACCCCCCCCGGCGTTTACGTTCCACGTGAAACATCAGCGCGGCGAATCCTGACAGCCGTTTATACGGCTACATACGAATGTGCCGCCGCTACCGCCCGAGCTGGAGAAGCGATTGAGGGTTGTCCAACCCACACGTCGGCTGTAGCCAACCCAACTTTCACCATCCGATGCCAAGCCAGTAAAGAACGTGAGCTGACCGTAACGGCTGTTTGTTTGCGCCCAATAACGGCGACTGGCGGCTTCAAAGCCGCGCAAATAAAGGGTGTTTCCAGCCGTCGCAACGCTATAGGCATTGCCTTGGCTATCCATGCACGCCAGTAAATTCGCACTACGGGTGCAGTTCGCCACGAGTGGACTTTGGGCCGCAGCGCCTAGCGTCCACAGCAACAACGGGCCCGCCAAAACAAATTTCAGATGATTGCGCATGGATTGATCTCTGACGAATGAGAGCAGGCGGGGCTGGCTGGATTGTGTTGTTATACTATAACATAAAAAGCAGCCAAACCTTGAACCCAGCCAAACCCTGGAAACGAGCCGACATCGAAGCGGCCGTCCGATGAGGATATACCGATGCCCAATCGCCTTCCCGTAACCGTGCTTTCCGGATTTCTCGGTGCCGGTAAAAGCACGTTGCTCAACCACGTCCTGCGTAATCGAGACAATTTGCGGGTCGCCGTAATCGTCAACGATATGAGCGAAATCAACATCGATGGCAGCGAAGTCCAGCGAGATGTCACCCTGAATCGTTCCGAAGAGAAACTGGTGGAAATGAGCAACGGCTGCATCTGCTGCACGTTGCGTGAGGACCTGCTTGAAGAAGTCGGGCAACTCGCCAGGGAAGGGCGCTTCGATTACCTGCTGATCGAGTCCACAGGTATCTCTGAGCCGTTGCCCGTGGCGGAAACTTTCACGTTTCGTGACGAAGAAGGCCGAAGCTTGGCCGACGTGGCGCGACTCGACACCATGGTCACGGTGGTCGATGGGGTGAATTTCCTGTTGGATTACCAGGCTGCTGAAAGCCTGGCCTCACGGGGCGAAACCTTGGGAGACGAGGATGAGCGCTCGATCACCGATTTGCTGATCGAACAGATCGAGTTTGCCGACGTCATTCTGATCAGCAAGATCGATTTGATCAGCCAACACGAGCGTGAAGAATTGAGCGCGATTCTGCGACGCCTCAACGCCCAGGCGCAGATCATCCCCATGGTCATGGGGCAGGTGCCCCTGGGTCGAATTCTCGACACCGGCCTTTTCGACTTTGAACGCGCCGCCCAGGCACCTGGTTGGCTACAGGAGTTGCGTGGCGAGCACGTGCCCGAAACCGAGGAATATGGCATCGCCTCAACTGCCTACCGTGCCCGCCGGCCGTTCCATCCCCAACGGTTTTTCAACTTCATCGACCGCCCGTGGCCCAACGGAAAACTCCTGCGCTCCAAGGGATTTTTCTGGCTGGCCAGCAAGCCTGAGGAGGCGGGCAGTTGGTCCCAAGCGGGGGGCTTGATGCGGCATGGCTTCGCTGGGCGCTGGTGGCGGTTCGTGCCAAAAAACCAATGGCCGCAGGATGAAGAGAGCACGGCGGCAATCATGAAGAACTGGCTGGCCGCCACGGGCGATTGTCGCCAGGAACTGGTCTTTATCGGTCAGGACATCGATTTTGCCCAACTCACCGCTGAATTGGACGCGTGCCTGCTCACCGATGCGGAAATGGCCTTGGGTGTGGAGCGTTGGCGCTTGTTGCCGGATCCGTTCGGGCCGTGGCATGACGAGGTCGCAGCGTGATGCTGGCGCCCAGTCTGAAAAGCTCGATGGGGGTACGGCAGGTCCAAGCTGATACGCCGGGAATATTCACGCAGATCCTGGACGACGGCACCAACCTGGCGGTCTGGCAGCGGCAGCTTCCTGCACACATCAGCGATTTTGCCGCCATGGTGCTGGCGATGGACCAGCCACTGGCTGAGTCCCGCGTGCTCGACTTGCCAGAGGAAGACTCCCGTCCAGCGCTGCACGGCCTGGCTGCAGGTTTCAGCGACCTGCAAGGCTATGAAGGCTTTATCGCCGATGTCTCCTGGCTCGTCAGTGCGTTTGCCTGCCTGCTGGGCGCCCAACGTGTCGGTTTGCGTCTACGCACCCTGGACAAGGCCATGTGCCCGCGTTTCCACGTCGACCACGTGCCGGTGCGGCTGTTGACCACCTATGCGGGTGTCGGCAGCCAGTGGCTCAAGGAAGGGGTGATGGATCGCCAGCAACTGGCGCAACCCGAGGCAGAGCCGGTGGATTCGCAGGTGATCCAGCAGCTTTGTTGCGGTGATGTCGGCCTGCTTAAAGGGGAAAAGTGGTATGGCAATGAGGGTTTTGGCCTGATCCATCGCTCGCCGGAACTCGCACCGGGGGAGCGTCGCCTGATCCTCACGCTGGATTGGCTGGCTTAAGGGTTTAACCAGGTGCCCTGGCTTTGCCCTTCGCAAAACGGCTGCAAATAAGTGGCATCGCTCGCCACGCCGTAATAGTGAATATCCTGGCGGTAAGGCATATTGGCGACTTGGGCGTTGCTGCAAACGCCGAACGCGCCGCCAGGGCATTGATCGACGTATTGCACCTCGACCTTCTGGCCGGCAAGGTTTGGCTGGCAGAAACCATCGGCAAACAGCTTCTGCGGAATGTTGCGGTTCTGCTGGCAGACTTTCACATCGAGCCGCTCCGCCTGGCTGTGAACCACGCAGGCCTGGGCCAGTGCCTGGTTTGACGTCAATGCCAGTAACAACCAGCCGATCATCCGCATGTTCACCTCCATCGAAAGCCGTCGATTATGTTGCAGCACATTCCCACCCATGTCATCGCCGGCCCTTTGGGCGCCGGCAAGACCAGCCTGATCAGGCATCTGCTCGCCCAGCGACCGGCCAACGAGCGCTGGGCGGTGCTGATCAACGAGTTCGGTCAGATCGGCCTGGATGCCGCGCTGCTGACTCAGGTGGGCGATGGTATCGCACTGGGCGAAGTGGCCGGCGGCTGCTTGTGCTGCGTCAATGGCGCGCCGTTTCAGATCGGTCTTGGGCGTTTACTGCGCAAGGCCAGGCCGGATCGGCTGTTCATCGAACCCTCGGGCTTGGGCCATCCGGCGCAGTTGATGCGGCAGCTGAGCGAAGCGCCATGGCTCGGCGTGCTGGCGGTGCAACCCTGTGTGCTGGTGTTGGATGCCCGGGCGATGGTGGACGGCAAGCCCTTGCCCGAGGCACAGCAACAAGCCTTGGCGAGTGCCGGACTGCTGGTGCTGAACAAATCCGAGACCCTCACCCAAGCCGATCGTGAACGACTGACGGCGCAGTTGTCAGGGCACGGGTTGTACTGGACGCAATACGCGGCATTCCCGATCGAGCGATTGCCAGGCCTTGCGTCTCGGGGCAGTGGGGCTGTGGATAACTTGGATCTACCTAAGAGCCTGGGCCAGATATCGGCCATCTGGTCCGACCCGACGATGCCGATCTGCTTGTATCAGCAGCAGGAAGGTGGCTGGAGTATTGGTTGGCGCTGGCACCCCAGCCAGCAATTCGACGCAGCGGCATTGACGCGATGGCTACAAGGCCAAGACTGGAAACGGGCGAAGATGGTTATCCACAGCCTCGACGGTTGGGTTTCAGCCAATGCGTTGGAAGGGCCGGCGCTGGGCTGGCAAGCCAGCGAATGGCGCCAGGATTCCCGGATCGAGTTGATTTTCGATCAGCCGCAAGACGTCAATCGCCTGCAAGCCGGTTTGGCGAACTGCCGGTGTGCCTGACTCAACCCTGTTTCAAGGTTTCCACTTGTTGTGTTCCTGGCGCCACTGGCTCAACTCGATGACTTCGGCGCTGGGCCTGGTCTGGACCGGTTCAAGAGGCGTTGGCGGTGTTTCTTCGAACGGCATCGGGTAGGGCGCCAGTTCTATGTGTGCGCTGTGGGCACCAAACTGGGTGATGGTTCCCGAATGGCGGCTCTCGCCAGTGACGGTGAACTCGAAGGTATAGACGCGAGCCAGGCGTCGTCGACCATTGGCGTCCTTCACGAAGCCGATTTTTTTCAGCGCCACGTTGCCGTCCAACAGTTCGATCTTGAGGTTGGCGCAATGCTGCATGACCCTCGCCAACGCCCGTTCGCGCAAACCATGGTTGTGCCACAGCCAGGCGCCGCCGGTAGCCAGC
>Ga0307408_100001052_pt1 | contig 21205 bp, 19 predicted proteins | sample 322Cmetagenome_FD_202116 | JGI IMG/M metagenome (GOLD analysis project Ga0307408, IMG submission 202116) | Maize rhizosphere microbial communities from greenhouse at UC Davis, California, United States - 322HYB-C-3 | ecosystem: Host-associated > Plants > Roots > Rhizosphere > Soil | place... | reverse complement strand
TATCCAGGAGGAAGAATTCCAGCGGATCATGGACACCAACGTGACCGCCGTGTTCCGCGCCTGCCAGGTCTTCGGCAAATACTTCATCGATGAGGGCATCCCGGCCTCGATCATCAACCTCGGCTCAATGTCCGCGCTGGTGCCGCTTTCCCGCGTCTTCACCTACTCCGCCAGCAAGGCCGCGGTGCACAACCTCTCCAAGAACCTCGCCCGCGAGTGGGCCGAATACTCGATCCGCGTCAACACGCTGGTCCCCGGCTTCTTCCCGGCGGAGCAAAACCGCAAGGTGCTGGATGAGAGCCGCGTGCTCGACATCCTCCGCCAGACCCCGATGAGCCGCTTCGGTTCGCCGGACGACCTGATCGGCGCCACCCTGCTGCTCGCCTCGAACAAGGCCGGCGGTTTCATCACCGGCACCGAAATGGTCGTGGACGGCGGTTTCAACGCGATGAAGATCTGACCCCGCGGCCCGACTCCCCGGCGGAGTAAGGGAAAACCCCTTACAAGCGCTACAAATCGGGCGAACCCGGCCCGCCGTGCCGCTTGCACCCCACCGCTTCCGGGTGTATGGCGTGCGCCCCGGCAGCAACCCGGCTCCTTACCTTCCCTTCAAATGATCAAGTGGATCCTTCAGAAAATCGTCGGCTCGAAGAACCAGCGCGAATTGCGCCGGATCCGCCCGACCGTCGAGCGCATCAAGGAAATCGAGGAGGCCCTGCAGCGGGAGCCCGAGGAAAAGCTGCGTGAAATGACCGCCAAGTGGCAGGACTACTTGTCCCGCTACCACGAGCTGAAGGTCGCCACCAAGCCGCAGCTCCAGCGCATGGAAGCCGACGGGCTGGCCGAGGCCGCCGCCTACATGAATGGCCGCCTCCAGCGCCTTCGCGACGATTTCCCGAACCTGCCGGCCAAGGTGGAGGCCACCGCCGACTCGATCGAAGCCGCCAAGACCGCCTTCCACGAAATCGAAGGCGACTTCATCAAGCTCCGCGCCGCCTACCTTGAAAAGATCCTGCCCGAGGCCTACGCCGTCGTGAAAAACGGTGCCCGCCGCATGTGTGGCAGCACCATCAGCGTCTGTGACCAGCCGCTGAAGTGGGAAATGGTCCATTTCGATACGCAGCTCGTCGGCGGTATCGCCCTTCACCGCGGGATGATCGCGGAAATGATGACGGGTGAAGGCAAGACCCTCGTCGCCACCCTGCCGGTCTATCTGAACGCGCTGACCGGCCTCGGCGTCCACGTCATCACGGTCAACGATTACCTCGCCCGACGTGACTCGGAGTGGATGGGTTCGCTCTTCAAGTTCCTCGGCCTGACCATCGGCTGTATCCAGAACCAGATGCCACCGTGGGATCGTCGCGAGCATTACGGCTGCGACATCACCTACGGGACGAACTCCGAGTTCGGCTTCGACTACCTGCGCGACAACGGCATGGCGTCCACCAAGGACGAGCAGGTCCAGCACAGCCACTACTTCGCGATCATCGACGAAGTGGACTCCATCCTCATCGACGAAGCTCGTACTCCGCTGATCATCTCCGGCCCGTCCTCCGTCTCCAGCCACCAGTTCGACAAGTACAAGCCGATGGTGGAGCAGATCGTGCGGCAACAGACGGTGCTTTGCAACGAGCTGATGGCTGAAGCGAAGAAGGCCCAGGAAGCAGGCGACCTTGAGACCGCCGGTCGTGCGCTCTTCAAGGTGAAGCTCGGCCAGCCGCGCAACCGCCAGCTCATGCGCATGATGCAGGAGCCGGACATGCGCCGCCTGATCGAGAAGACCGAGCTGTCTTTTTACCAAGATGCCCAGAAGAAGGAACTCTTCGCCCTGAAGGAAGAACTCTACTTCACCATCGACGAAAAGAGCCACGATTCCGACCTGATGGAAAAGGGCCGCGACTTCCTTTCGCCGGATGATGCGGATGCCTTCGTTCTTCCCGACATCGGCACCCTCTTCGCCGACATCGAAACCGATTCCTCTCTCAGCGACGAGGATCGCGTTGCCCGCAAGGAAGCAGCTCAACAGCTACTCGATTCCCAAGCGGAGAAGATGCACAACATTTCCCAGCTTCTGAAGGCTTATTGCGTCTATGAAAAGGACGTCCAGTATGTGGTCGAGGAAGGCAAGGTCGTCATCGTTGACGAAAACACCGGTCGCAAGATGGCTGGCCGCCGCTGGTCGGATGGCCTGCACCAGGCGGTCGAAGCCAAGGAAGGCGTCGCCATCGAGAAGGAGACCCAGACCTTTGCGACCATCACGATCCAGAACTACTTCCGCCTTTACGAAAAGCTGGCGGGCATGACCGGCACCGCGGAAACCGAAGCGGCCGAGTTCTCCGACATCTACAAGCTCGACGTGCTGCCGATCCCGGCCAACCGCCCGAACCGCCGGAAGGACGAGAACGACCAGGTCTTCAAGACCCGCCGCGAGAAGTACAACGCCGTCATCAAGAAGATCGAGGACGCCCACGCCAAGGGCCAGCCGGTGCTTGTCGGCACGGCTTCGGTCGATGCCTCGGAAACGGTCTCGCGCATGCTCAAGCGCAGCAAGATCCCGCACACGGTGCTGAACGCGAAGTTCCACATGCAAGAGGCGGAGATCATCGCCAATGCCGGCCAGCGCGGTGCGGTGACCATCTCCACCAACATGGCGGGCCGCGGCACCGACATCAAGCTGGGCGAAGGCGTCGCTGATCTCGGCGGCCTGTTCGTCATGGGCACCGAGCGCTACGAATCGCGCCGTGTCGACCGCCAGCTCCGTGGCCGCTGCGCCCGTCAGGGTGACCCGGGCCTGAGCCAATTCTTCATCTCGTTCGAGGACGACCTGATGCGCAACTTCGCGGCTGCCGACCGGATGACTTCCATGATGGAGCGCTTCGGGATGCAAGAAGGCGAGGCGCTTGAGCACTCGTGGCTAAACAAGTCGGTCGAAACCGCCCAGAAGCGCGTCGAGCAGCGCAACTACACCTGGCGCAAGCGCGTCCTTGAGTTCGACGACGTGATGAACAAGCAGCGCGAGGTCGTTTACGGCTATCGCAACGAAGTGCTCGGCACTGAGGAACCGCGCGACCTGGTCAACGAGATCATCGAAAAGGTCATCCCGCAAAAGGTGGAAGGTTTCCTCGCCGATCGCGACGAGGCGAATCCCGACTACAACGAGCTGCTGCACTGGGTGAACTCCACCCTGCCGATCCCCTTCACCGCCCAGGATCTCGAAGCCACCGCGAAGACCGCCGAGGACATTTCGAACACGCTGATCGCACGGGTGAAGGAAGCCTACGTCCACCGGGTGGATGGACTCCCGCCGGAGATCCTCGATCAGGAAGAGCGCCGCATGATGCTCGCCGCGATCGACCGCCAGTGGCAGGCTCACCTTTACAACATGGACGCCCTTCGCGAAGGCGTTCATCTCCGCGCCCAAGGCCAGAAGGACCCGCTTGTCGAATACAAGGTGGAAGCCTACGAGCTATTCCAGACTTTGATGTCGAACATCGAGCAGGAAGCCCTGCAAAACCTCTTCCGCTCTGCAGGCAACCTCGAAGCCATCTTGCGCCAGCTCCACGGCATGCCGCAGCAGCTTCACGGTGGCGAGGAACCCGGCACCCGCAGCCCGGCCTTGCTTCAGGAAAGTGACACCGGCGAGGTGAAAATCAACCTGCCCAAGCGCCGCCCGCCGAGCTTCAACATCGGAGGCTCGAGCGAGCCGAACCGCAATGCCCCCTGTCCTTGTGGCTCCGGCAAGAAGTTCAAGCAGTGCTGCGGCAAGGAGGCCTGAAGCGCCGCATTAAAGATAGCGAAGAAGCCGGAGCGGAAACGGCCCGGCTTTTTCTATTACCAGAAGCGTCGGATGAATCCCGCGCTCCCCGTTAAACCTGTTAGAACCGTCCTGCCGCCATCTGCTCGACCGGACGGAACGGCTTCTCATGGGTAAGCATGTCTGCCACGAGTCGCCCTGTCACCGGGCCGAGGCTCAGCCCCATCATCGCATGGCCGGTGGCGGCGATCAGATTCGGGAAACGCGGCACGGGACCAAGATAAGGCAAGCCATCGGGCGACACCGGACGCAGGCCTGCCCACGGCTTCACACCTTCAAAGTCGCGCTCGGAAAACTTCGGAAAGTAACCGTGCACCGACTTCACAATTCCGCGCACGCGTGCCGGATCGATGCTCAGATTGAGCCCTCCGACCTCCATCGTGCCGGCGAAGCGAAGGCTGCTGCCCATCGGCGTGATTGCGACCTTTGCCTCGACGAAGATGGAGCAATGCTGCGGCAATTCCGGCGGATTCGGCAGCGTGAGCGAGTAGCCTTTGCCGGCTTGCAGTGGAAGCTTGAGGCCGGTCTGGCGCAGCAGTTCCGCACTCCACGAGCCACAGGCGAGGACGAACTGGTCCCCCTCAAAGCGCTGGCCGCCGCCACTCAAGGCGACCACTTTCCCGTTACTCGACTCGATCGTATCGATCGCCACGCCGCTATGGATTTCCCCGCCTAGGGCGAGCACGCGGCGACGCATGGCCACCATGAAGCGCGCCGGATCGAGATGGCAGTCCTGCGGAAAATGCACCGAGCCGGTCACATCCATCGTGATGCTTGGATCGAGCCGCGCGGTGGCGGCGGCATCCAGCACTTCAGCCTCAATTCCGATCTCGCGCGCAGCGACCCCAACAGCAGCTTCCTCGTCGAGTCCCTTTGCCGTCTTGCACAGCATCAGCATGCCGCGCTTCGCGAGCCCGAAGTCCTCTTCCTCCGCCAACTCGGTGAAGAGCCGGCGGCTTTCCAAATTCAAATCGCGCAGCAGCTCCCGCGACTCCGCGACATGACGCTCGGTCGAGTGGCGATAGAAGAGCCAAGCCCAGCGCACCAGGGCTGGATCGAGACGCGGCCGGATGTAGAAGGGGCTTTCGGCGTTGAACATCCAGCGCAATCCCTTGGCAATCATGCCCGGCGCAGCCAGCGGGATGAAGTGGCTCGGCACGATCATGCCGGCATTGCCCATCGAGCAGTTGTCGCCGCCGGCGGCCTCGCGTTCGATCACCGTGACCGCCAGACCGCGCTTCAGCGCGTAGTACGCGGAGCACAATCCGATCACTCCGCCGCCGAGGACGATCACACGCTGTTTGCCTTGGGTCACATTTCCAAGATAGACCGGGCGTCTTGCCGGAGTCTTGAGGAAACGCTGCCGAAATGCGCCACCGGCGGGGCGCTGGACAGCCTCCCGCAGCACGTGCATGATCCCTCCAGAAGATGATGAAAGTCGCTGCCGCAGTAGCCATCGCCCTTTCCGCCGCAGCGGCCAGCGCCCAAGCGCCGCGCGTCGCCGTGATCCGCGTTTCCGAGGTCTTCAACAAGCTGGAGACCACGGTGCGGGCAACCGCAGAGACCACCGCCAAGAAGGCCGAGATCGAACGCGACAGCCGGATGGTGACCTACAAGGAACTCTACGCCGACCTGCAGCTCCGCAAGAAGGCACTGGAAGAGAACCCGCCGAAGATCGACGCGGAAACCCGCAAACGGCTCGCACGCGAGTATGCGGTCAAGCTTCAGGAAGCGAAGTCCGTGCTGGAAGACTTCGAGAGCTTTCGCGCCGAGCGGGTGCGGGAAATCGACACCGAAGCGGTGGCCGGCATGAAACAACGGCTTGCGGTCATCCACAGCACCGCCGAACAGATGGCCAAGGCAGAAGGTTACGACTGGGTGCTGGACGCCTCCGGCAACACCAACACCGGCGTTCCCCTGCTCCTCTACGCCAAGAAAACGAACGACCTGACCGATCGCATCCTCGCTACCCTCGGCCCCGCCCAACCCACTGCCCCTCCCTCGTCGAGTCCCCCACCCTCGGCCCAACAACGCTGATCCCCTTTTCCCATGGAATTCATCAACAACCTCTACAACGAGCACCCGCTCGTTCTCGGACTACTCATCGGTATCCTCATCGGGCTCGTGATGGTCTTTTTCACATGGAAGGCCAGCTTCTCCGCCCGGCGTGTCCTTGGCCGCGACATCCGCAAGCTGGAAAACGAACTCCGCGAGCTCCAAGGGCACCTGAACACCCAGCTCAAGATCAACGCTCAAGGCAACGATACCCTGCAGAAGGAACTCGATGAGCTGCGCCGCCAGAACGAGAACCTGCGCGTCAGCCTCGCCTCACTCCAGTCCAAGCCGGGCAAAGCCGAACTGCGCCACGCCCAGATCACGGAAAGCGCCGTGCGCCTGATGCGCGAGCAAGCCCCGGGCTTCGCCCCCGCGTGGGAGAAGGCGCTGCGCCAGGCCGAAACCGAGCTGGAAGCGGGAGAAAGCGGCCTCAAGAAACTGGTCCGGCGTGTCATTCCCGGCATCGGCATGAGCGGCAGCAGCACCCCGACCGGCACTCCCGACCAAGAGGTCTGAAAGTTTATAGTCAGGCCGCTGAAGGTAAAACAGGCTTCGCACCCCGTCATTCGACGTGAAATCCACTTGTAGGTGGAAAAGTGCGAAATATGTCCCGCCGGGCAGTTGCCATCGTATGGCAGAACTGTTGACTCTGACTCAGTTCGTCACAGTCCTCCCCACAACAGCGGATTCGCAATGGCCCACAGTTCCGATCAAGACATCCTCAACGTTCTCGATGCCGCCGGCCCGCAGTGGGCTGAATTGCAGGCATGGCGCGTGACCCCCATCGAGTCGTCCGCCAATGGAGCGATCACCGTTCACGGCCCGGCTTTCGTCTACCGCTGGGAAAACGGCCTCGGTCCCGTTAAAGTGTCATTTTGGACGCAGCAGGAAGGCCGTATCGCTAGCGGACCCGGCCACCTCCTCGCCATCGAGCCCGGTTTGGGCACGATCCGTTTGAAGCTGCCCGGTCGCGAGCCAATGGTGATCGGCGCGGTCGAGCCTGCCATCTATCAGCAGATCGGCGAGCTCACCGCCGAAGCCCAGTCTTCCGTGCAAGGCCAGGGCGGCGAACGCTGGTCGCGCGACCTGATCATCATCTCTGCCGCGATGAAACTCGCCGCACTCACCCGCGAAGCCGCCGCCTCCGCCAGTGCTCCGGATCGCGGCACCAAGCGCTCGCCGCGCAAGGACCAGCTGGTCACCCAGCTCCACGAGTGGCTGCGCCCGAATCTCGAAAAGTCGGTCAAGCTCGGCGATGCCGCCAAGCGCTTCGACAAGAGCCCGCGCCAACTCATCCGCATCCTGAAGGAGACCACCGGTGCCGGTTTCGCCGAGCACCTGACGATGCATCGCCTGACCCTCGCCCGTGCGCTCCTGATGCGCAGCGGCCAGTCGGTCATGGAGGTCGCCCGCGCGTCCGGCTTCAACAGCCGCGAGCAGTTCATCCGCTCCTTCAACAAGGCCTTCGGCTGGACCCCGCTCCAGTTCCGCAAGGCATGGAACCAAGCCGCGCTCAGCGATGCCGAGCTGGTCCAGCTCTGCCAGGTTTCCGAACGCACCGCCGTCGAGTGGCTTCCCTCCGGCAGCGTGGCCTCCAGCCCGGATGAGGACCACGAAGGCGAGCCGCACACCGTGGTGGTGGCGAATGCGCTTCACGATATCGTCGAGCTGTTCTGGGTCACTCCGCAGGGCAAGCGCGCCCGCATCGACGTGCTCGAGCGCGGCGGCATGGTCTTCGTGAACCGCGACACCGGCGGAAGCTGCTGGATCATCCGCGTCCCGGTTTCCGGCAAGGAGCGCTACTTCCGCACGCCCGACGACCACGCTCTCGCGGTGGTCACGGCCGAGGTGATGGCGTAAGGCAAAGCCGCTTCAGGGTTCCTTCGCCCGTTGGCTGGCGTCTTCGATCTTCTCGCCCATCCGCTTGAGGAAATCGCCGGTTTTCTCAGCCGCCTTGTCGATACCCTCCTCGGTCTTTCCCGGGCGAGCTTGATACCGTGCTCGGTCTTTTCGCCCGCGGTCTGAAGACCCTCGCCAGTCTTTTGCAAGGCGTGGTCCAAGTGCTCGCCCGGCGTCTTCGATGTGCCGGGGACAGGCTGAACTTCCACCCCAGGTGGCACCTCCGCAGCCGGCGGCGGGTCAGCCACGATCACGACTTCCTCTCTTACCTCGACTGCCTTCGGCGCCGAGGCGGAAGAGTCTTTCTTGCAGGACGGAACGGCCAACAGCAGGGGCAAAAGGAAGAGGCTTCGCTTCATGACGCCCCTAACATGGCACGCATCCCGGGGCTTGGCTAGTCGCCGCCGGGTCACTCCAGCGGAGTGACCGTCACCTCGCGGAACTCGATCTTCATCTTCACCCCCGGGTGAACCTGGAATCCGATCGGGCCGGACTCCTTGGCGGTGTCGGAGATGTATTCGATGACCTGCTTGCCATTGAGCGAGACCGTGTAGGTGTGGCCTTTCGCCACGATCTTCATGCGGTTCCATTCGCCCTCCTTGAGCACTTCCTTCGCGCCACTGGCTTCCTGCGGATAGCCGCGCTTGCTGCCGATGTAAGGCGAACCGGTCATGTCGCGCTTCAATGAACGGGACACGCCGATCTGGATCTGCTCGTTCTCATGGCGAAGGAAGATCCCGGAGTCGATGTCGCCGGAGTAGCGGAACTCGCATTCCACGGTGAAGTCCTTGTAGCTCTTCTCCGACCAGAGAACCGAGTTCTGCTTCTTGTCATCGCTCTGGCCCGTTAGGACGCCGTCGGCGACGGTCCAGTAGGACGCGCCCTGGGTCTTCCACCCCTCGAGGTTGGGAGCGGTGAAAAGCTTCTCCGGCTCGGCGGAAGCGAGGCCCGTTAGGAGCAGGACGGCGGAGAACAAGTGACGTTTCATGTTACCGCTTACGTCGGCGGGAGCGCGGTCTTTCCGAATTTGCATTCAAATGGCCCGGCGGCGCTGGAGGAACAGGTCAATGCCGTCCACCAGAGCAATCCATGAGGCCTCGATGATGTTTTCGGAAACGCCGACCGTGCCCCAGTTTTCCTCGCCGTCCGTAGAAACGATGAGGACCCGGGTCTTGGCCGCCGTGGCGTCGTGGCTGTCGATGATGCGGACCTTGTAGTCCACCAGCGAGACGTCGGAAATTTCCGGATAAAAAGGCCGCAGCGCCTTCCGGAGCGCCTTGTCGAGGGCGTTCACCACGCCATGGCCTTCGGCCACGGTGTATTCCGGCACCTCGCCCACGTAGAGCTTCACCGTCGCCTCGCAGACCGGTTGGTGGCCATCGCGATACTGGCGGAAGCTGGTGTGGTATTCCTTCAGCTCGAAGGGCTTCTCATAGCGACCCAGCTCGCGGCGGATCAGCAGCTCCAGCGAACCGCCAGCCGCTTCGAAGGCATAGCCCTCGTTTTCCAGCTCCTTCACCTTTTGAAGCACGGACTTGGCTTCAGCCGAACCTTTGTCGAGCGGGATCCCGAGTTGCTCGGCTTTGATCAGGATGTTCGATTGGCCGCTGAGTTCGGAGACGAGGATGTTCTGCTCGTTGCCGACCGCCTTCGGTTCGATGTGCTCGTAGCTGCGGGCCAGCTTCTGCACCGCATTGACGTGCATGCCGCCCTTGTGAGCAAAAGCCGTGCGACCAACGAATGCCGCGCGGGCGAAGTGCGGGTTGTTAGAGACATCGTCGACGAAGTACGAGAGTTCCTGGAGTTTGGTCAGATCGGGCACCACCTGCAGGTCCATCTTGAGCTGAAGGATCGGGATCACCGAGGTGAGGTTGCAGTTCCCGGTGCGTTCGCCATAGCCGTTGATGGTACCTTGGACCTGCACCGCCCCGCCTTTTACCGCAGCGATGGCATTGGCCACACCGAGTTCGCAGTCATTATGAGTGTGGATGCCCACCGGCACGTTCGGGATGCGTGCGCGAACGACGGCGCAGATTTCCATCACCTCCTCAGGCAGGGTGCCGCCATTGGTGTCGCAGAGGACGAGACAATCGGCTCCGCCTTCGGCCGCCGCTTGCAAGGAGCCAAGCGCATGTCCCGGCGAGTCCTTGTAGCCGTCGAAGAAATGCTCGGCATCATAGACCACCTCGCGGCCATGCTGTTTCAGGTAGGCCACCGTGTCGCGGATCATCGCGCGATTCTCCTCGGGCGTGGTGCGCAGCACTTCCGTGACCTGCATCTCCCAGCTCTTGCCGAAGATGGTGACCACCGGCGTCTCCGCATCCAGCAGGAGTTTCACCTGCGGGTCTTGCTCGACCGGAGTGTCGGCACGACGCGTCGAACCGAATGCCGCCAGCTTGGCGTGGTTGAGCTTGAGCGTCTTTGCCTGCTGGAAGAATTCGACATCCTTCGGGTTCGAACCCGGCCAGCCGCCTTCAATGTAGTCAACGCCGAAGGCATCGAGCCGCTCGGCAATGCGGAGCTTGTCGAGCAGCGAGAGTTGGAAACCCTCGCCCTGCGTGCCATCGCGCAGGGTGGTGTCGTAAAGGTGGACCGGCTTGTCGGAAAGGACACTCATGATTGGCGGGGCGCGGACGCTAGGGCCACACGCCGCCGCGGGCAACACGCAATCGGGACAGCTTCCGGTCTCAGGCCCAGAAACGCGACCCGGCCAGGAAAGCAAAGGCTGCAAGGCCAAACCACCCGGCCCAGCGGAAGGCCACGGCTCGCAGCCGGCTGCCAAGCCAGCCACTGGAATCCCCGGTATGGTCGGACAATTCGTCAGCGAACCAGATCGACGCGAGGGGAAAAATCAAGGAGCCCACGGACTTGGGAGCGCTCCCATTCGGGCAGAACAAGAATGCAGCGGCGATCAGCAGCGCAAACACCACCGAAGCACCCCGGTGGATCCGGCGATTTTTCAGAACAAAGTAGTCCGCGTCCTCAAAATCCATCGCGCGCCACAATGAACCAGAATGACTTGCGCCCGTCGAGAGCGATCACGACGGGCGCGAAAGCGGCGAGACGTGGTTACGGGCGAATGCCCGCGATCTCGAGGAACTTCTCAAGCGGCATCGCCACTTGGATCTGCGGCGAGGTCTGGGAGATGTGAATGGCGGACGCGTTCGTCGGAATAGCGCTGAACTGGAGTTCAAGCTTCGAAATGGAGTCCGGGATCTGGGTCTCGATTTCGTTGGTCAGCAGGTTCTGGCTGATTTTCACCGGGAAGCCCTTGCCGTGGAGCACCTTGTAGAAGGCGGCCTCGTCGATTTTCGAGGCGACGGCGGGAGCAGATGCCTTCGGGCTCGACGCAGTGCGGGCGGCCTTCGGAGCAGCTCCGACACGGCCTTGGTCGGCTTCACCGCTGGCCGGGCAGGTGCCGTAGGAGGAAAGGTATTTTCCGGAGACCCACAGCGGCGAGGCGCCGGCGCGGCGGTAGCGCGGGGTGTCGACCAGCGTCCACTTGCATTTCGACTTCTCCAAGTCGGCATAGACTGCTGCTTCAGTCGCTTCGAGGCCGTTGGCCTGGCGGAGTTCGAGAATCTTGGCGAGCGTGTCGGACGGAATCGTTTCCATATGGCGCGGGGACCGTGGCCGAGCCGACCGGCGGGTGCAAGGCCGGTTTCCCGCTTCCGCAGCGAGGCCTGTCGTGCTTTGTTCTCGCCATGCTCCGCAAACTGCTAGCCACCTCCATCCTCACGGCGACCCTCGCCCACGGAGGTGAATCCAACTCCAGCCGGATCCCCGCGAGCCGCGTGGTGCTGGTCCACGGGATCTTTCAGAATGACTGGCGCTGCTTCGGATTCCTGCGGAAGGACTTGGAAAAGCGCGGCGTGGAATGCCTGGTGCCATCTCTCAAGCCCGCCGACGGCCGCGACGGCCTGCCGGTGATGGCCGAGCAATTGCGACGGGAGATCGAACAGCGCTTTGGTAACGAACGTGTTGTGGTGATCGGCTTCAGCATGGGCGGGCTCATCAGCCGCTACTACCTGCAGGAGCTCGGCGGCGCGAAGCGATGCGACGGCTTTTTCACGATCTCCACGCCCCATCACGGCACCAAGATGGCGCAGCTGTTTTATGGCGAAGGCGCCCGCCAGATGCGCCCCGGCAGCGAATTCCTCGAGCGCTTGGAAGCGACGGAAAACCAACTCGGCAACATGCCCGTGGTCTCCTACCGCACGCCCGCCGATCTGGTCATCCGGCCCACCGCCAGTTCCGAATGGGATCGCGCTGAGAATTTGAGCATCCCCTGCCCCCTGCATCCCATGATGACCTTCTCGCCGCGAGTGCGGCAGGACATCCTCGCGCGGCTTGTGCCCCCGCGATGACGTGGTGCGCGAAGGCGTAATGGCATCCGGGGGAAAATCGGACATGATGATCCCCGTAAGCGACGCCGATCCCCCCACGGCCAAACTTACACCCATCTCCCCCCGGATGGGATTCCCCCCGAGACAGTCCCCCAGGACAACCCGCTGCCTGCCCCCTCCCCCCAACCGGCATCAGCGGGTTTTTCGTTTCTATCAGGTGCCTGCTTCCGCCCGGAGCGTCAGGATTGCCAGCTCGGGCGGACATGCGAAGCGCACCCGCAGGCCGCTGGTGCCAATGCCGCGGGTCACGAACAGGTTCGAGTTCCCCGTGGCGTGGTGGCCGTAGATGTATTTCTCACCATACTTCACCTTGGCCGGTGCATAGCCCGCCACCGGCACGCGGCACTGACCGCCGTGCGTGTGGCCCGATACTTGGAGCGTGATGTCCCGGCGGGCCGTCATGTCGTCGAAGTAATCCGGCTCGTGAACCAGCGCGAGCACCGGCGTATCCCTCGCAATGCCCTTCAAGGTCGCCTGTGGATCCGGCTTGCCGAGCCACACGAAGTCAGTGCCGGCGACCGCCAGCTTCTCGCCCCTAAGATGAAGATGGCTGTTCTGGTTGATCAGAAATGAAATGCCCGATTTCTCGAAGATCCGCCGCGTCAATGGGTGCCCGGCATTCCAGCCGTCGTGATTCCCCATCACCGCGAACACACCATGGCTTGCCTTCGCGTTCGTCAGGATTCGTGCAAGCGGTGCCAGCACCGAACTACTAGAAGAGACGTAGTCGCCGCCTAACAGCAGCAGGTCGAGCTTCTCTGCATTGATGTAAGCAACCGCTTCCTCGATCAGCGCATCATCGCGATCCGGCTCGAAGTGCAAGTCCGCCAGCAATCCAACGCGCAAGCCATCGAAACCAGAAGGCAAGCGCTTGCAGGGCACATTACACCGCGTGACCGTGAGCCAACCGGGCTCGATCCACATCGCATCGGCTAACGCGCCAGCGGTACCCGCGGCCATCAACCGCAGGAAATTCCGCCGTGTCACGATCCCGCGCTTGGCTGGCTTCATCCCGCCAACGTGATCGCGCACTGTGAATCACGAATGAACCCGGAGTGAATTCGCAGCAGCTTTTGGCACCGGATGCCTGCTGCCGTCATGGATGATCCGAACCAAGCTCACGAGATCTTCTTCTGAAATATCGACGAAGGAATCGAGCTGCCGCAGCGCCTCGACGATTTCCTCATGGGAAGGCGCGGTGCTTCCCACCGCGAGCTCGGTCTTACGGCTCCACGCGGCGGGATAGCGACGCCAGCCGAAGAAGGAATTGAAAACGATCGCCGTGCCGATCATCACGAGACAATTCGCGAACACCGGACAGAAGACGTAATGGAATCCCAGATCCCGCACCGCCGGTCCGCCAAGCACCGCGGTAAGGGCGGTCGCACCACCGGGGGGATGGATGCATTTGAGTTGGTGCATCACGCCGATCGTCATAGCCACGGCACAGGCACCGGCCCATTCGGTGGGGCCGATCCATTTCGCACAAGCGACACCAATGGTCGCCGCCAGGCAATGACCACCGAGCACCGGCCACGGCTGCGACAACTGACCATGCGGCACGGCAAACAGCAGCACTGCGCTCGCCCCCATCGAAGCGACCAAGCCGATATTGTACGGCAAATGCAGCCCGCCACGGCTGATCGCCATCAGGAACAGGATGGAAAGCAAGCCGCCCACGGCGGACACCAATTTCTCGCGCTTGCTGACGACATTCAGCTCGATGCCGAGCCAATCCAACGGGGAACTCATAAAGGGAAATACTCGCCGCCAGCGGCGACTCGGGACTTGATTGTATCGTTAGACGATATAAATCAAGCGCCGGATGAAAACACTCGCTTCCAAGCAGCTGTCGGACGCCGACTACGCTCGTCTTGGAGATTTTCGATATGCCCTACGCTGTTTCCTGGAATTCAGCGAAGCCGCCGCGGCTCGGGAAAAGCTGACACCCCAGCAGCACCAGGCCTTGCTGGTGATCCGCGCCAGCCCGGGCTCGGTGGCCTCGGTCGGGCGGCTCGCCGAGCGCCTCCGCGTCCGCCACAACACCGCGGTCGAACTGGCTCAGCGCTTGGAAACCGCGGGGCTGATCACCCGCCAGCCTTCACCGGACGACGGTCGCTCGGTGCTGCTCCGGCTCTCCGCCGAGGGCGAAGCGAAGCTCGAGGTACTCACCCGCGTTCATCGGGCCGAACTCAAACAGCTCCGACCGGAGATCATGGCCCTGCTCCAGAGCTTGGAGCCGTTTGAAGCAGAATGAAGTCGTCCACTGAATCTCTGCGACTGCCTCTTCTGGCAGTCGTCGTCGGACTTATCGTCGCAGTGGCCGGGATCGGCCTGCTGAATCTTCGGCTTTGAAGCCACTCACTCGACCTCTTCTCTCGGACCGCTGTTGATTGGTTGCGCGCTGGCGGTGCTCGTCTCGCGACTGGCGATGCGGGAGTCGATGATGACTGAAAAGCTCGCGCGCAAGGGCATCCGGGTGCCCGCCGACTATAAGCCGGATGCCCTGCTCGGCATTCCCGTCACGGACGCCATGCTTCGCCAGCCGCTAACCGTGTCTCCGTCCATCCCCGTGGCAGAACTCGCGGCCCGCATGGTCGGGAATGAACCGCGTTGGAACACGGCGCGACTCCTACCTATCACCGATGACAGCGGGATTCTCCTGGGCGTGATCAGTCGCGCCGACGTGCTCGCCGCCGTTCAGGCTGCTCCAGATGCCAGCGTCCTTGATGCTGGAGTTGAGCGGCCGGTGATGAGTCACCCGGACGACACCTTGGCCGAGGCCGCGGACCAGATGATCCTCCACGGCGTCGGGCGTTTTCCGGTTGTGGAGCGGGGGGACGAGCCAAAGCTGCTCGGCTTGGTCAGCCGCCGCGAAATCCTGCTGGCGCGGAAGCACCGGCTTGATGCCGGGCGACACTAGGCCGAAGAGATCAATCTTGCCGGATTGTGATAGTTTCCGGATAAAGTGGCACATCTCGGTTTCACATATGCCCATGATTGACACCCGGCCCCGGGGCGTGGTCTCTCGCGCATGGCATTGCTGGAAGCCGCAGGCTTGGGGAAGCGCTACGGAACGAAACGGGTCCTCTGGGACGTCGATCTGGCGTTCGAGGCAGGCGAGATCGTCGTGGTGCTCGGCGTCAACGGGGCCGGCAAGACCACCCTGCTCGGCTGCCTGGCCGGAATGCTCGGCTGGGATCGCGGCGAAGTCAGAATTGGCGGCGAAAGACTCGACCGTGGCCGGCTCGATCAGCGGCAGCGAATGATGTTCCTGCCCGGCGAAGGCTTTCACTTCGGCGGCGCGGACACGATCCGCAACGCGGCGATTTTCTCGGAGCTTTGGCGGGGAATCGAGGCCCAGCCGCCGATCGACTTCGAGGAGTGGCTGGAGCGACTCGGTTTGCTGGAGATCGCCTTCGAAGCCGTGGACACGCTTTCCCGGGGCCAGCGCTACAAGGCGGTGCTGCTGGCCCTGCATTGCGCCGATCCCGATATCTGGCTGATCGACGAACCCTTCGCCGCCGGCATGGATGCGCGGGGCATGGAGGCCTTTCGCCAACTCGTGCTCGCCGCCGCGACGCGAGGTCGTTGCATCGTCTACACCACCCAGTTTCCTGAACTCGCCGCGCGCTTCGCGGACCGGATCGTGGTGGTTGGCAGCGGCGGCGTCCGCATCAACGAGTCGACCAAGGGCCGGGATCCCGAGGAATTGATCCGCCAACTCGGCCACGAGCTGGGCATCCACGGCGCGCGCTCATGATTTCGCGGCCCTCATGGGAAAGACCCCTGCGCCAGAAGTTGCGCAAGTGGCGGAAGCAGCGGCTGAAGCCGCGCTGGCTGGCGGATCACGGATGGACACTTTTCATCCTCTTCGCCCTCGAGTGCGTGCTGGGCCACGGTGGTGAAGAGGCCCTCGGTCCAGCTGGCGGAGGCACTGGCATCGGCGCGGTCAGCGGACTGGTCGGTGCCTTCTTGTCGATCTCGCTGCGGTCCCGCTGGCTGGCCCACGGCTGGCTGCTGGACTGGACCCCAGCCACTCCGCTCGCCGCATGGAAGCTCCGGACCCGCGAGCACCTGCCCACGATCATCATCGCGGTCTTGGTCACCCTGCTCCTCTCGTGCGTGGCGGCTGCTTTCAATGATCACACCTCCACAGCGACCGCACTGGCGGCGACGACACTGTCGATGGCCTGTGGATTCATCCTGGCCGGTGGTAAGATCTCGACGCGACTGCTCTACGCGGGCGTGGTCCTGATCTTTTTCTACACCGTCCTCAGCGGTTGGTTTGGATCCGAGAAGATGGAACTGTCCATTCGAATGGCCAAGGGCACCAGTCTGCTCTGGCTGCCGATCTTACCCTGGTCGTTTGTCACCCACGGGTCGCCCGTCCCGGCGCTCCACCTTGGTGTCCTCCTTACTGCGCTTCTGATCTCGATCTACGAATGGAGACGAGCGTGGAGCTATCGCTCGGTGGCCGCGGGCTCCGTCGGGGAAATCGCGATCCCTACAGGGCATGCACCAGAGGAGCCCACCGAGGAACCCGACTCCGAAGAAGAGGAAGCTCCCACTCTCCCGGATGAAGAACAGCGCCAGAACGTCCGCCAGCATGTCGCCTTCGCGTGGTTCGGCATGGCGGGATACATGCCCGATGGCCCCATGCCGCGGTTCGAACAACTGCTTTGGCGTTGGTTGAGTCCACGTCAGCGCTTCCTCTCGTGCTTGGGCAGTGAACAAGCCGCGACGTGGTTTCCCCGGACGCGATGGGCGGCCATCACGCTCGCCGTGATGGTGGCGCTGGCCTTGCTTGTCCCTCGATTGGATGGGGAGGCTTGGATCGACCACTACGGCTTCTGGGTCTTCGCCGGCTTCCTGGGGCTGGCCTCTATCGCGGCCCTCACCAGTTGGCCCGGCCGGGACTCGGGCTTTCAATCGTGGCTCGACCTGATGCAGACGGCGGATCTCGGACTCTTTCCTTCCTTCGCCGTGCTTCCAGTGACCGCCGGAGAATGGTTCCGCGCATTCGCGAAGGAATGGACCATCCGCAGCGCTTGGTCCGCGTCCATGTGGTCGGTCGCGATCCTTCTCGCTCAGAAAGGAATCAATCCCGACGCCGATCTTTCCTGGCAAATCGCCTTCGCGACGGTGCCGTGGTTGATCGTGACGGCGTGGTTTCCTTTGACAGTGCTGCACCGGCTGGTGCGCGCCGTGTCCGGACCTGCTTTCCGGAGCCACGGTATCACCCGGGTGGTACCCGCGCTCGTTTCCGGGGTGCTCGGGCTTATCCCGGCGACCATCGCTTTCGTGGGAATCGGAGCGGGCATGTTCCTCATGACTGCCTTATCACTCGCCGTCGCAGCGCTACTCGGCGCCTTCAGCCTGTGGCTGACCCTGCAGCGCTGCCGGGGAATGAGGTTGGATATCAAACCGACGCCGCTCGCCTAATCCGGCTTCAAATGCTTGTCTGCGAAGGCGAGATACTGCTGCCAGTCGAAGGGCAACACGTCATGCTTGCCCGGCCGGACATGGTAGCCCATGCCACCTTGCACCGAGGTGCCCACTGGTGGCCAGGTGTCCGCAGGCAGGCCTTCCGCGCCTAACAAACGAAACACCGGCTCCGCGGCCTTGGCAGAGGCGAACTCGCCCTCGGCATCGGCATAGGTGTCCTCCTGCGCGCTACCGATATACACGGGGCGCGGTGCGATCAGCGAAATGACCATGTGCTGGTCGAAGGGCAGCTCCATGTCCTTGCCGGCATACTTCTTGAAGTTCCGGGCATACCAATGGGGAAACACCGATGTCAGGCGATCGATGTTCTCCCCCACCCCGCGGTGGAAGAGCTTAGCCCCGCCCGCACCGGACTCATTGCTTAGCACCATGGCGAACCGCTCGTCGCTGGCACCCGCCCACAGCGCGGCCTTCCCAAGACGCGAGAAGCCGAAGACGGCGACCCGTTTCGAATCGATGAGCGGCTCCTTCTCCAAGGCATCCAGGGCGCGGCTCAGTGACCACGCCCAGGCACCGACGGTGCTGAAATTGTCGTCGCCCTTCTGAAGTTCGGGAAACAGCGGATGCACGCCGCTGCCGAAATACGGCTCGTGATCCGCAGCCACATCCTCGCGATAGATCGTGGCGAGCGCGTAGCCGCGGGAGAGGATTTCCTCGACCGGCCACTGGCTGGCATTCGCTCCTCGCGAGGCATCGGTGGCCCGGTGATCGCGCACCCCGGTTAGATCGGCATACGACGTGCGGGCTTCGACCCAGCTTTCGGTGAGACGAATGCCGGGATCTTTATGGATGGCGTGATTGCCCCAGAAATTGAGGCCCAGGATGGCGGGCACCGGCCCCTTCGCGCCCTTCGGCACGTAGACCAGCAGGTCGATGCGTGGCCCCGGCTTACCGCCCGGATAGATCGCGATCTGGAGGCGCGTGGCCTTGCCATCGAGTGCGGTTTTGTCGCGATCGAAGACCTCGAAGGTCATCTTCTCCGGCCGGCCGGGATTGCGACCGTACATCTCGCGGGTGAAGAGCTCGATCAACTCCGGCCGCCGCTTCTCCCGCCACTCGGCGGCGGTGGTGATCTTCGTCCCATCGCTCGCGATGAGAAGATCGGGCAGTTCCACAGCGTGAAGAGCTGAGGCTGCCAGAAGCAGCGGGAGGAGCATGATCTTCATCACCCTCGTTTACTTGGCTACTGCTTGAGGAGCCTTCTTACCCGTCAGCGCCTTGTAGGCCGCCTTGGCCATCTCGCCTGCGCCTTCGACATTGGGATGCACGCGGTCAGGAAGAAGCTCGTCCTTGCCCTCAAGCGCCTTGTGCATGTCGATCAAACCGAGGTCCATGTCCTTCGCCAGCTTGTCGATGCGTTTGATCCACTCCTTGTTGTTCTTCTCATCAATGCCGAAGTTGCCGGGATCGATGACCGGGCACGGGCGGCAAACGTAGATTTGAGGCTTGCTCGCCAACGCTTGGAAGGACTTCACGAGCTCGGTGTAGTCGGCGACGAACTCGGCCTCATGCGCCCAGTTCTGCGGCTTCGTGTCGTTCGTGCCGAGCATGATGATCACCACGTCCGGCGAAAGGGCGAGCGCGTCCTGATAGGCCTTCTCATTCCAATAAGGAAAGTCTCCCTTCTTCAAAAGCGTGCGGCCGCCGACGCCGAAGTTGCTGACCTTCCACTTGTCGCCGAGCAGGCTCTGGAGCTGACCCGGGTAGGCATTCTTCCCGGGATCCGGCAGGCCGGAACCTTGCGTGATGCTGTCGCCCACGCAGGCAACCTTGACCGGCTCCTTGAAGTCGGCGGGATCGAGGGGCTTGGGCGGAGCGGCGTGCAGTGAGGCGACGATGAACAGTGGGGCGAGAGCTCGGCGGATAAGTTTCATGAGTAGTAGTAGCGGGGCTAACGAATACGCGGTTTGCGGTCGAGGCTTTCTCAGGAGCGCACCGCCCAGCGCAATTTCGCGGGGATGCTGCGCGGGTTGCTCCGGCGTTCGTCCGGCCCGGCGAGGACGACTCCATCGCTGACTTCGGCATACGTGCCGTCGCGCTCTCCGGATTGAAAGGCCTTCTTCACCCGTCGGTCCTCCCCGGAATGGAAGGTCAGGATCGCGACACTGCCGCCGGACTTGAGGCAGAGCGGGAGCTGGCGCAGGAAGGCATCGAGCGAGGAGAACTCCTCATTCACCGCGATGCGGATGGCTTGGAAAACCCGACGGATGGTGAGTTCGGATCGTTCTGCATCGAGCTTCACGACCTGCGGGATGGCGCGGATGGCAGCCACCAAACTCTTCGTGGTAGGGTGACTCTTCCCCGCCAGCGCGGCAGCGATTTCCTCAGCCAATGGCTCGTCGGCATTTTCTAACAGTATCTCCGCCAGCTTCGCTTCCTTTGCCTTGGCCAACCACTCCGCCGCGGAAATCCCCCGCTCCGGATTCATCCGCATGTCGAGCGGGCCATCGGTTTTGAACGTGAAACCGCGCGAAGGATCGTCGAACTGCATCGAGGAACAGCCGAGGTCCGCGAAGATGAAATCGACCGCTTCCAGCCCGAGGCCATCAAGCACCTTGCGGATGCCGGCGTAGTTCGAGCGCACGGCCGTGAAAGAGTCCTCACCGAAACCCGCCGCACGCAGTCGGCCCTCGGTCTTCGGCTGCTCGATCGGATCGACATCCAGCCCGATCAAATGCCCGCCGGGTGAAATCCGGGTGAGGATCTCCCGCGCATGGCCACCGTAGCCAAGGGTGCAATCGACGCCTTTCCGGCCAGGCTCCAGACGAAGGGAATCGAGGCATTCCTCGACCATGATCGGCACGTGCATGCCCGCCGGGGTCTTGCCGGATTCCAGAACCTTGTCCACCGTGTCGGCGTAGCGATCCGGGTTATGCTCCTTGTACTTGTCCTCGAAGCGTCGCGGGTTCTTGCCCGAGTAGCGCTTGCGTCGCGGCGGCCGCGGCGTGTCGTCCATGGCGGGAGGCTAAAGCGGCGGAGGACGACTTCGCGATGGCAAATATCGGAGAGCGGTTCTCGCCAGTCTCGGAAGATTCTTTGTAACCTCGGACGCGTCTTCCTTCAGGAACCCGTGTGACCACGAAAATCTGTCCGGTTTGCCATTCTCCGATTCCCGCCCACGCCCCGGGCGGGCTTTGTCCGGCGTGCCTGCTTCGCGACGCCGAGGACCCGCCCGAATCCGGCCGTGCGGTGCCCTCGCTCGAGGAAGTGGCGGCGGCGTTTCCGAAATTGGAGGTGCTCGAAAAGATCGGCCAAGGCGGCATGGGCGTCGTCTTCAAGGCGCGCCAGCCGGCGCTCGACCGCATCGTCGCGCTGAAGATCCTGTTGCCCGAACTCGGCCGCGATCCGGCCTTCGCCGAGCGCTTCGCCCGCGAGGCGCGCGTGCTAGGAAAGCTCAACCACCCGAACATCGTCACGGTCTTCGAACACGGCGAGCGCGATGGATTCTTCTATCTGCTGATGGAGTATGTCGATGGCGTGAATCTGCGCCAGGCGATGCGCGCCGGACGCTTCACGCCGGAAC
>Ga0307408_100001051_pt1 | contig 21205 bp, 8 predicted proteins | sample 322Cmetagenome_FD_202116 | JGI IMG/M metagenome (GOLD analysis project Ga0307408, IMG submission 202116) | Maize rhizosphere microbial communities from greenhouse at UC Davis, California, United States - 322HYB-C-3 | ecosystem: Host-associated > Plants > Roots > Rhizosphere > Soil | place: USA... | reverse complement strand
GCGTCATGCTGAGCCTGTCGAAGCATAAAGCGGGTTCAGAACTTCGAACACCCTCACCTGCCGCACGCCCTTCGACGGAGCTCAGGGTGACGTCAACCCCGCTCTTCACGAACCAGCCAGATTACTTTAACGTCGCGACTTTAAATTATAATCGGCAGCATTATACCCATTTTTTGCATCCTGCAAGGCGGGATTTATTTCCATAGCCCTGGCAAAAGCCTCCTTTGCCTGCTGCATCTGTCCATTCATATAGAAAGCTCCGCCAAGATTATTCCAGATCACTGCATTTGCGGGATCAAGCACTACTGCGGCACTCAGCATACGGATAGCATTCTTAAAATCCTTCTTTGCTCCATAATTCAAACCCCGGTTCAGGAGGGTTTCCGCATGCTGCACTAAATGAGGATTACGGCTTGGGTAAAGCACTTTCACTGCTCTCCAGTCAACCATGGCCTTATCAAGATCATCAAGATACAGATAGCACAGTCCCCGGTTTATTCTGGCATTAATAAACTTTTCATGCACACTAATTGCTTTATCAAAATAAATCAGGCTTTGTGCTATATAGGGATAAAAAACCTTCAATTCTTCAGGCGTAAGTGTCAACTTATTACCTACCAGCTGATGACCTCTGTTAAATATCTGGGTGCCGGCATTATTATTCGCCATGGCACTGTTGGGGACCGTCTTAACATCTGTTGTAAACAAGGTATAATCGTTTTTCCAATCGACATTTCTTTCCACTGTTTTATAGCCGAAAGCCATTAATACCGGAACCAGGATTAAAAAAGGAGCTAATAAGTTTTTTTTATCACCTCGTTTAAAAACAGCCGGGCTCAACAATAAGTAAGCAAACAAAATGCAAAATCCTGCTGAAGAATGAAAAATAAGCCTTTCTCCCATTGTTGCCCCTATATCAAAAAGAAGGTTATTTACCAGCACAAAAAAAGCCAGGAACCATAACAATGGCAAGGCCAGCATATTTCGCTTCAGGAACAGAAACAAAGCAGATAAGGCAATGCCTGTCCAGATCACAAATGACACAGCTGTTTTAGGACTTGAAAATTCGAGATAGGGAAACGTGCTGAAGGAATAATCAGACGACAAACGGAACGGCCACACGAGAATCCGAAGATATTCAAGCCACACGGCAATGATGGTAGCTGCCTTTTGGGCTGGAGCTGCATACAAGTATGGGTCATTCAGCACATCGGTTGTAGGTGCGACCGGTCCCTTTGTAATGACATAACGAACGAAGGCAAATAACAGCGTACATAAAAACATTGTCCAAAACCAGCCTCTTTGTAAAAAAGCGAACACCGGCTCTTTGCCTGTAAGATAATAAAGCGCGGGTATCAGCCCCAGAAGAGCAAAAGCGTATTCTTTGGATAAAAAAGCCAGAAAATAAAACACCAGCCCCCAAAATAACTTTGCTTTCGACCCTGGGTTTCTGAAATATTGAATAAAATAGCTACAGCAGAGCAGAATAAAAATCATGGAAAAGATCTCATCACGGCTTTTCACATTTGCAACTACTTCTGTGTGCACCGGATGGAAAGCAAACAGCAGTGTTGCTACAAGGGGCAATAAAGAAATATGGTTAAAAAGTAAACCTAGGAACCAAAACAGGCATAAACAACTAATAGTATAAAAAAACACCTGTAAGATGTGCCTTATGGAGGCGATCTGCAGGGCATTCCGGCTCAATTGCTCGTTCAACTGCTTCAAGTTTTCTGCCTCATTCCGAATGTCGGCAGTTGTCCCGCCTCCGGTTTCCAGCAATCTCAAACGTTCCTTACTGTCTAAAAAATCGCGGCCGACCGTTTTTCCGAACAGCTGCTGTTCGATCGCAAAAGACACAATGGATAAAGGCCTGTACCGACCGCCCGAAAGGTTGAGCTGATCGGCGCCCATATAGGTAAAATAACTACGATAGGCATCCTCGCTAAGTATTTCGGGTATCCCGGAAAATCCTTTATGTACCAGGATATTCTTATTCAGAACCATTTCATCATCAAGGGCATATTCATGATGAAAGGTATTTATGTTCAGCAAAACGCATGCGATAACAATCAGCAAAGGCTGAAACCATTTTTTAGCTAAAAGATCATGTAGCATCCCGGCAAATTAAATTAAAATAAAAGAAAGAAAGGTATTTGCTTTTACTTAAAATTGCTTCAGCAGATTAGTCAGATGATAAATAACAGGAAAGTAATTGTTGTGATGCCAGCCTACAATGCCGCCAGAACACTCTCCAAAACCTTTGGAGACATCCCTCTCAACTTTATTGATGAGGTTATACTGGTGGATGATTTCAGCACCGATAACACAAAAGCTGTTGCTGAAGAACTTGGCATTAAACATATTATCCGCTTCGACAGCAATAAAGGCTATGGTGCAAACCAGAAAGCCTGCTATAATAAGGCATTAGAGCTTAAGGCAGATATTGTGATTATGATCCATGCCGATTATCAGTACGATCCACGTTTGATACCGGCCATGTGCAGTATGATTGCCTACAATGTCTATCCTGTGGTATTAGGTACCCGGATACTTGGCAAGGGCGCATTAAAGGGCGGCATGCCTCTTTACAAGTATATTTTTAACCGATGCCTTACCTTATTTCAGAACATACTGTTAGATGAAAAACTGAGTGAATACCATACCGGCCTTCGCGCCTTTAGCGCCAATGTGCTGCAATCCGTATCGTATGAAAATAACAGTGATAATTTTGTTTTCGACAACGAGATGCTGGCACAGATAATCATGAAGGGTTACAGCATTGGCGAAGTTAGCTGCCCCACCCGCTATTTTGAGGAAGCATCAAGCATTTCATTTAGCAAAAGTGTAACCTACGGTTTAGGTGTACTTCGCGTTTGCCTGCAATACAGGTTGCATAAATGGAAACTGCTCAGGTCTTCTTTATTTACCGGACAAACTAAAAAAATAAGAAGTGCAGTACCTTTCTAAACCTATGAGGTTTCCGAAAACCTCATAGGTTTTATTAAAATCTTGTTATGATTAGCGTTTAGTTTTTATCAAAACTTCGGTTTGCTGCACCCTGGTATACATACCAAATAATATGGCTGACAATCAGGAAAATCCTCAGCCAATATTTATTTTACTCCTACTTCTGCACCTTCAAGGCCCTCACTTCTTTAGCAAGATCTTCTATTTTTTGATTAGCGCTTTCCAGTTGCTTATTCTTTTCAATCATATAAAGCGTTAACTCTTCTATTTTTTTTAACAGAAGCCCTGTCATTTCACCAACATCTATTCCTTCCTTCTTCACTTCCTTTTCAGAAGGGATTCCGGGTAAATGATTATTCGTTTTAACAAAGCTTTCTACTTCATTTAATGGAGCTAATTGATAGCTTTTATTAAACACATGATCATACCAATGGGATGGGTCGACTTTAACTTCAGTGGCTTTTATTCTTCCACCAACAGCGAGTTTGTAGGTGCCTACATTGGTAGTTCCTATTGCTAAGGTACCTGTAAACCTTCCAGTTCCATTAACATCTAATTTAAAACCATTATCTGTTGGATTATTTGGATAGCCTACAAGTACGTTGCCGCTTGAAGGGCTGTAAAAGCGTTGGTTGCCTTGCCCGTCAGCGAGGATAACGGTGTTAGATAAACTGGAATTTAAACCATATGCGGATCCAATGATTGTATTATAGCTACCTGTTGTAATTCCACTTCCTGCATTATTCCCTAGATAGATATTGTTACTTCCAGATAAATTAGTGGCCCCAGCGTACATACCTAAAGCTAAATTAGATCCTCCGTTAATATTTCCTCGAAGGCTTCGAAACCCAACAGCTATGTTATGGTATCCTGAGTTAATCGATAGTGGTTCGAAACCTATTCCGATATTAGATGACCCCGAATTATTTTGCCCGGCACCGCTACCTACTAGAACATTATTACCTCCGGACGTAGAATTATTCAAACCAAAAGAAAAGTTTTGTTTTGAATTGGCTTTTAATTCAGCTCCCATATTAGCCATTGTCGAGTCAGAATAAAATATTACCGACTTCCCTGCCAAGATCAAGTTGGAGTTCACAGGCCCATTAATTTTCAATGCCCCGTCAATCACATTGTTATTCAGAAACAAACCTGAGTGCGTCGGAGGTGCCCCAACCTTATCAAAAAAGATTTCATTATCATAGCCAATTCCTCCGTTTGCCATATATTCACAATCTACAAATGAATTATTAGTAATATCTGCAAACCAAGAATCACTCGAATTGTAATAAGGAAACATACTACTAGAGTATTTACCAAATACTCTATAACCGCTGGCACCCGGGACAGGAGTAAACGAAACAGACACCCATGTGCTCCCTCCTATGGTAATTGAAAGATCAGCTGCTAACGAAGCATATTGTTCAGAAAAAACATATTTACCATCCACTATTTTATAGGCATAGATTTTGTAATTCACATGATCATATGTCCAAAACCCACCAAATCCCCATTCATCATCAATTAAAGAGGTGGTAATGCCAGAGGGCGCTCCAACGGTCACAGCCGTATCAGTGATAAGCAACCTTGTTCCTTTAACAAGGGTATCAGCTGCTTCAACTTGCCGCAAGTTGAAACCTTTAATTCCGGTAGCGATTTTATTTGTCGCAGCAAAACCAATCAGGCTGAGAAAAACTAATAATATGGTGAAGGAAGACTCCTTCTTCCTTGAATTAACATTAGAGATATTAAACACAGTTAAGAAATCTTTTATCATAATTTAAGGGGCTTAGGGTTTTATAAATACTTTCAGTTTATCTTCGGGTAGCAAGGCTTTCAATTTCTCATTGTAGCTCGCCTTTAATTGTTGGATCTGCATCTTGGCTTCTTCTGCCGAAATCATGGGCATTAAGGCTATAGCTCTTTTTTGTCTGTCATAAGCTGTTTTAAGGGTATAAAGCTCCGTTGCCTTCTGGGCATTTAAACCAAACTTCTGTTGATACTGCTGAATTCGCTTGGCTTGGTTTTGCTTTAAAGTATCATTCTCCAGCTTTGAAAAACGGTTCTTTTTATATAAGGCATAGCTTGTATTACCCAATAATTGCTTTATAGCATTGTCCCTTTCCTGGTTTAGTTTTAAAGCCTCCTGTTTTCTTTTGCTTTTATTGGCATCACCGGGATTTGCTCTCTGCACCTCCTGCATTTTTTTTGCAAAATCCTGGTTCAGCTCCCGGATATGGGTACGCTGTTCGGTGGATGGCACATAAACTCCTTCCAAAACATTACTGGAATCAGGTTTGGTTGTTTGCCCGAGAGCATTCATTGCTGCGAATAGAAACAAGCAGCAGAAACTTAACGCATTTCTCATTTTAAGATTTAAATTATTTTTATGGATTTTATGATCTTTTCATTCTTAGTTAGCTGATTAGCCGCTTACTAGTCTTGCTGGCGCGAGCTTTCAGCTCGTGCCCTTTTATTCCATCCCCCTTAAACTTATTATTATTATCTCCTTTTTCTAACTTTCTATTTGTACGAATTGCCTGTTCTCCCTACACCCGACTAAGAAACAAGCTTTGTAATATCTTATAGATCCGAGCCGCAGGCTCGAACCAGCTAGCTGACTACACGCTCGGACCAGCTTTAGGAGCCGAACTTGCATCGTAATCATTATCATAACTTCCTACAAGCTTCCTGTCGCTGGCGCGAGCTCAATGTCATTAAGTTAAGGGCTTTTCATAATGTATCTTTTTGATTTTTAGTCACTTTTGGTTTCATTCGATTCCTGTATTTTCCCACATTGCGAGGAAAAGAACGACCAGGCCGTATTGGAACAAGATTGTTCCTGAACAATTCCTTTAATTCATTAATAGTTTCTGCCATATCCCCTTTACTAAAGAAGGCAGTAAGTATCCGGTCCTTCATAAAACCATAAGATAAGGCGGTGTTAACTTTGTAACTATACTTATTACCCTCTTTCTGTTCTTCGACAAGTTCAGACACTATCAGGGATTGTACATTGCTTACAAAAATGGCTGCGTAGAAATCCTGTAGGATACTATGGTTCGAATAACCCGAAAAATGCTCCACCTTAAGCTTATTTTTTAACTCATCGTAATAGGTTTCTATTTTCCACCTCCTGAAATACAATTCTTTGAATATCGCATGTGGGTGCTTTTTACTGTCTGTTAGCGAAGTGAACAGCAGTTCAATCTCCCCTGTTGAAAGCTCTATTCGTACCAGCCTCACTTTCAGCGGGGTGTCCTTTACGTAGGCTTTTCCCTTCAGGTTCATATTTTTCCCCGGGAAAATTTCAACCACCTGAGAGGTTTTGCCAGATTGCAAAAATAGTTTGGTCACCTCACTGAAATCAGGTTTGACCCTCATCAGAAAAGCGATATTTCTTACATCGTGCTCATAAATGAAATCGTAGGAAGGATATCCCCGGTCATAAATAATCAGGTCTCCTTTTTGGCAATGAACCAAATGCTGCAATGCCAGTTCGCGTTCTCCCGTAGCTATGTTGGCAAGGATGCCGTCCAATGCCATATTGTTTGCCAAATCATAAAGCACCGAAGCCCGTGCCTGAACCACAGATGTCGCTGTTTGGTTTTTTGTCTTTCCGTAAAGGGCTTCAAGTTCTGCCGTAATTGGAAGCGTTAGCCGTGAACCATCTACTGAAAGAACACGGAAGCCTTCCAGTATACACACCACGCTGGAATTGTCGGTATAAAACTCATCGGTCAGTCTTTTGATCAAATGTCTGAAAACTTCAGGCGATATCTTTTTGCGTGCCTGAACAAAGGCACTCTTGGTAAAAGGGAGTTGATTGAATCCCGTACTATCTTTTAAACGGGCGACAAAATTTACAATTTCCAACGAAAGGCTTTTAGTCAGGAAATTGATCAAAAACAGGACCGTTCCTGGAAATGACTGCTTTCTGTCCCTTGTAAAATCTTTATTTGTCATCCTAAATTGTTCTTTAAGAAACTTACTAAAAATGTCCTTTTGTAATGCCTGCAAAATCGCTATCGCCGTTTTTTTTAATCATATTAACTATCTGACTGATAGTTAAATATAAAAAATATATACTTAAAATAAAAATAAATTACTGATAATCAACAAATTAAACCACTAACTTAATGACATTGGGCGCGAGCTTGCAGCTCGTGCATTTTTATTACCCTTTAAACTTATTATTATCTTCTATTCTAACTTTCTAATTGCACTAGTTGAAAGTTCTCACTATCCCTACTAAGAATTCAGCTTATAGCTTATAGGTCCGAGCCGCAGGCTCGAACCAGCAAGCATAAACACGCTCGCACCAGCTAACGGGTGTCTAAAGAATTATACCAAAGCAAAAATTCCTCAATACTATCAAATACCTTTACCTTATTCTCAATCATTTTTTCAGCCAATCTCCCTGCATATTCCAGATCATCGTGCATTAGCATAAATAAAGCTGGTCTCAAGGTCAGTATCGTATAATAAGAAATACCTTTATGTTCTCCTTTAATTAAAGCATGGTTATCGGGTTGCTGCCAATACACATCATGTCCTTCTTCGAAACTCTCAAAACTTTTATTGTCCATTTGTTGAAGTATTATTATTAAATCTCACAGGCTGCCCTCCTGTAGGGAGAATTACTGACGATTTCTGTGGAGAACCTAAACGTTGAGTCCGTAGCAAATAGTCTATGTCAAAAGTACTAGGATATGGAGTACCTCCTGGATGAGTATGATTAACTAAAAAAGAGTTCGGACCGATTGGCACGCTTACACTGCTCGCAGACCCCGAATAGAGAGTATAATAACCACCTCCACCATTCTTTCCAGAGCCGGGGGTATACACTTGAGCAAATTCCACCCTATATTGCTCTGTTAAAGCCTCCATTTGCTGATTTGTCAATCTGGATCCCCCCAAATATGCCCCCGAACTACCAGGTAAGTTACCACTTTTAACTGTCCCGTACACATTCAATGCTTGTTCACTTTGCTCACCAAGGGTGCCCAAATTACGACCATTTGCAGCTACAGAAGCTCCAGCCGCTCCTTTCAAAGCAATTTTAGTATCAACATAGCTTACAAACGTTTGATGAGCATTTAAAGCTATGTCAGTTAGAATAATTTGTTTAAGCTTCTCGCCGCTAGCCTTATTATGTGCATTATAGTTCTCATCAAAATTTGCTTGTCCCGAAGCGAACAACTTTGCCGCAGCCCACATCTCCCGAAAAGATTTAAAAGGAATGCCCTGACTTCCATACTGTCCTTTTTTCGCCCCATCAGGCTTTAACCAAAGCTGCTTCCCCCCTAAACTACTTAACCAGTCGTCCAGATATTGTTCCTTAATAATTTGAACCGCTGTTCGACCTTTGGCATCTTTGATAACCTTATAAGTAAAAGTTCCCCATTCTTGCCCATCAACATCAACACCATCGATTGGACGATTTGAGGCATATTGAAAAGGCGTTAGTTCTGGATAAGTTTTAGTCAACGGATCCACACTAAAGAACCTCCCTAACCTCGGATCATAGATCCTCATTCCATAATCCTGCTGGTTCCCATCCCCCTTCACCTCATTATCATTCTCCTTCCCGTTGAACCCATAACGATAACTAGCGATGGCATTAACAAGAGTATCTACAACTGATGTAGCTTGTTGAATACGGATATACTTTATATAACAAGTATCTATGGTATTCACAAAGCCGCCATTTCCTATATACAAATGCGATTTTGCAGTTGTAGCCGTGAATGTAAAGTCTGCCGGAGCTGATCCTTTGTAGAAATATGGGCTTGAAGGGTTCCAAACGAGAAAAGTACCGTTATCATCCTTCAGAACCATTTCCATATAATAGTTATTCCCGAAGTCTACGTCATATTTTACGGTATAGGTTTGTCCCGGAATTGTATTAAATACTTTACCCGCTACACTCCACTGCGAAGACGTGGCCATAGCCATCCTGCCTGCACTAACATTCAGCGAAATATTACCCTGAACAGTGTTCCATCCTTCAGCACTATTGTTGTCGAACTCCTCACATAATACGCATGGATAGGTATTCGTAAAAGTTTTCTTCGAATTTCCTCCGTCCAATCCATAGGTACGGCCTGGCTGCACCATTCCAAAAGGATAGTAATCCTGAGCAGAAACCAACTCCGCTTCGTAACGATCAATCAGGCTATCTTGAGCAACCTGGAATTTCTTGTTCGATACTACCGCAAGAACGTTGCCCAGGTGATTGCTTAGCTCATAATATTTATTACCCACACTATCCCAGGCAGTGGTGTCGGCTTGAGCATACAGATTTCTGTTAGGTTTCCAGATACCCAGACGACTGCTGCCGTACAATTGCTGTTCTCGCCAGTTGGCCACACAGTTCTGGTTATCGTAAACCCCTAAGGTATTCCCCTGCGCATCCCGAACGTACCAGGTCATTAAACCATTCACTGTTTTACTTACCCGGTTACCTGCCGGATCGTAAGCATAACTTACGCTCTTTCCGTTCGACTTTTGTATATTCTTTATTTTACCAAATACCGTCCAATCTATGGCATTAATCCCCTCCTGGGTATCCTTCACCAGGTTACCAATCTCATCATACACATAATTGGAATCTGGCTGGCTATCCATATCCTCGGTATACTTGTCTGAAGAAACAGCATCCTTTACATGCACAAGGCGGTTATTCAATAGTCGTCCCTGGCTATCACGGTTGTAGGTGTAAGAAAGGTTGTCCATTGCCAACCTGTTTCCTGCTCCATTTCTAAAATAACTCAGGATGTTTCCATTGGCATCGTAACTAATATTTTCCTTGTACGACTCAGATGCATTTCCCCAGGTGCCGGCAAGGGGTTCGATAGGATGCTGACGCATCTGGGTAAGCCTGTTCAGCTGATCATAACGGTAAGTATATCCGGTTAATGGACTACCCGGAAGCTGTGAAATAGCAAGCGTAGAATTGGAGATGTTTCCGTTGTAGAGATTCTGACCGGCTATATCATTGTTCTGTGCCTGGTATTGAATGCCGAATGCAGGTGCCACCCCAGCACCTATAGGCTTATAATCGTCCTTATAGTAACCCAGTGAATAGGCATACACATCCTTAGGGAACACTGAACCACTTAAACCGTCTTTACCGATATCTTCTGAGGCATTCAGACGCTGACTATTAACACCCTTTAACCAGCCTTGCAAGGTATAGGCATAGTCAAGTCCCTGAACCTGGCTGTATTGATCTCCCAGTTCCACCCTGGCCAAAGGACCATGCAAATAATATTCGTACCGCGCATCCTGCTTACCGTTCAAAAGATAGCTTCCGGCGATTGGATTATACAGTGCTTTGGTACCACTCCAAGCTTCCGTTAAGCGGTTTTCGGCATCATATTTATATTTATAATAAAACTCGTCAGGCTGCCCCTGCTGGTAACGAACAAAGTTTACTTTACCGCTTACCAGGTCAAATTCATAATCAATTTTCTTCAGGCCTAAACCGTATATCTGCTGCCATAAGGTGGTCACATTACCGGTCAGATCGTAATTATAATAAGTTGCCTGGCTTACCGGCGAGGCTGCCGTTTCGCGGTAGGCACTTAAAGCTACCCTTTTCCTCAGGTTGTCTTGTTCTAACGGTATAATGCCCGAGCCCGGTGCCGGGATGGTATCATAATATGTTTGAACGATCTGACTATTACTGCCGCCCGACAGGAAGTTACGGTAGGCAAGACTATCGAGGTATTGCGGTTCTTTCAATCCAGAGGATGCAAAATTCTTTTGCCCCACCTCAGCAATCCTTCCCAGCTTATCATAAACAGTATAGCTAAAATCCTTTTGCTTTAGTTGCTTATCGTTCTGTGAAACAACAAGGCGGCTAAGATTATCATACCAGAACCTGCTGTAACCACCATCCGGAGTATGCTGTTTTACCACCTGGTTAGTGGAGTTATAAGTATAAGTGGTGGCCAGTTTATGATCCGGGTAAATTGGGCTTACAAAACGTTCATTTATATTCTCTCCGGCTATATTGAGAGCAGATTCGGCAGGAACATTAAAACGATACCAGGCTTTCGGCGAGCCCAGCAAGGCTAGTTTTGAAGAAGGGCTTATGGCAAAACAAAGACTGGATGCATTGGTAGCAATCTCTCCCCCCGAAAGCTTCCGGGAATAATACCGCAATTGTTTAATATCCACCAGGCTTTCAGGAAGATTTCCTGATCCACTGATGGCAAACCCGGTCCCGTTTGATAAACTATCTGGCAATACCTGGAGTGCTGTTCCGTTTACATACAGCTGTAAGGCACCTTTCGCCAGGCTATCCGACTGTATAAGGAGATGTGTGTATTGTTTGATAGAAGCTGAGCCCAGAACAGCCGTGGCATAGTTCGATCTTACAATACTGATCGCATCTTCCTGTACACTATCCGGCTTTAATGAAAAGACACTTACATTCAGTTTGCCGCTATCAAAACCGGCTTGTACTAAATATTTCTTGTCGGGTGTAGCAGCTGTGAATATCTTATTGCTAATCCCTGCATTATACAGCCACATTTCTATGGCTCTGCCCTGATCCACACTTAAAACACCCGAAAGTTTAGTTAGCGCCTCTGTTTTATCAGAGTTAATCATTGGCCCATCGTAAGTACAGCTATTATCACGGGCTTCAGCCACCCATGGCAATAAATTACTTTCGAGAAGTGTAACACCCTCAGGCGGCACGGTTCTCAGAAGGTTATCAGCCTGATCATAATAGTAAAGCGTATATTGATAGGTTCGTTGCTCTGTACTTAATTTAACATCGGGCTTAGCCGATGCACAAAGATTTACATAGCTGTTTTTAAACCTCCTTCTTTCATCCAGGATGTATTCATCATATTGCCGCAACGCATTGGCTACCGAAACCGCCATCAGGTTCTTTACTGGCTCATAGCCATCGAGTTCTAAATCTTCAAAGGGCGGCCTGTTGCACAGCAATTCCTCTCTTCTTTGAGCAGAAAGAGCAATGGTATCTGAATACGCCTTATATACATCGTAAGTTAAGGTAAAACCAAAACGATGGTTAAGGAAGTTTTCAAATATCAGAGGATAATTTTCATGAGAAGGGTTCAAATGGGAACCGAACTCATCGTCCAGTGCCGCTACGGCATCATCGTACTCATCGGCAGATATGCAGCCTTTGGTGGCTACCTGCATAAACACAGGAAGCCGGATATCTTCTTTTAAGATATAATTACAGCTATTGCATGACTTTAGAAGGATATCCAATTCCTCCTCTCTCAATGTCATCTCGGCCTTATAAGTATTCTTCAGATAATTAAAGAAACTCAGTTCCGGATGCACTGCAAGATGCTGCGTTTTTAAAGTCTGCAACTTATCGCACAGCATCGAATCGGTTACAGAGACCTGCACATCTGTAGCCTGTGCTTTTGCATTGTAAGGATATGGTGAGTCAATCAGCCAGGGGTTAAGATCGGCGGTATAATCACTGATATTAAGAACACCCTTTATTACCTCTCCGAAACTGCTAAATCCACTGGCTGTTGCTGCTGGGGCGGTACTCGACCCGTTAGGATGATCGATATCTCCACCGGCCATACATACTTCGATCAGACGTAATTTTAGCTCGTCACAAAGCGTTGCACTATCGGCTCTTCCTTTCAAACCCGGAGCCAGACGCTCTATCCAGCCATCTGCTCCTGCCTCACAGGCCGTTTTTACCTGATCGGCGATCATTGTTCTGGATTCTTCCAGCATTGCGGAAGTGTCGGAGCCAATGTCTCCTAAAACGGCATCGTCAAAACGGGATTTCTTATACGCTAAAGGATTAATAGAAATGATTACCGGAGAAGACTTAGGCGATTCACCACAAGCGTTAAATGCGACGGCCTTGTAAGTACCCGGTAAACTAACTGAAATCGACTCACCTTCTGCGATAACAACGTCATCTTTAAACCATCTCGTTGCGATACTCTGGCCTTTAAGTATTAAGCTACCGCCATTACATAAATAGGTTCCTCCTGGTGTAGAAATAACCGGAGTTGGAGGCAAACTTGACAGAACCGTCACTTTAATTGCATCCGACAGTGTACAATCTGAAATCGGACGGGCGGTATAAGAGCCTGCAGTAGTTGCGGTATAGGTTTTTGAAGTTGCTCCCGGAATTTCAACATTATTTCGCAGCCATTGAACAGCAGATAAGTCGGCCGTCAATTTAACATTCCCTCCCGGACAGATAGTAGCCGAAGATGTGGCAGAAATAACTGGTTTAATACCTGGCTTACAATAAAAAGCGGATATACTGCCTGAATTTGCGGTATTGCCACACTGGTCATTAATGCTCCCGTTCAGCTGTAAGGTATACGTACCCGTAATTTGTATGGCAGGTGATACGCTAAACTGGAACGTATTATCGGCAGATGCACCTAAAGAGCAAGCGCCACCACTTATTGCTGTGATGGTATGATTGCCATCGGGTCCGGTTAAGATAAAATCCGAAGGTTGCAAAGAAGAACACAGCAACTTTTCTGAGAATTTCAGCGACACCTCAGAAACGGAGCTTAATTGCGGAATGGAAAGGCTTTGCAGCTTAGGTGCAGATTTATCAAATATGTCGGCTGTTGAAGCTGAAAAATCAATAGTATACCCTGATTGAGAGGAAGAATAATTACTTACGTTAATTACATAGGTTTCCCCTTCAAGTACAGGAATTACAGCCTTATTTTGTTGCCAGCAAGTTGAAGAAGATCCTTCTACCGGTTGTATATTTCCGTTAGGACCGGTAAGTCCTCCGCATCCCATATTAGCGGCATAATCACAACTAACAATTAGCGATGCATCATTAAAGATTTCACTACAACTGGCGTTGGTCAAATTGAAAACAGCCCAGTCATAATCATCTTTACCGTCTTTAGGGGTAATGGTGAAGCTGAGGTTACCGCTTTTTTGAACCGTAAAAACATACCATACGTCATTCTTTTCTCCCGACTTTAAACAGGTTTTCTGCCAGTCTATTTCATTCGGAAAATTCCCTGTACCCGAATAGGAAGTGACAGTTTCATACTTATTAGTACAAATGGCAATCGCTCCAAAACAATCCTGGGTATTAGGTACCTGGGCCCGGACTGTACTTATTAACGAAAATAAAATGAGCAGATTTAGTAATATTTTCTTCATTTAACTAACCTTTATCTGTTAGATCAAAAAACTTCAATTCAAAACTAATTAGCAGCAGCAACCGGACTTACCACTACCGTAACAGGGAAGGAAACTGCCGAACAGCCACCACTGTTAGTTACTTTCACTGTAAACTCACCTGAACTCATCACAGTTATATTTCGACTGCTTGCACCGTTGCTCCACTCATAAGTAAAACCAGCCGGCGCACTCAAAATCACGTTTTGTCCCTGGCAAATATTCGTTGGCCCATTGGCGGTAATCTGCGGCCTCGAAGCCTGTGTTGAGATATTCACCACAAATTCCTTTGAACTGATACACCCGTTTTCATTCATCACAAACGCGGAGACCTCTGCGCTCTGGCCCAGCAAAAGCTCGGCACCGTTAACCTGATCCTCTGAACCATTTGCATATTTTAAGCGATAATATTGAGTGATCTTTGACAATGGCTTTGCTTCAATTTCCAGTGAGAAAGTAACCGGTCCGCAATTGGAATAATGTACTGAGTCTATTTTGGTGGCAGAAGTAAGTATCTTTTTGATTACCGGGTTAGCAATTACATCAAAATGGAATGGCATCGAAGCACAGCTACCTCCATCCTTAACTCCTTGTACATTATAAACACCTGCAGTATTAACCAACAACGAGGCGCCTTGTGCATTAGCCCCCAAAGACACATCGTCTTTAAACCATTGGTAACTACTAAAACCAGGTGAAGCAAATAATGTGGTCGTGTCACCTTCACAGATACTTTCCTTTCCATTTATACCGATCAAGGTCCTGTGCACTTCAATGGTATCTGATATAGCGGAACATCCTTCATAGCCTGTCTTGGAAACGGTTACAAAATAGTGCCCGGAGGTATTCACCATAATCGTTCTTGAGGTAGCACCTGTATTCCATAAATACCGATACCCCGCAGGAGCTGTCAGGTTCACAGACTCTCCTGCACAGAAAGTTAATGGTCCACTGGCTGTTACTTCAGGCTTAGGCATGTCGGTAATAATAACAATGGTTTCGGTCAATGTCGACTCGCCGCAGATATTATAAGCACTTGCCCGGTACACGCCCGGTAAAGTTGGCATAAGAACCCTAGCAGTGGCATAGTAAGTACCATCCCTGTACCATTTAACCCTTTGCAGATTCGCCGTGAGAATAATTGGCCCTGAACATAAATTTTTAGTTGCTGACATACTTATGCGAGGAACCGGAGGGATACCGATCTCTACGTATAAACTGTCAGACAAAGGAGATATGCCACATGCTGAATTAACGCGAACTGTATATGAACCCGTTTCTTTGACAGTGAAAGAAGGACCTATTCCACATAGCTGGCCATCACGATACCATTCGGCGGCAGTGGTATTAACGTTAGCATTAAGAATTACTGAATCTCCGGTGCAACGTTCTGTCAAACCAGTGTAGCTGATGGTGGGCTTAGCTGTACTTACCTTAATAACCTCAACAGATTTAGTAAAAGAACAGCCATAAGGGTTTGAAATACTTACGGCATAAGATCCCATTTCTGATACTGTTATCGTTTGGCCTGTTGAGTTATTACTCCAATGATAAGTGTATCCTGCCGGAGCAGAAAGATTAACCGACGCTCCCTCGCAGATTTCAACACGATCAAGAGGTTCCCCTTGTCCGTTCGTGATATCAAATGTAGTCCTGTTTTTTATAACTTTAGGCGAATACGTTTCATCATACAAATCCAGCAAGGTGTAAAGTGTACTCTTTTCGGCCGGGAAAAAACTTACAAGATAGCCAGGGTCAAATCCCTGGTTCCAAACTATTTCAGCGCTTCCATTTTTCGCTTTATAAATAGAGTTATAAGCATCAATATAAAGTGCTCCCTGAGAATCAACCTTAATTTTATTTATATAATAACTTTCAACGGGAATTGAAATTGTTGTAGCAGAACCACCACTAAGTGGAACTCTGACTATTCCAAGATAATCTGCAATGTAAAGAGTATTGAGATGATCTATTTCGATATCAAATGGTTCTAGTAAAGGAGTGCCCAAATTCAACACCTCTCCCTCTGATGCCCCTGGAGCCCAGCGCTTTACTGGTCCATCCTCACTATCTAATACATAAACATTGCCATCTTTATCTACTGTAAAACTTGCAGAACTTTCGATCCCTCCATCATAAGCCCTTGCAGTAGCTACAGTAACACCTATGGATGAACCTTTTGTCCACTTCTGAATACGGTGGTTCCCTTTATCCAAAACGTATACATCTTCAGCTTCGCTTACAAAGATCTTGGAAGGAGATTTAAGCTGATTGGAACCACTGCCGCTACCGTTGCCACCAGCTACAGTTACCATACCAGGTGTTCCCGGAATGCGTTTCTGCACCCGGTTTAATTCTTTGTCAACTACATAGATATTGCCACTATTATCCACTGCCACGTCAACAGGCTTATTGAACTGGTCTGAAGCAGAACCTCGGCCATTACCGCCGGCCACAATTTCGCTGATAAGTGAAGGGTTTACAATATGAAATTCAAAAACATAACTATTCGAACAGGGGCTGGAAGTCAGGTAAACCGTGGCGTTTTTATCAAGACTGAACGTATTTGTTGAGAGTGTTTTAGTACTTCCATCTTCATATTGAATCTCAACGTTTACAGGAAAACTATTTCCAAGGCCAGTATTTACTGTGAATTGGGAAGGGCCACAACTCTTAAATTTATCATAACATTCGCCACTACATTTTTCATAAAAAGCCGTAGTTGTTAATGAATCTAATCTAGGTCCCTGAGATACTGTATGGACTGGCGTCCAAACTGAATCTGTTCCATAAAAAAGTAATGCTTTATAAGCCCCAGCTCCATATTCTCTTATAGTTATTGAATTATCAAAAGCCTGATCCGACTCATGAATAAGGACGTTATCCTTATACCATTTTAAATGATCCGTGCCTGCGGCATTCACAAATAGCTGGGGGGCTCCATAGCCTCCAGAACAGTAAGAGCTCTCACCTTCAATTACCCTTTCTGCAGACGCATCTTGAGTGACAGTTACAGATTTAGAAGATGAACAGCCAAAAGTATCCGTAATAGTTACGGTATAGACCCCAGGTTCAGAAACGGAAATAGAACGTGCAGTTGAACCCGTATTCCATATATAAGAATAACCAAATCTATCTGGAGCGAATAGTTGAGGCGTCACTCCGGGCTTTAGTATAATCTCTTTAATCGATTGTCCTTCAGCATTAAGAATGTCAAAAGAAAGCTTGATTATTTTAATAGAAGAATCCTCCCATTGATATGAATTAACATATACAACACCATCATCGTCAATAAACGAATAATCAGAGGTATTCACTTCCTCCCCAATGCCAGATGTAACAATAACGGTCCTCTCACCACTGATTTTAACAACCCCATCAGCTGAGTTAACATAAACTTCACTATCCTTATCAACGGTAAAATTCGTGTAGTAACCAGGAAGAACTTCTCCTATAAGACTTCCAGGCGCAAACTTCGTCACCATGCCCCAGTTACTCATCGTATATAAATTTCCAAATCGATCAGCAGCAACATCTGTGATATAAAAAAGTACGGGATTGGTCTGTGCACCATTTATCACGGTCTCTCCCTGCTGGGCACCAGGGCTCCACTTTTGCACCCTGTTATTACCCATATCAGCAATATACATGACTCCATTATTCTTTATATCAAATCCTGACGGATACGAAAGCTGATTTAAACCATTGCCATTGCCATTTGCCCCAATCACAGTAATCCCTTGAGGGGCACTAGGCGCCCACATCTGAACTCGATGATTATTTTTATCTAAGACATAAAGATTACCACTCAAATCAACATATAGGTCCCGTGGTTCATTCAGCTGATGAGAACCGCTGCCTGCCCCCCCGAACCCGGCAACCGTAACTGGATTATTATCCCCTACTGAAATTTTTTGAACACGCGAATTATAAGAGTCAATTACAAATAAATTTTTGCTTTTATCTATTGTGAAATTAGAAAAATAGGAATTGCCGGCCTCCGCTATCAAAGTAGTCCCGGGAGCAGTTTCTACCGGCAAATAGGCAATATGGCGCCGATTACATACTGAGTCATTGGTAAGGTAAATGTCAGCGGCTTTGTTCAGTGTAAAATGAGTTGAAGTTATATTTTCACTCGTGCCATCATGATACTGAATGTTACCCAAAATAAAGGGAAGACTTTCAGTTTGCGGGACTGTATAATGTACATCGAAACTGGCAGAAGAACAGCTTTTATAAAGATCCAGACCTTCTTGATAGCTTCCCTCAAACAGGGTGGCAGTGCTTGTAATTGAATCAAGCTGAATTCCGGGCCGAACCAAATAATCGTCTGTAATAGTTGAATCAAATTGACTGGTAATTTTTGCACTATAAGCTCCTATTTGATCGACCAAAATGCTACTCTGTACTGCTCCCTGTATTTTAAATCCATTTTTAAACCATTGGTATGAATATTGATTTCCACTAAAAAAGCCTGCATCTAAGATTGTAGGATAACCGCAGAATAAATTTCCCCCGGCAATCCTTGTATCAACAATTTCAATTGGCTTCGTCTCAATACTTGAGCCACATTCATTCGTCGTTATCGCATGATAATATCCAGGCTCTGTAACTGTAAGTTGATTTCCTTCTCCGACTTTACTATCATAAGTCGCGAAGTAAGTTCTATACCAGGTTACAGGATTCGGTGAATCTAATTTTAAAATTGAGGGAGTAGACTTCTTAAGATACCTGGACCCTGAAATAAAAATAGGCGAAGAATCAAAGTAAATTTGCACACGTACTTCTACTGTGTCAGAAATTGCAGAGCATCCGAGACTGTTGGAAACAGTTACGTAGTAGTCACCTGGGTCCTTAACGACTATCGTACTTGTTTCATTTCCGTTACTCCATAAATAAGTTAATCCTGTAACTTCAGGAACCGATAAGACCACAGAATCCCCATCACAAAATTTAACCGCCCCTGATGCACTTATTGTCGGCTTAGGCATACATGGATCAGCATTCCATTTATATCCTTTCAGAATAGAATAAGAATGTACGTTAGCAAGTAATATATTGTTTTTAAACCAGGTATCGTAGCCTTGTTTCTTTGATGCTAACAAAATGGCGTTAACTGACAACAACAACGTAATAAATATGGAAAATATAGCAATTCGTCTCATGGCCAGTCTAGTTCATTATAGTAACACCACTGATTAACACTCCCTTCGCAGGCACCTTATTGGGCAGGCATATTTCCTTTTCAGAAGCGCCGTCGTTAAAGTCGATCACTACTGCAGCTCCCTGGCCAGGGTAATAAATACTCACTTTTACCACTTTCGTCAGGTTGCCTGGCAGGTATTCTACTTTATACCGTTTTTCGATAGACGAACAATTGCCTCCCGAAATTTCAGCTATTGCAAAATCATATGTTGAAATCTTTTTCGTTGTTGAGTAAACAAAAGGGCTTCCAACCGGGCAAATACTTCCGCAATACCTGTCCCGGGCCTTTTTATAATAAGCATCTTTTACTTCGAAGTATATATCACGGTAGTATTGCCATTCCCGGTCAACCACACGGCAGGAGGTGTCGGGCGCACAGGAAGACCAGGTATTCTGACCTGTCGCTGTTGTTTTCCATTTTGGATCTGCACAATAAAGCATGTAATCCACAAATGAAGAGATCCCTTTAACCGGCTGAGAGGTAAACTTCAAGACCTTATGAGTATAATTTTGAAGGTCTTCTTTTATATAGGTATAGTCTGTGAACCCCGGCATTCCCTGCTTAAAAAAGGGATCTGCATCTAAAAGCCATTCCGCATTGGATTGATATTCCAAGCCCTGAGTGCCCGACCTTTCTGCAATGTATTCTGCGACGTCCGTTTCATTAAGTTTCTCATTCCATCTCAGATTATTAGCCGTAGAATTACAGAATTCAAGTTTGCAATATTCCGGATGATATTTTAGAAACTTAAGCGCCCATTCATCCTTCCAGTATTTAATCATTTTCTGGGGATAAAAATCACGGGCATAAGGCGACGTCTCAGAGCCATCTTCATCCACAATAAGTTCAGCCCTGTATGTCGTAGATGTTGGATCTGCAGGAGGAAAGATGACTGACCAAAAACGATGCAATACATTTATTTCTGCTTCCAGCGCATTGCCATCTTTATCAAAAAGGGAATATTGCCCCCCGGGAGAGACATCCTCCAGCATTAATCTTTCATATTCCTGACAAGGATTATTTGTACAGGAGCTTTGCATACTGTCACAGCGACCTTTCAATACTGTATACAACGAGCCTAACCAGGCACTGTAATCCGCCCTTGTAACCACTGTTGAGTCCACCTCCAATTGATGATACCTCTCGGTCATTTCTGTTTTAAAATGGGTGGTATCGCCCAGCATATCCAGGCAGGTTTTACAATCACTAAAAAGACCCGAAAAATCTGTTTTAATAAGGTTCTCAAGAATAAATTTAGGACGAGTCTTAAGAGCTTCTGCAGTTAAGCCTTTACTGATAAATTCGTCTGTATAATTATCAATTACGTCACGGTTCAGAGCAAAGCGAAATGAGATAAAATATTCTCCAACCTTATCAAATACCACACTAAAACTTCTTGATTCAACACCGGAATCGTTACAATCACTATTCCGGGAGCCGATCTGTATAGCACTGGTGGTAGAATACAGCGGCTCATTGCAATCGTTAGTCACTACAACATGCAGATCATAATAACAATTACTGCATGGCTTGAAAGTATTACTATCAGGATATGTACTGATCAATTTAGGTATACTATAGCTAAAAGTGCCAGTACTCCCTTTAACTGTTGCCAGATAGGTAGTCTTCGCACTAAGTTCCAGCTCAGAGCCTTTGAAATCAAAATTCCGGTAGTTAAGAAGGTTTATTGATTCAACGGAAGCGTTAGGAGCATTCGTTAGCGCATCCATACCAACTGGCGCAGCTCCTGACAATGCGGTTGCTATTGTTTTTCCACTTGCGTTCAAATAGCTTATGCTTATCTGGTCATTGGGGTCAACCACAACGTTTTTAAGGTAATGACTG
>Ga0307408_100001050_pt1 | contig 21208 bp, 16 predicted proteins | sample 322Cmetagenome_FD_202116 | JGI IMG/M metagenome (GOLD analysis project Ga0307408, IMG submission 202116) | Maize rhizosphere microbial communities from greenhouse at UC Davis, California, United States - 322HYB-C-3 | ecosystem: Host-associated > Plants > Roots > Rhizosphere > Soil | place... | reverse complement strand
AGCAGCCTTAGCGTGGTCAGCTAAGAATTGCGCTAATCCGTTATCAGTTAATGGGTGTTTTAATAATCCTGCGATAGCAGAAAGAGGGCCAGTAATTACATCAGCACCTAATTTTGCACAGTTGATGATGTGCATAGTGTGGCGCACAGATGCAGCAAGGATTTGGGTTGGATATCCGTAGTTATCGTAAATAGTGCGGATATCTTCAATCAGGGTTAAGCCATCTGTTGAAACGTCATCTAAACGGCCGATAAATGGAGATACGTAAGTTGCACCTGCTTTTGCAGCTAATAAAGCCTGGCCAGCAGAGAACACCAAAGTACAATTGGTTTTAATTCCTTTAGAGCTGAAATATTTGATCGCTTTTACGCCATCTTTAATCATCGGTACCTTTACCACGATTTTTTCATGAAGTTTAGCCAGGGCTTCACCTTCTGCAATCATTTCATCAAAAGTGGTTGAAATCACTTCTGCACTCACATCACCATCGGTAATTTCGCAGATCGCTTTGTAATGGTTGATGATATTTTCCTGCCCGGTAATACCTTCTTTAGCCATTAAGCTTGGGTTAGTTGTTACACCATCTAAAACACCTAAATCATGCGCTTCTTTAATTTGGGCAAGGTTTGCGGTATCGATAAAAAATTTCATAAATGAGTATAATTAAAATGAATTGTCTTTTTGACACTTATAATTGATTGCGCTAAGATACAGATTTCAAGTTCAGAATAAAATAATTTTTGCTATATCTTCCATAAAATGAGGCGAATTTACAAAAAACATCTGTTAGAATTAGCAACAACACGCTGGAGTGCCAACGTTGGCGTAAAGTAAAGCATGTTTTATCGTAAATACAAATACATTTTTACTATCTAATCTCTGCTTAATCTCCGATAGCACTGAAAATAAGCGCGTTATAATTACTCAAAGCTAGGCAGCCATTAAAAAAGTGTATAAATTAATCTTTGTAATTGATTGTTAAAAAAGCGTGGCAGCTGGAATAAATACTAAAGACACTGCTTTTTTTGTTTAATAAATTTAGAAATTATCTAAAGTTTAAGATTTTACACACCAACGTTATCCTTGTTTTCAATCAAATGCAACCGATTGCATGATTGTGTTTTAATTTCCATACCTTAGCCTCCTATAAGCTGAACAAATTATTATTTCTTGCATGTTACCGATTGTATGAATCAAGAAAAGGACGTTACTATTTATGATATTGCCAAAGTGCTAAATATTTCGGCAGCAACTGTAAGCCGTGGACTAAAAGACCACCCAGGCATAAGCAAGGCTACTAAAAAGAAAATCTTTGATGCCGCTAAAGATATGGGCTATCGATTTAATGCATTCGCCAGCAATTTAAGGCGGCAGCGCACTAATACCATCGGCGTGATTGTGCCGAGACTAAATAGCTCTTTTATGTCTGATGTAATTGCGGGCATGGAGAAAGTAGCAAACGGGCAGGGTTACAACCTCATTATCAGCCAATCTCTCGAAACAGTAAAAAAGGAAATTGATAATGCTACCACCATGTTTAATAGTCGGGTGGATGGACTTCTTGTTTCTTTGGCATATGACACCAAAAACATTAGCCACTTCGAGCAATTTATTAATAAAGGTGTGCCTGTAATCTTCTTTGACAGGGTTTTTGAGCACAAGAAATGCCCTAATATACTGATTGATAATTACAAAGCGGGCTATGAAGCGGTAAATCATCTCATTGAACAAGGCTGCAAGCGCATCGCTAACATTACCGGAAATCAGCTAAGGAATGTATATTCTGAACGCTTTCGCGGATATCGGGATGCTTTAAGAGATCACGGACTTCCATTCGACGATGAATTACTAATTATCAACAACTTAAGCAGGGAGGAAGGGGCAGAGGCAGCCGAACTAATTTTAGCAATGAAGCATCGCCCCGATGGCTTATTTATCGCCAATGATTCTTGTGCGGTTTCTTGTATGCTTGCATTAAAACAAAAAGGCATAAATATTCCAAAGGATATTGCGGTAGTAGGCTTCAATAATGACCCAATGTCGCAAGTGGTAGATCCCAACCTTACCACTATCGATTACCACGGGGAAGAAATGGGTGAATTAGCAGCTAAAATCTTAATCTCTCATCTTAATAATGACCAGGACCTGACCCTTACACATACACTTATTCAAAGGCACGAACTAATTGTACGCCAGTCATCTTTAAAGAATTCGGAACATGAAAAAAGCACTTTATAGCCTGATTCTATGTATAACCATTTCAACTCAAGCGTTGGCAGAAGATGGTTATCGCTTATGGTTAAGATATGATGCTGTTCGGAACGCAAAACTTGCAGCTGCTTATAGGGCATCTGCAACCGAACTTGTTTTTCCGGCAACGTCTGATATTTTGGAAAGTGCAAAGAATGAACTTCTATCCGGATTGGAGGGTTTACTACATGCTCAGCCGCGAATAGTTAGCAAACTGTCTGCTAATGGGGCTATTCTGGTAGCAAATGCAGAAAACGCCCTGGTCAAATCCTTCATAAAATCGGAAAAGCTTAGCTTAATAAACGAGGAAGGATATATCGTTCAAACTGTTTCAGCCAATCAAAAAAAGTTCACGGTTATTACCGGAAAGTCCGATAAAGGCGTCTTATATGGCGTTTTCGCTTTTTTAAAGCTGATACAAACCCAGCAGCCTCTAAGTAATTTAAGCATTACGGATTCGCCCAAAATAAATGTGAGGATTTTAAATCATTGGGATAATTTGGATAGAACCGTTGAGCGCGGTTATTCAGGCTTTTCCTTATGGGATTGGCACCGTTTGCCAGGTTACCTATCTCCACGATATGTTGATTATGCACGCGCGAATGCCTCCGTTGGCATTAATGGTACCGTGTTGAACAATGTAAACGCCAATGCCTTAATTCTGACCAAACCCTATCTTGAAAAGGTGGCCGCACTGGCAAATGTATTCAGGAAGTATGGAATTAAAGTCTATCTGACAGCCCGCTTCAGTGCCCCGATTGAAATTGGTGGCTTAAAAACCGCCGATCCTCTAAATGAAGACGTTAAAGCCTGGTGGAAATCCAAAGCAAAAGAAATTTATAGTTATGTGCCGGATTTTGGCGGCTTTTTGGTAAAAGCAAATTCGGAAGGCCAACCCGGCCCTCAAAATTATGGCAGAAACCATGCAGATGGAGCCAACATGCTTGCCGATGCCCTTGAGCCTTTTGGAGGCATTGTAATGTGGCGGGCATTTGTGTATGACAACAACGTGCCCGATGACCGAGCCAAACAGGCCTATAATGAGTTTACTCCGCTGGACGGAAAATTTCGCAAGAATGTTATTATTCAAGTAAAAAACGGAGCCATTGATTTTCAACCTCGTGAGCCATTTCATCCTCTGTTCGGCGCAATGCCGCAAACACCGTTAATGATGGAATTTCAGCTTACTCAGGAATATCTGGGCTTTGCTACGCATCTGGTTTACCTGGCCCCTCTTTTTAAGGAGACACTTGATTCTGATACTTACTCGAAAGGAAAAGGTTCTACTATTACTAAAATTATTGACGGAAGCCTGGATAACCACAAACTAACAGGCATGGCTGGAGTGGCAAATATTGGAACCGACGTAAATTGGACGGGACACCCATTTGCTCAGGCTAATTGGTACGCTTTCGGAAGGTTAGCCTGGAACCCGAATGAAACTTCGTCAAATATTGCAGAAGACTGGCTTCAAATGTCATTCAGCGCGGATGAGGCTTTCAATGATGAAGTTAAAGCGCTTATGATTCTATCCCGCGAAGCCGTTGTTAATTATATGACACCTCTTGGTTTACACCATATTATGGGCTGGAGCCACCATTATGGCCCCAGCCCATGGATCAAAGACAAGCAAAGAGCAGACTGGACTTCAGTTTACTACCATAAAGCTGATGAAAACGGTATCGGGTTTAACCGAACCAGCACCGGGAGTAATGCTCTTGCCCAATATACACCGGAAGTGAGAGAAATGCTTGGCAGTGTAAAAACCTGCCCCGAACAATACCTTTTGTGGTTTCATCATCTGCCGTGGGATTATAAAACACAGTCGGGCAGAACGCTTTGGGACGAACTCTGCTATAGGTATAATCTCGGTGTAAATCAGGTTGCCGAGATGCAGCGAAGTTGGGAAAAACAACAAAAGAAGGTGGATACGCGGCGCTTTGAGGAGGTGAAACAACTTCTGGCCATTCAATACAATGAGGCGAAATGGTGGCGGGATGCATGCCTGCTCTACTTCCAGACATTTTCTAAAAAACCTATCCCTGCTGAGTATGAAAAACCGGCACACACACTTGACTTTTACCAAAAGCAGGAATTTCACTTTGTTCCAGGAAATTAATACTACAAATTATATATATACCACAATGGCAGAGCAGCGAGAAAAAAGAAAAATAGCTATAGTAACAGGCGGCGGATCTGGAATTGGATTTGCAATTGCGCAGGAATTTGTAAAAAACAACATCTTTACAATTATCATTGGCAGAGACAATGCTAAGCTTGAAAACGCAAAAAACACCTTCGGAGGCCTGTGTGAAAGCATTTGTTTTGACCTAGGTAAACTAGAAGAAATTCCTGCACTGATTGAAGATATTACCGCCAAACATGGCCAAATTGACATTTTGGTAAACAATGCCGGAATAAATATGAAAAAGGAGTTTTGCGATGTTACCGATGAGGATTTCATGAAGGTAATTCAAACCAACCTGATTTCTGTATTTTCACTCTCACGGGAAGTTGTTAAAGCGATGCTTCCTTTTAATTCCGGATGCATTATTAACATCAGCTCGATGGCTGCCCAATATGGCATTCCGAAGGTAATTGCATACACCGCCGCTAAAACTGCTATTGACGGTATGACAAAAGCAATGGCTGTTGAACTATCTCCTAAAGGAATCCGCATCAATGCAATTGCCCCAGGCTTTATCGCAACGGACATGTCTGCTAAAGCACTCGACTCAGACCCTGAAAGGAAGAATAAAGTTTTCTCGCGCACACCCATGGGATATCTGGGCGAACCGAAAGATATTGGAACAACCGCAGCTTTTCTAGCTTCAGACGCTGCTAAATACATCACTGGTGTTATTATTCCGGTTGATGGAGGTAATTCGATAGGATTTTGAGTTAAGAACGCTCTACAGTATCAGAAAGACTGTTTTTTGTATAAATCAGAATTAGACTATTACCTTTCTATTAGGGAAACAACATCAGTGTCCCCTCTCCTCGTTCCAAGGACTCCATGGTAGAGGAGAGGGATAGGATGAGTACAAATTGAGCGACACCTCTTCTGCCCCTCAAAGCGGCTAATATTGAAGTTGTTGTATGTATTAATTATCTGTTCTAAATGGAGAAGCTGGCAAGCCTTCCTGGTTATAAAGATTAGCACCCTCGGGATTATCTGCCCAGGCATATCTAACAGCAATAGGATTTTGAACCGAATCGTTCCATACAACTACTTTACTCCCCTCAACCTTCGCCGTAGCCCATACAAATCTTTGATCCGGACCAGCTATTGCGAAGCCTTTCAACTCTCCATCCTTAGCCAGCAGCCCTGAACCAGTGCTTGAAAAATTAAGAATAATTTTACTTCCCTCTATTTTGTGCGATTGGTATATCGGGCCTGAGTGTACTACTTTCTTATCGCCATAAGCTACCTTTTGCGCTGCTAAAGCCAGGCGTACCCCAACTGTTTCCTTATTTAATGGATGAATGTCATTCCACTCGCCGACGTCAGTAATTACTGCCATAGCTGTATTGGGAATACTTAGGGTTTTAAATTGAGCGTCTCTTAGTTCTGCCCAATTACTTTCTGAAGGCTCGCGTTTCGCTTGCATAAAGTTAGCCAGCTGAACGTAAAGAAACGGCAAATCTCTTTGCTTCCAATTTGCGCGCCAATCATTAATGACTGCAGAAAGAAGCCCCTGATATTCTTTCGGCCGGCCGGTATTAGATTCACCTTGATACCAAATCACCCCTTTAATGGAATAATTTAACAAAGGGGAGATCATACCGTTGAACAATCCGGCAGGCTGATATTGAAATGAAGTGCCACCGCCTGGCATCGGCGCAGATGCGTACCCCAGTTTATATTGCCAATCTCCTTTTAGGTCAATTACCTGATCGCCAGCTTTAAGCGCATACTCCTTATCTTTTACGAAGCCACCCCGGCCTGAATTACTTATTACCCGAATAACAATCACATTCTTACCTTCTTTCAGTAAGCCAGCGGGAAGAGTATATCTCCGGGGCGGATATTGATATCCTGTTGTGCCGGCAAAAGAGCCATTTACGTATACTATATCCCGATCAACAATTACCCCTAAAACCAGCAAAGCCGGCTTTCCTGCCATGGAGGCTGGAACATTAACTTCTTTTCTGAACCAGACAACCCCGTTTGTATTTTTCATAGGAGAGCCAACTGGCGATATGTTATGCTGCTCGTCCTGATTAAAACTGAAAAGCTGAGCTTCGTCCCAATAGCCGGGGACATTGGTTGCTTTCCATTCTGAGGCATCAAAATCTGAAGCGAACCATTTTTTCCCTTCGTTTAAGCCTTTATCCTGCTTATCTACATTGCTGTTCCAGTTATTTACAACATCTGCATCAGACCTTTTGATGTTTTCTACCAATAAGCTATCCTTATATTTCTTAGTTATTTCCAGATATTTTGGATACGATTTTAAAGCGTCCTCACTTAACCAGGCTTCGGCCGGTGAGCCTCCCACTGCGGATTTAATTAATCCAATGGGCACTTTATATTTCTGGTACAATTCTCTTGCAAAGAAATATGCGACCGCAGAAAAATCCAGAACGCTTTGCGGATTTGCTTCAATCCATGCTCCGGAAGAAAGATCTTCCTGCCTTGATTTAAATGAGTAGCACATGGCCACATTAAATTGCCGGATATTGGGATTGGCAGATTCGGCAACTACCTGCTCGTATTTAACCTTTACCCTGGCCATTGGAAGTTCCATATTTGACTGTCCGGAACATACCCACACATCTCCCAGCAGAATATTAGTGATGGAAATATGATTGCTGGCATCCACTTGCATGGTATACGGGCCTCCAGCTTTCATCGCAGGGAAGATCAGGCGCCATTTACCATCAAGCCCTGTAGTTGCAGAAATCTTCTTCTTATTAAAACTGATACTTACTTTTTCGCCAGGAGAGGCCCATCCCCAAATGTTAATCTTTTGATCTCGTTGTAGAACCATTCCATTGCTAATAAGGCGGGGAAGGCGAACCTGTGCAAAGGCATTTGGAAGCTGAAATAGCAGAAATATTCCAATAAGTGATTTAAGTGCAAAGCCCGTCTTTTTCATTATTATTATTATTTGTAAGAATACAGTTTAATTTTTTGAATTCCAGTTTGTTAGAAGGCACTCTCCGATGGCGGACCTGGTAAAGGCAAATATTTTATCTCAGAGTGGCTTAAGATAAGCCAATGACAACGTTGGCATAAATTGAGCCAGCTGAATTTTGGTATCTTTCTGTTCAGTAAACAATTCATCACTAGATTGTTAAAGTAGACTCCATCAGAAGAGAGCTCTGTTGGACAAAGCAAATGTAAAAATAAAAGCACAACCTGCAACCGATTGCATAATTATTTTAAAACTATTTGGCTTCAATGCATTAATTGTATTTTTGAAGGCAGTATGAGAAATGTCACCGATTGTTAAGCCCCATAAAAAGTAGAGGAAATCTCAAACTTAAAAACCATAAGAAAATGTTAATGGAACAAACTATGCGCTGGTTCGGACCTAATGATCCAGTTAGCCTTCAAGATATCAAGCAAGCCGGCTGTTCTGGTGTAGTTACAGCACTTCACCACATTCCAATTGGAGATATATGGACTGTAGAGGAAATCAATAAACGCAAAAGCATTGTCGAAGCAGCGGGGCTAACCTGGACTGTTATCGAAAGCCTTCCGGTGCATGAAGACATTAAAAAGCGAAAAGGCAATTATGAGCTGTACATCGAGAACTATAAGATAAGCCTGAAAAATGTTGCCGCCTGCGGCTTAAAGGTGGTCACCTATAATTTCATGCCCCTGCTTGACTGGATGCGTACAAATCTTAGCTACTCTTTACCAAATGGCAGTAAGGCTCTTTATTTTGAAAAATCAGCATTTGTCGCTTTTGACCTCTTTCTTTTAAAAAGGCCTGGGGCAGAGAAAGATTATACGCAAGAAGAAATTGAAAAAGCCAAAGCCCGATTTGATAAAATGGATGATGATGAAAGGACGAAACTATTTAAAACGGCCTTACAGTCACTTCCCGGAAGTGATGAACCCTTCACCGCGGAAGAGGTGCTTAGTGCACTAGAAACCTATCAGGATATTGATCGGGACAAATTAAAGAAACATCTTCAGGAGTTCCTTAAAGAAGTGATTCCGATTGCGGAGGAAGCCGGGGTTAAGCTGGCTATCCATCCAGATGACCCTCCATTTTCAATTCTTGGCCTGCCTCGAATTTTAAATACAGAACAGGATGCACGAGATATCATTGAGTCCCTTCCCTCCCCCGCTAACGGACTATGTTTTTGTACAGGCTCATTTGGGGCAAGGCCGGATAACGATTTGCCCGGAATGGTGAAACGGTTGGGAGACAATATTAATTTCCTGCATTTAAGAAGTACCCAACGGGATGAAGAAGGCAATTTTTATGAGGCTAATCATTTGGAAGGCAATGCCGATATGTATGAGGTAGTGAAAGAAATTGTTCTTCTTAGCCGCAGAAGAAACATCTCTATTCCGATGCGCCCTGACCATGGACATCAAATGCTGGACGACTTGAATAAAAAAACTTACCCTGGTTATTCTGCCATCGGACGGCTCAAAGGCCTGGCTGAGCTAAGAGGCCTCGAAATGGGAATATCTCGCTCGATATAAATGACTCGGCAAATGGCTATAAATTTTGCTGTTTGCCCTCACACAAGATGCCGCACCAATAAAAAAGTCCCTCCGTGCTTATGGAGGGACTCCTAGATATTTTGGAGGCCAGAAATTAAAAGATAAACTTCGTACTTAAAAAGTTCGAATTGTCTTCTCCAATAATTTCATTGATCAACTTTTTGTTATTCTCATTCAATTTAGTTGCTACTAAAGAACGAATAGAGAATGAACGCAATGCATCTACTACTGATAAAGTACCTTCAGCACTATCTTTTCTTCCGGTGAAAGGAAATACATCCGGTCCCCGTTGGCACTGCGCATTTATATTTACCCGGCTTACCTGGTTTACCAATGGATCTATTAAGGTTGCCACTTCCTCGGCATCGTTACTGAAAATACTTACCTGTTGCCCGTGAGTAGAATCAATTAAATACTCAATAGTTTCTTCCACATCAGAGAAAGGAACAACAGGGATTACCGGGCCAAACTGTTCTTCGCGATACAACTTCATATCCTTATTAACCGGATAAACAATTGCCGGGTACACGAATGATTCATGCGACTCGCCGCCGTTTTCATTTACCACCCTTGCCCCATGGGCGATAGCATCATCAATGCATTCCTTTAAATAAGCCGGCTTATGTGGCTCCGGAAGCGGCGTTAAAGCAACTCCTTTTTCCCATGGCATACCGTACTTTAGCTTTCCAACTTCTTCAGAAAGTAAGCCTAAAAACTCATCAACAACTGACTGATGTACAAAGATAATTTTCAAGGCTGTACAACGCTGCCCATTGAAAGAAAGCGAGCCCAGTACTGTCTCGCTAACAGCCAACTTCAAATCCGCTTTGTCTGAAATGATAGCCGCATTTTTAGCATCCAATCCTAAAATCGCCCTTAACCTGTTTACTTTCGGGTGTAGTTTTTTCAGCTGATCTGCAACTTTCGACGAACCGATTAAGGTAAGCACATTAATCTTACCCGATTTCATAAGTTCAGGCACAATAGTAGCACCGCGGCCGTAAATGGTATTTACCACACCTTTAGGGAAACTCTCTTTAAACGCATTTAATAATGGGTAGTGCAATAATGTGCCATGTTTAGGTGGTTTAAATAGTAACGTATTGCCCATGATCAAAGCAGGAATCAGCGTAGTAAAGGTTTCGTTCAATGGATAGTTGAATGGGCCCATACACAAAACCACTCCAAGCGGAGAACGACGAACCTGGGCAACAATACCTTGCTCTATCTCAAAACGCGACGATTGTCTGTCGATGTCTTTTAGGGCATCAATGGTTGCGTAAATATATTCCACGGTACGGTCAAACTCCTTAACAGAATCAGCATATGACTTGCCAATCTCCCACATAATGAGCTTTACCACAATGTCTTTTTGCTCAATCATTTTGTGAGTGAAATCTTCCACGCACTTAATTCTGTCTTGCACGCTCATGGTTGGCCATTGGCCCCGGCCGTTGTTGTAAGCAGCAACTGCAGCATCTAGTGCTTCGTTCGCTTCTTTCTCTGTACAAACAGGGTAGGTTCCAATCAACTTGCGTTTTAATCCTTCCGGCGTTCTTACGCAAACAGGTGAATACACCGGATGGGTAGCCCCATCCCACTTTTTCATTTCCCCATTACTCAGGTACTCCTTCTGATGAACTTCTGCGATCAGAAATTCGGAGGGAATCTGATTTTCTTCTACGAAAATCGAGTCCAGTTGTAGTGTTGTTTCCAAATTAAAAAATTTTAATTACCAATAATTTCCCGAAGCTTGATGCCTTTGGAAAAAATTCGGTTTGTTAATATATCGTTGACACAAACTTACATTTTTGGGCAAAAGCACAAATCGGGTTTCATCATGGAATAGTAAAGATAGGAATAAATCATACTAAATCGCTTTAGTTTGCCTTGCTTCAAGGATTTAAAACCTTTCATTCAAAGGGAAATCGATTTCTTATTTCTGGATTTTTTCAAAAGAAGAGGTGGAGCGTCCGCGAATCGTGGACTATAGGAGCGCAAACGACAAGTGAGCCAAATAAAAAAGGGATGCTTCTCACATCCCTTTTCTATCTATTAGTTTCTTAAAGCGTTATCGGCTTATATTTCGGAACCAAGGTCTTCATTACCGACCACCCTATAAGATACGCGACAGCGCAAATAGAGAAGATGATAAAGTAACCGGCTTCTTTCCCCTGAAAGCCCATAAAACTCATTTGAGTTTTATCTGCGTGAGTAAATAAAACACCCGATCCCTTATTGATAATGAATGATCCAACACCACCTGCCATTCCACCTATTCCTGTAACTGTCGCGATAGCCTTTTTAGGAAACATATCTCCGATGGTAGAGAAAATGTTTGCAGACCAGGACTGATGAGCTGCACCAGCAATTCCGATTATAATAACAGGAAGCCAGTAACTTATCTGTCCTAACGGCTGAGCAAATAGCGCTAGCAATGGAAAGAAAGCAAATATTAACATGGCTCTCATACGTCCTTCATAAGGATTCATACCTTTTTTCTCAACAAAATAAGTTGGTAACCAACCGCCTATGATTGATAAAAGTGTAATCATATAAAGCACAAAGAGTGGCATAGCACTTTGCGTAGAATTCATTTTATAGATATCTTTCAAATATGCTGGGAACCAGAACAAATAGAACCACCACACGCCATCCGTCATAAACTTACCAAATGCAAAAGCCCAGGTTTGCTTATACTTGAAGCAATCTCCAAATGACAATACCGGAGCTGACGCATCTCCAATAACAGGCTCAGAAACTTGGTTATGAGTAACAATGTCTTGTTGAATATACGCCAATTCTTCCTTATTAACCTTCGCATGTGTTTCCGGTTTATCATAAACGAAAATCCAGAATCCCATCCAAATAAAACCTAAGGCACCTATAATAAGGAATGCCATTTCCCATCCGTATGCTTTGGCAATAAAAGGAATAGTTACAGGCGCAGCTAATGCTCCTACAGTTGCTCCGGCGTTGAAAATACTTGTCGCCAAAGCTCTGTCCTTTTTAGGAAAGTATTCTGCGGTAGCTTTAATAGCAGCCGGAAAGTTTCCAGCTTCCCCAAATGCTAAAACAAATCTGGCAATAATAAATAGTGTAACACTCGTCGATAGGACTAAGCCAGCATCGTCAATAGTCTCAATTGCTTCCTTAGCACCCCCAAATCCTACAAGCCACTGACCTGTGAGAATACCTGAAGTTGCAATACCGCAATAAGCATGCATGCAGGCTCCTAGAGACCAAACGCCAATTGCCCATAAAAATCCCTTCTTTGTATCCAGCCAGTCTACAAAACGGCCAGCGAATAACATTGAACCAGCATAAAAAATAGAAAACAATGCGGTGATGGTTCCATAATCACTGTCCGTCCAGTGGAACTCTGGAACAAGGTAGTCTTTCCAGGTTAGGGAAAGAACCTGCCTGTCCAGGTAGTTGATAGTAGTAGCAAAGAACAGAAGGCCGCAGATGCTCCATCTGTGATTGCTTAACTTTTGTGATTCCATTTCGTGTGTATAATTGGTTTATCGTTTAGCGGCTGGAATTGATCACCTCAAGAACCTTAGTGGTGTTCTCAGTCAACAAATCGTATTGTTTGTTGTCCATAATGTCTTTAGTAACCAGGTTGCTACCCATTCCCACAGCGCAAACGCCCGCTTTAAACCAGCTTGAAATGTTTTCTTTTGTAGTGTCTACCCCACCAGTAGGCATGAAAAGAAGGTTTGGAAATAAAGCTTTAATACCTGAAAGGAAGCTTGGGCCTAAAATGTTACCAGGGAACAACTTAACGAATTTAGCGCCTAATTTTTCAGCTTTAATAATTTCAGAAGGAGTCATACAGCCAGGAACCCAAAGAATATCATTTGCTTCTGCCCATTCGGCAACATCTTCAACTAATCCAGGGCTAATTATATAATCAGCGCCCGCTTTAACAAAAGCCTCTGCAGAAGCAGCATCTTTAATTGTACCTACGCCTAAGTATAATCCAGGTAATTCAGCATCAATAACTTCACGCATTTTAGCGAAATTGGTTAAAGCGGCTTCGCCTCTGTTAGTGTATTCTACTGTTCTGATTCCTGCTTTGTATAATGCTCTTAACAAATCCACACTGGTTTGTGCATCTTTATTGAAGTACAATGGTAATATACCTTGTTCAGTAATTACTTTTAAAACTTCTGCTTTTTTACTCATAGTAATATTGGTATTTAATATGATTTACAATCGGCGGCTAAAGTAGAAAATTTATGGAAAAATATTGCCCATCTCGCCTCAAACAAGATGAAAATCACACATTAAGTACCGAAAATTTTACGCAAACGTTCCCGACATTTTTTTTTATGAAAATACACTAAGTGATTAACTTTAATGTACTTTTGCCCAAATTTCTTAACAGAATTTCAAACCTCTTTTTATAAAATAAAAATAGTCTTAAACAATGTCAAAAAAAGTAGTAACCCTTGGAGAGATCATGTTACGTTTGTCAACTCCAGGATTCGAACGTTTTGTACAAAGCGATAGCTTTGATGTAACTTATGGTGGTGGCGAGGCAAACGTAGCTGCAGCTGTTACCAACTACGGCTTAAATGGCGTATTCGTTTCTAAAGTTCCTGATAATGCTATCGGACAATCTGCAATTAACCACCTACGCCGTTATGGTGTAGATACTCAGCATGTTGCAAGAGGCGGAAAAAGATTAGGTATCTATTTCCTTGAAACTGGTGCTTCTGCAAGGGCTTCTCAGGTTATTTATGACCGTGCTGATGCTGCTATTTCTGAAGTTGATGCTTCTGAATTTAACTGGGATGCAATTTTTGAAGGCGCTGACTGGTTCCATACAACTGGTATCACTCCTGCATTAAGCGATAAAGCTGCTGCTTTAACTTTAGCTGCATTAAAAGCTGCTAAAGCAAAAGGTATTACTACTAGTATTGACCTTAACTACCGCAAAAAACTTTGGAGCAAAGAAAAAGCTAAGGAAGTAATGACTGAGCTTTGTAAATATGTTGACGTGTGTATCGGTAACGAAGAAGATGCTGAAACCACTTTAGGCTTTAAGAGCGAAGGTACTGATATCACTAAAGGTGAATTAAACCTTGACGGATACAAATCAGTATTCAAACAAATGAAAGAGAAGTTTGGATTCAAATATATCGCTTCAACTTTACGCGAAAGCCACAGTGCATCTGATAACGGATGGTCTGCTTTGGTTTATGATGGAGCTGAATTCTACCACACAAGACAATATGAAGTTCGTATCGTTGACCGTGTAGGTTCTGGTGATTCTTTCGCATCTGGTTTCATCTATGGTTTGGTAACTGGTTTACCTTTCGGCGAAGCTGCTGAGTTTGGTGTTGCTGCTTCGGCACTAAAACACACTATCCCTGGCGACTTAAACCACGCTACACTATCTGAAGTATCTACTTTGATGAAAGGTGATGCTTCTGGCCGTGTACAGAGATAAGCCCCCCGCCCCCCTAAAGGGGGAGTAGGCATAACGCATATATCCGCTCTGCTACTGTAGGGCGGATTTTTTGTTTAACCAAATAAACTTAACATATAATGATAATCGATTCTTTAGAAAATGCTGAGAAATATTACGGCGTCCATCCACTTTTTAAACAAGCATTCGAGTGGCTCAAAAGCCTGGACTTATCTACTGTCGAGGAGGGTAAGTACGAAATTGCCGATGGCTTAAAAGCTGGCGTTTCAAACAAAGCGGGATATACTGCCGAAACTGCAAAGTTTGAGTGCCATAATAACTGGATGGATATTCAGGTTGCTTTGTCTCCACGTGAAACAATGGGTTGGTCTAGCCGCAGCCAGGTATCAAGCCCAGCCGGAGAGTACAATGCCGAGAAAGACGTTATTTTTTGGAATGATAAACCAGGAATGTACTTCGACTTGCAATTCGGACAGTTTGCTGTTTACTTTCCAGAGGATGTTCATGCTCCGCAAATTGGAGAAGGTCCGATTAAAAAGCTGGTTGTAAAGATTAAGATATAAGCTTCTATTGCTAAACCTATAAGGTTTTGAAAACCTTATAGGTTTAGCAATAGAACTTATTCGCTGAAACAAACTAAAAATCTCATCGTTAAAATTAGTATATTTAATTTCCGATTGACAAGGCTTACAAAAAGCAATTTATGACTACTATAACTGTTAATATTCCGGATAACGCAACAGATAAACTTTCTAAATTTATTCAAAGTTTAGGTGGAGAAGTTATTGAAGTAGTTTCAAGTGAGTCTCCCTTAACTAAGCTGGAAGAAGGTTTATGTGAGGTTAAAGCTATCCGAGAAGGAAAAATTAAAGGACTAAGTTTGTCTGACATCCTTGGAAAATAAAATAACCTATACTCCCCGGTTTGCTAAAGATGCAAATTTCTTAAAAAATTCCGAACCTTTGTCGATACCTTACAATCTCTTGAAAAAGATCTTCTTGAAAATCCAAGGCTTGGAGTTCCTTATGGCAAAAGCATCTATAAAATAAGGGTAGCAGACGAAAGCAAGGGAAAAGGCAAAAGCGGAGGCTTCAGAGTTATTACTTATGTGATAGACGAAACTTCAGAGTCTACTCATATTTACATGATAACCATTTTTGATAAATCTGAGGAAAGTTCCATTAAAAAAGAAGATGCCTTGAGATTAGTTGAGAAATGTGGATTGTAGGAAACATAATCTAAATCTGATCCATTGTCAGTAATGATACCTGCATTGTAAAACCACCACAGCATCGGTATCTATTCTATACACTAATCGATGCTCTAAATTTATTCTTCTTGACCACCATCCTGCCAAATTATGCTTCAAAGGTTGTGGCTTGCCATTTCCCTCAAAAGGAGTTCTTTGAATTTCTCGGATAAGTGCATTAATCTTCTTTAGCGTTGCTTTGTCTGTGCCCTGCCAAAATAGATAATCGTCCCAGGCATCACTTAAGAATATTATCTTCATTCTTCAATAAGCCCTTTTTCCTTACCCAAGCCTCTTTCATACTCTTCAATACCCTTGAGCAATCTTAAAGCATTATTGGGACTACGAAGCAGATAAAAGGTTTCGTGCATACTTTCATAATCGGCTTTTGAAAGAACAACTACATCCTCCCCATTCGAACGCGTTACATAAAGCGGAGAATGATCGGTTAACACCTTATCCAAAAAAGATTTCAGGTGCTGTCTGAATGTAGTATAAGTTGTAATCTGCATTACTATATATTTAAAATAAAAGTAATAACAAAAAACAGCATGTACAAGTTTCTGTACATGCTGTTTTTTGTTATTAAAAAAGGAGTATCGCTCATCACGATACCCCTTCTGATTTTTAAATAATAAATATTACAAAGTAACGCCAGTTTTGAAAATCGCAATCTCACGGAAACCATTTTTCTCGTGATGCGCTTTCTCTCCATTTGCTACCCTTAAAATCTTGTCAACAAACTCCTCTAAAGCCTGGTCGAAGGTTTTATCTTCAGCCAAGGGCCCTGCATTGTAATCAATCCAGTGTGGCTTTTTAGTTGCTAACTCGTTATTGGTTGCAATTTTCAAAGTTGGAATAAAACTTCCAAATGGTGTACCACGGCCAGTTGTAAATAATACAATGTGGCAACCAGAAGCGCCTAAAGCCGTCGTAGCAACAAGGTCGTTACCTGGAGCAGATAAAAGGTTCAACCCCTTTGTTTTTAAACGCTCACCATATTTTAATACGTCAACCACGTTTGCAATACCGCCTTTTTGAGTACAGCCTAAAGATTTATCTTCTAAAGTAGATATACCACCCGCCTTATTACCCGGTGAAGGGTTTTCATAAATCGGTTGTTTCTGATCGATGAAGTATTGTTTAAAGTCATTGATTAAGTGAACAGTTTTATCGAAAACGTCTTCGTTCACGCAACGGCTCATTAAAATAGTTTCTGCACCAAACATCTCAGGAACCTCAGTTAAAATGGTTGTTCCACCCTGACTGATCAACCAATCAGAGAAATATCCAACCAGCGGATTCGCTGTAATACCAGATAAACCATCAGAACCACCACATTTCAAACCAACTCTTAACTCAGAAACCGGAATTGGTTCACGTTTATCCTGACGAACAACTTCGTAAATCTCTTTTAATAGAGCTTTCGAATCTTCCACCTCATCAGAAGTGCTCTGACTTGAAAGGAATTTGATCCGACTTCGGTCGTAATCGCCTAAAGAGGCTTCAAACTCATCAATTTTATTGTTCTCGCAACCTAAACCTAATATTAAAACACCTCCTGCGTTTGGGTGAAGTGCAATATCTCCAAGTATCTGACGGGTGCTTATATGGTCATCACCCAGCTGGGAACATCCATAGCTATGTTTAAATACCTCAATTCCTTCAATATCAGTAGGATTTTCTTCAGCCTTAAACTCGCGAATGATTTGTTCGGCAATACCGTTTACACAACCTACAGTTGGAACAATCCAAATTTCATTACGAATACCTACATCCCCATTTTTCCGGCGGTAACCATTAAATGTAAGGTTTTGGAACGGATGCGGAAGGCTATCCTGTAAATGTGGTTCGTATGTATAGTCGAAAACATCTTTAAGGTTGGTTTTCACGTTCTGAACGTGAACATGCTCCCCTGTTTTGATATCAGCAATAGCATGTCCAATTGGATAGCCATATTTGATGATGTCTTCTCCGTTTACAATTTCTTCTGTCGCAATTTTGTGGCCACGCTCAACATCGTTAAGCACAATAATGCGTTTCCCATCAACTTCAATTACATCACCAACACTAAAACTTTTCAGTGCAATCACCACATTATCACGTGAGTGGATCTTAATAAACTCTTTCATGTATCAATACTTTACAAACAGAAGACAATCAACACCTTATACGTACAAATCTACAAAAAGGCTACCTGGTCCCCTGTCTCATTTTTCATCTTTAACTTTTTTTCAATGGCAATGAAGCTATCATGTGCAAGTCAACCTAGTACATTTTCGATTACTCTGTTCGCACATGATGGTTTGTTATAATTAAACCGTTTCAATTGCCTTCTGCATACCATTTTTCTCGATATTTACGAGATGCTTAGTAACCGCAGCTGTTAAACCTTCTACCTGGTTAAGGTTCATTTTCCAGTTTCTCTCATAGCCTAAAACCTCAACAACAACGTCTTCTAAAGACTCATCTGTACCGTCATATTTAGCCCATGCAGATTTAAGAAGCTCTAAAAGTGGTGCATCATCATTTAAGTTGATAGCTTCTTCGCCGCGTTTTCCTTTGTAGAATGCAATGGTTGCGGCTAAAGAGAAAGACAATTTTTGAGGAATTTCTCCTTTTCGTTTAACGTACTCTAAAATTGATGGCAATACCCTTGTTTCAAACTTAGACCATGAGTTTAAAGAAATACTCATTAATAAATGTTTGATATATGGGTTACGGAAACGGTCAATTACGTCGTTAGCAAATCGTTCCAACTCTTCTTTCGGAAGGTCTAAAGTTGGGATGATCTCCTCGAAAATTGCGTCCTTAATAAATTTACCAACTACCTCATGTTCTACTGACTCTCTAACTGTATCCAAACCATATAGGTAGGCCACAGGCACCAAAGTAGTGTGTGCACCGTTCAAAATCCTCACTTTCCGTGTACGGTAAGGCGCCATATCTGGAACGTATTTCACATCCAGCCCCAATGAAGGGAACGGAAGTTCTTTTTGAAGTTGCTCTGGAGCTTCAATCACCCAAAGATGGAAATGCTCTGCTTCAACAACTTGCTTATCTTCATAACCAAGCTCAGAAGTAATTTCAGAGATACGCTCGCGAGGATAGCCTGGTACAATTCTGTCAACCAGCGTATTACTAAAGGTACAAGCAGAATTTAACCAAGTAACAAAACCTTCGCCAAGGTTCCATTTTTTAGCCAGTTGAAGGATTATGCGTTTTAAGTTATCAGCATTTTTATCAATAAGTTCGCATGGAATAACATGAATTCCTTTGGATACATCGCCATTAAAGGTTTTATAACGGTGATTTAGCCACACAGCAAGCTTAGCCGGGTATGAGTTAGGAGGAGTCATTGTAGGCTCATCATTCTCATCAAAAGCAATACCCGCCTCTGTTGTGTTTGATATTACGTAACGCATCTCCGGATTCTCCGCAGCCTTTAAGAATGCGTCAAAATCAGTATAAGGATTAATACCACGGCTGATAACGTCCATTGTTTCGTAGGTGCTTTCAGCTTTTCCGTTCTTCAATCCACGAAGGTACAGCGTATATAACCCGTCTTGCTCATTCAGCATGTTAACCATACCGTTTGCAATAGGCTGAACGGCTACAACTGAACCATTGAATTTGCCGCTTTTGTTTAATTCCTGAAAAAACCAGTCAACAAAAGCGCGAAGAAAGTTTCCTTCTCCGAATTGAAGAATTTTCTCGGGGTATTCACGATATCCCGAATAGGTGGCCTTATTTAATTGCATATTTTAAAAATTAAAAATTCAAAATTTATAGTTCAAAAACTCTAATATACTCAAATATCACGATTTGTCAATCGATTTCCAATTGCAGTTTTGTCAAAATAACCCTAACCAAAACTTTCAGGCTCTGGTCCAGAGTTGTACAATCCCTCACGCAAAGCCTTCGTATCTAATTGCTACTTATCTTGGTCATTATCTGTCCTCAATTTGGTAACGGTAAAAACATCCTGATCGGTAGCATCTCCCTGTTCCTGTAACTTGCCAAATGCAGCAGCTGTTGCATAATTCACAATCTCTTGCGGCTGATGGCTATTGTAAAAGCCATAAATCAGGCCCGCCATAAAACAATCACCACTTCCAGACCTGTCAATCACACCTTTTGTTCTAAATTCCGGCGAGTTATATTGCTTTCCGTCGGTAAATAAGCTGGTATAATACAATAAATTATCGCTATCGCTGTCAAACCGAAAGGTATTAGCTACCGATCTGCATCGAGGAAACCTCTGCATAATCTCTAACGACGTTTCTTTGGCATGAGCCAGGTAGTCCTCCTTCCTGCCTTTGGCATGTATTTGTTCGTCGATTGAAGTTCCAAGCAAGCTATTAGCCGACCAGATATTTCCCATTACCAAATCACAATGCTCTACCAGGGCAGGCATTACGTCAATAGGGTCTTTTCCATATTTCCATAAACGGGAACGATAGTTCAGGTCTATGGATGTTTTTATTTTACGGCGGGTTGCAGCTTCCAAAGCTTCCAGGCAAACATCTGCCACGTTCTCATTTAGAGCCGGACTAATTGCAGTAAGGTTAAACCACGAAACATCGCGTAACACCTTATCCCAATCTATCATGCCGCGCTTCAGTTCCGAGAAAGAAGAGCGCTCCCTATCGTAAACTACACTACTTTTTAAGTCGGCTCCCCTGTCGAGGTAATATACCCCGACACGGTTGCCTGAAAAGAGGATAGAAGATGTGTAAATCCCTCTATACTCTAAGTAATTTACTATGTACTCAGACATAAAGTTGTCTGGCAGTACCGTGCAATACTTTACAGGTACGTTCCAACCCGCCAAAGCTGTAGCAGTATTTGCCTCGGCACCTCCCATATACAATAGAAAGGGATGCTTTTCCGATTCGTTATCCGGCGACGGCGAGATACGAACCATCAATTCACCGAAGCACAATACTTTACTTATCACAGGTTGAAATAATTTTTTGCGTTATAATAGCAAATGTCCTTAACCACTTTTCCTAACCACTCCATATCGGCAGGGATTTCACCGTTTTCTACATCATCCCCAAATAGGTTACAAAGTATTCTTCTGAAATACTCGTGGCGAGGATAAGACAAGAAGCTGCGAGAGTCAGTTAACATACCAACAAAGCGGCTTAGTAGTCCCATGTTAGAAAGCGCGTTCATTTGTCTGATCATGCCGTCCTTTTGATCAAGGAACCACCAGCCAGAACCAAATTGAACTTTACCAGCTACCGAACCATCATTGAAGTTACCAATCATGGTAGCCATCAATTCATTGTCGGCAGGATTAAGGTTATAAAGAATTGTTTTTGCTAATTTATCTTCAGTATCTAATTTGTTCAGGAATTTAGAAATCTGGCGAGCCTGGCTAAAATCCCCAATTGAATCCCAACCTGTATCAGGGCCAAGCTGCGTCAACATACGAGTGTTGTTATTGCGCAGGGCTCCCAAGTGGAATTGCTGCACCCATCCCTTTTCATGATCCCAAACAGCAAAGTGGATTAGCATTGCTGATTTGAACTTCAGCACTTCCTCTTTAGTTAAAGCCTGTGAAGCTCGA